>JGI10211J34971_10003989_pt1 | contig 11751 bp, 14 predicted proteins | sample Etolagsediment_FD_34971 | JGI IMG/M metagenome (IMG submission 34971)
TGGAAAAATTGAAAAATACCTTGGCTGCCAAGGGAATTTACGCTTGTGGAGTTCGCCCGGTAGGGCGGACGACGAAGCAAGAAAAGTTGTGGTTGCAATCTTCGTTAGAAGATCGTCTTGAATCACAAGCCTTCGCCTTTAGGCGATGGTAGTTGACTTGATAAGGAACGGTTACGATAGTGTATTTGAAACATAATAATATGTTTTTTTATGTGGGGAAGATACTTATAGAGGAATAAATAGTAATTAATATGCTCAATGTCTATGCAGGTTATATTGGTACTGTTGATATTGACGATGTAAAAGTAAGATGCACTGATGCTAGCACTAACATAGAACAGTCATCAGAATTTTATGATCACATTATTGGATTGCGCGATAGCATTCCGAGTAGTGGTTCGTCTACTAAAACAGACGCTGGAAATGTAAACTATCAGAAGTATATTTGGCGTCCTGGCGTAAGAATTGTCAATGGGAATGTTTCATTCCCCATGACTAAAGAGGCTTTTCGTAAAGTATGGGATTTGGCGCGCAAAGCTGATTCCTTTACTATGATTCAGGAGTTTACCTGTGGTATCCGAAGGACGTTTTCGAATTGTAAAGTAAGCAGTTTTAATTTTAACGCAACAGCGGGCGACATAGTAAACTGCTCTGTTTCCATCATGTCAAATTATGTAGAGGAAGATTCAACTACGACCAAAGCTCCAGCCAATATAACTTCGCAGAAGTTGATAACGTGGGATGTTATTGCGATTTCGACTCCAATTTCAAGCAACGCAATTCAGGCACTTGATTTTACTGTTGATAATCCATGTAAGCCCATATATACAAGTGGCAATTTGTGGCCAAGAGAAATACGTATAGGAATGCAGGAAATGACGGGTACTATAACGTTTTACACCAAAGGGAATGATCTAACGCTTCTTACCGCAGATAGTGCTTCGACATATATTGACTTGGATATAGATGGAATTGAAAGAAGGCTGAATGTTATTTTTATGCCAATTCAACGAAGTGGTTCAATTAATGCCCAGGAATATCCGTTAGGATTTGTTGGGGCTGGGAAGGCTATGAATTAATGACTAACAAAAGAATAATAGCCCTTATCAACATGACAGATGATAGTATTGAATCCGTATGTCGAATCCTTACGTCTATTGGAATGAAGCTGCTGCGTATTGACGACAGGGTTCGTGCTGTCGGAAAGGCTGTCGGTATCAACATTGATAATCCCGATGCAGTAGATAAATTGAGACGGCGAGCATACTCTATTCATCGATCTTATTGGGTAAATATGCTTTTGGCTACCGAATCCATATTCGAAGAATGTGGAGACAATTTTCCATTTGTTTTTATCGGTGATGCTACTCAAGAGGATATTGTTGATGGCATTATTTCACCTGTTTATGTTGTTTGCAATAAACATGATGTAGCGAAAATATCTGAACAGAATGAATGTATAATTGTTTGCGACGACGAACGCCTACTGAAGGAACGTTTAGTCAAGAAAGTAGCAGAATGGATAAACAAGTAGACATAATCAGTCAACTACCCCTAGGCTAAAGACCTAGGGGCTTGAAACTACGTGATATGAGTATATTTTGGCAGGCACTTTTTGGATACATAGATAATGGCGACGGCGGTCTATGTCAACGTCCTTAACATCATATATGTCTAAAATGCATATTCCTTTGTATAATAGGGCAGAAAGCATTATTTTTGTCAGAAAACCAACGTAAAAACACATAGTGCGGAGAACAAAATGTCCAAGGCAGCTCTTTACCTAAAATATAGACCATTCCAATTGTCAGAGGTAGTAGGTCAAAAGTTCATAGTTCAAACGTTGCGTACTGCATCAAAAGATGATAGTTTTGTGCATGCGTATTTGTTTGGAGGCATTAAGGGATGTGGGAAAACTTCAATGGCCAGAATCCTGGCAAATCTTTTGACATGCGAAAATCCCCAAAATGGCGTTTTGTGTGGTAAGTGTAAGGCATGTCGTTCTATTGCCGCTGGAACTGCTACTGATATTGTAGAGCTTGACGGAGCGAAAAATGGGAAGGTTGAGCATGTGCAGGATCTTATCAGTGGAGCGACATGGAGTCCTACTGAACTTAGGCGAAAAATATACATCATAGATGAAGCGCATCAATTGACTCCTCGCGCCATTTCTGCTCTTCTAAAGATCGTTGAAGAACCACCTAAATATTTGGTATTCATTTTCTGTACAACAGAAGTTAACAAGATTCCGGATACAATTCTGTCGCGTTCACAACGTTTTGTTTTCAGGAAGATTCAGAGTCAGGAAATAGTTGGAAGGCTTCGCTACATTGCTGATAAGGAAAGTATTCAGATTGCTGACGACGCTCTTGCTTCAATTGCCAGACTTGGTCGAGGCAGCATGAGGGACGCAATCGGTTATCTCGAACAGATAGCAACTGTTGGCTCCGGGCATTCCATTACAGATAATTCAGTATGTAAGTATTTTTCTGTTGTGGATAGGCAGGTTTTGTTCGACATTCTTGGGGCTTTAAAGTCTTGTAATCTTTCGCTGTTAATGGATCAGATCAATGACATGATCATGGCAAGTGCTGATACGGAGTCGGTTTTGTTTGAACTTTCAGAACTTCTTCGCTCAGCTATGGTCATATCTGCCAAAAATGGTGACGCAAAGTTGATTGATTTACCAGACGTAGAAATTGCGAAACTGATTGAATTTACTAACGGCATTAAACTTGGACATTTAACGAAAATTGCTGGCGTTTTTGCCAACACAAAACAGGAACTTGAATATGGAATAAATTCACGCTGGGTGATGGAATCAAACCTCATAAAGTGCGCTGCACTGTTGCAATAATAGGACGAATTACAACAACTGTATTCCTTACCCCCGTAGTATCCAAAACGGGGACAAGGAATGATAATAAAAAAACACACAAGTGGTCAATTTTATGACCACAACTTCAGTAAAGAAGAAGAGTATTATGAACAACTAGATGATTCCGATGATTCTATAAACTCTGACGATTCTGATGACGAAAATAAGCTTTCGCGGTCATCTGGTCTTGAAGACATTTTGTTTAAGATGCCACGTGTACAGAAACCTTTAATGGGTTCTCCTAAACAGGTGCAGCCGTCATTGGATTTAATGGCATTGGAAATACAACGCAATCCGGATTCCAAGCGAAGCGAGGAGTTATACAACACAATTTTTTTGTATATGCATGGCTATCTGATAAATGTTGCCCTGAAACAGTTTCCGTATATTAAAGGGATGCAGACATCAGACATTTTTCAACAGGCCCTTATCGCTCTTAGATTCAAAGCGATACCGAATTTCAAAACTGGCAAGGGAATGTCGTTTTTGAACTTTGCAAAAATGTGCATACGCAGACATCTAATTACGTTGCTGAATGCATCTAAAAATTGTCAAAAACACCAATCGATTAACAGAGCTGTATCTATAGATTGTCCAATTGATCACGAATCTGAACACACGTTTTTGTCTATTCTTCCTGATGAATCAGAAGCCGCAGATCAAATTTCCGAAAACAAAGAGGCAATGGAGGTTACAAAGGAATCTCTGAGATCAACCTTATCTGATTTTGAGGCATTGGTTCTAGAAGAGTATTTATCTGGCGGTTCTTACAGAGAAATCTCTATAGCCATAAGCGCAAAAACCAATAAACGTTGTGTACCGAAAGCAGTAGATAATGCTCTTTTAAGAATAAGGAAGAAGGCTACAATGCTAAAAGAAAATGAAGATGAAAGCCTTCTCCCGTTGTTTATCTGACATACTCCCCTGTATAATATTAAACAACAAAGAGAACTTGTTCTGAATAATGTATTGGTAGTCAAAACGAAGGAGAATAGATGTGAAAATTGTCATTGATCAAGATCGGTTTATCGAAGCGATTAAGCGAGGTGCTGCCGCCGCACTCAGCGATGAGGCTCAGGCAGATTCGTCAAATGTATCCCGTCTTATTCAGTCCGTCAAGTTGACAGCAGAATCCTCGGCTATTACTGTTGAATCCACAACCGATCTTATGGCCTCTCGGGCCAATGTTAAAGTGAGTTCTGGTATTATTGTAAAAGAAGAAGGTGTTATTGCTGTACCAGCCAAAGAATTCTTCGAGTGGCTTGACAAACAAAAAGGTTCATGTATTGGAATTGAGTTGAAGAAGCTTGATACCCCTGAGGTCATCCGTGATGCAGATATACAGGAGCAAGGCGGCAATACGCACGGAATTCGCAAAATCGGAAATGTGGCTCTGCTTGCAAAGGGTGCTGTTGCAGCAAAATGGCAACTTCCATGTTATGATCCGGAGCAAATGCCATCAGTTGATTTCTCTGAAAAGCCAGACGCTTCTTTTACTATATCTGCGAAAGAACTTGCAAATGGCTTGAGCCATACCGAAATTGCAACTCGCGACAAAGATCTAGAACACGTTCTTGACAGTATCATATTTGAGACTACCGATGACGTTGTCTACATGGCAGCTACGGATACTGTTCGTTGTGCTCTCTTCAGTCCATCTACTATCAAGAACGTCAATGCCAAACTGTTCCCGGCCCCAAATGACGAACAGGCAGCAGAACTTGCAGGTCGAAAAATTATGGTGCCATGTTCATTGCTTAAGACTATTTCCAAACTCATTGGGCAGGAAGGTGATGTAACCTTTCATTATGTTGAAGGCAAGGATCGAGTATTTGTTAGCAACAGCAAGAGTGAGTATCGTGTTGTGACGACGAATGAGCAGGGTATGGCAAAGGTTCCAAGCATTACGAGGCTTCTTGCGACTGACTTCAAGAAAATCTGTTCAATAAACAAAAACAATCTTTCTACAATTCTGTCGATCATATCTAGTGTTAATCCAGAATCCGCCCAATTCACGTTTGCAAATGGGAAGGTTATGGCAAGAGCTAAGTCTGAACGAGCTGGTCTAGACCCAAGTGATGCTGCAACAGAGATAGATGGTCTAAGCGAGTCATTTAGAGCTGTTTATAACATAAAACACCTGTTTGCTGCAATCAAAATAGCAACTAGTGATGTCCTGGAACTTTCTATTCCCAAGAGAAACGCTTTGCTTTTACGCGTTATAGATCCAAGTGACTCGAACTTTTTTTACTATTCAAGGGCTGTTCAGAATCCAATTTATGAAGAGGAAGCCTGATTTTGAGTCCCAATCCGGTCATGTTGTTTGCTGGCGACGAAACTTTATGTCGTAGAGACATAAATAAAATAAAAGCTTGTGTCTATGACGTATGGTGGCAGGAGCTTTCGGCAGACGAATCTAGTGAGGACGCAATACGTACAGCATGCGGTTCTGGATCTATTGGATTTGAGAATTCAGTTATACTCATCAAAGACTTACCGAATCGAAAGCACTTCCGCGAATTCCTTTTGAATCTTATTAATACAACTCCATCATATGTACGACTTATCCTATGGGACTCTCACAACTATATTAAGGATACATCGCATCCACTTGTTGCCTGGAAAGAGTTTGTCAAGTCTATAAATAGTATAAAAGGGAGTAGAATTATTGATCATGGATTGGATTTTGGCAATAAATGGGCTGACAAAAAAGTTATAGTTCAATTTGTTGTTGATGCTTTTGAGAAGAACGGGCATAGTATAAGTTCAGATAGTGCTCTTTTGTTTGCAGACTTAGTTGGCAATAATAGGGCCATGTTATTGACTGAAGTTGAAAAGCTATGTATTATTGCTCCTAAGACTGTCTCAAATAGCTTTGTATTGGATAACACTTTCCCGTCGTCGCAGGAAGCTATTTTGTATAAAATAGGTGAACTTATAGACAACAGGAAGACGGCAGAAGCCGTTCACAAACTTAAAGAATTCCAAGACCATGGTGTTTTCTACGGAGTTATTGTTGATGTTTTAGTGAGAAAGGCAAGGCTTCAACTTGCAGCATCTCATTTGTGGTTGCAGGGTTTGAGCGATCCAGAGATTAGCAATACTTTAATTCAAATGGGAAGATTTCCGTCAAAGGTCTGGCACAGTAGTATGTCACAAGGTGAAAAGATGGTAAAAGCATCTGAAGCTGCCGAGAACGTCAAGGAATATATGTCTAAACATGGTGGTATGCCAGTGGGATATTTTGGAGAGCTTTCCAGTGAGTGCAAAACTAGCAAAGATGGCTATATCTATGCTGAAGCATTGCCTCATAAGATTGTCGCTGACAAGGCTGTTGAATTTGTTCATAGAGTGGAATTCGCTTACAAAGGCAAGGTTCAGGATTACAAAAGACAAGTGTTCTATAGATTTATTAGAATTTATCTGTCTGTCATGGACTCAATGAAGAAAATTCGTTATGACAATACTCAGGTGGACGAAGAGTTGTCTAGGATGGTTTTTGTTTTGTCTGGCGTGATGAAATAGTTATCCTGTTTCGCTTCAAGAAATCATTTATAGATGTCTTACCAAATCCAAACATATCAACAATCTTATTCACCGAATGTTCTTTTTCAAACTCTTCTTTCACTTGTTGAGCATGTAACGCGAGCAGATAGTTTTCTATGCGGGTAATACGAAAGTAGTGACCAGTTAGTTGCCAATAATCATCTTCTAGGTGGCGATAGACCTCGTCATATGTGAATTTGTAGTCTTCGATGATATTGTTGCGTCGTTTTACCCATTCATTCCAATCGACTGGGTGTTTTTTTTTCATCCATTCTTCAAACCCCCAAGGTGCAGTATGAGCAGAGATATAGAGATCGAATTTATGGTGAGATGGGCATAGCGCAATGCCATTGTTTACAGTCCAGCGATATGCAGTCACTCGTTTAGAAACTAAATGATGGGCGTTTACCATAAAATCAGAACAGCAGATCGCGCAAACTTTGTTGTAGCGTATTTTTACGCATGTTGTCCACAGCTCATCACAGAATCTTCTACCACTTTTGTTGGTTAGCTTCTTGTATTTTACTTTGTCCGGGAGAGCTAAATCAAGACTAATGTAAGTTTCATTTGGATCTACCATAAGGAAAATGCTTCTTTTTGTTGTATTATACACTAGAAAACAATGTATAATAGAAAAATAGGTGATAATATGACCGTAAAGGACGCATTACCAGTAATGAAAAGTATTTTGGGGTTCAAGAAAACTCCAATTACGATACAAAACCCACATGGTATGATTATTGTGCAGGATACTCGCGGTGAAGCGGCTTTAGCTGCACTAGAATCCAGCATTAGCGACGAAGCTAATCACGATCAGGATGTTGTACAATGCAGGAATTGTGGGTTTGTCGTTTCTATTTTACTTACAATCGACGGTTGCCCCTACTGTGGTTGTCTTCGCCTTGATCAGGATCTTAATGGTTTGGTCGCGTAATTGACGAAAGATCTTCACAATCCCACGAACTTTAGTAGTGGAAGTATATCAGATAAACGGAGAATAGACATGCCGCAATATAGAACAGAATTAGAACAGCTTTCAGGGTTAGTGGGACAAGATGCAGAGCCGATTGATACAGCATCTATGCTTGCAGAAGGGTTAGCAGCTAACCTTGGTGGAACAGCGTCTTGCCGGGTTTCCTCGGAATCAAGTCAGACAGGTCAATCAAGCCGTGTTCCTCATCGGCATACGTTGCCAGATGGATTGTCAACAGAAATTCTTTTGACAGGCTTATATGAGTCCCTTGACGATGCTGTAGCTTCTTTTGAGGCCATTGATCAAACAACATCCTATGGATCAGTGTCAGCAAATAAAGTTGTGAAAACTATTCATGGAATACAACAATGTATTAAATATGTTGGTGGAGTAGTTGAACCTTTTAATCCACTGGATCATGTTTCGGGTCTGGCGATACCAGGAATGATGAAAAACGCAGAGCGAGTTGTTCAAAACACAGAACAATGTTATTCTAGGGGACTCGTTAAGGCTCAGGTTTCTACACAGGAAGGAAACTGTGTAGAGGTTGTTTTTTCAGGTACTTACAATGACATAGCTTACAGCGCAGTCGGCTCTATTGGCGCTGAGTCTTGGGATGGTAATGAGGCCATAGATTATATCTACACCCCCGAGGGCGGGAAAATGTCTGTTAAAAGACTTTCTGGAGGTCGCTGGGCAGATATAAGCGATGACTTTGATATTCATTGGCAGCTTATGGAACAACCAGTTGAAGAGCTTCAGGGATCTTGTGATCAACTTGACAAAGGTATACAACAAAAAAGTGCTCTCCAGAAGCAGGAGCGTACAACTTTAACACAGAAAAAAGGAAATAACACAATTAGTGTTGAACAAAAGAAGCACAAAACTGCGTTAAAGGAAAAGCTAGAAAATTATGAAGAGGCAACCAACAGCCCGAGACCTTCAAAGGCATGAATTCATAGAGAGTCTGCACATGGCTCTCTGTCGCCAAACGCATCAGGCAATTGCTGGCCGCGATCATTTTATCAAACTAGCGAAATCATATGTTGAAGACGGACTTGAGCCATCGGAGTGTGTTGAGCTTCTTGTCATAGATGGCGTAGATCGTGATGCTGCTTTATGCTATGTTGACATGGTCCTTGATGAATCAGACGAAATTGATGGTGATGAGTATTCATTTTCGTTTGAGGACTCGCATGGGAGAATTTGGAGTTCGTTCGAGGTTGGACGCGTCATATACGCAACCTCGGAAGAAGAAGCTTGGCAGAAAGCAGAATGTCTTATAGATTCCGATTCTGATTTGGAAGTTGACAGAGTTCTCTCAGTTAACAGGGTGTTATAATGCCGAGAAGAAAACCAGAACTTCCTCAAGTGGCCAAGTCTATTATTGTACTGCTTAATAACGCATGTGAACTTATTGAAAAATCCAATAAGAGAAAAGAAGCTGCTGACGTAATGAAAGCTATTGCTATATATGCTGATGGGAAACGCTTTACTCTTCCATTGGATAAATTTGAGGTTTTCAACGACATCCTGTTTGACAGTCGCCCCAATACTCTTTCAACAGTTATACGAGACATCGCCCAAGACGTTATTCGTTCTTCTTTGTCTTAATCTTGTTCTCATAGGAACAATCTACAGAAAAATCGTAGCTCATTGTGACTGCCAAATAGGACAATCTAGCCAGTTATACTGTATAATAACTACGTAGAACAAGGATAGAATGATAATGTCCGATCAAGACAACAATGGAAGTTTTAATTCTAATGAAACCAGTCTTCCTTTTGGAAAAGCAGACATCGAAAGTAATGTAAGGGAAATACAGGTAGATTCAGGAGATGTTGTTCATACTTCTATAGAGAGAGTATTGTCCCAAGCTGTTAATCTAAGCCCTGAAAATGTCATGCACGAAGTGACATGCCCTTTTTGTTCAAGTCCATATCGAGAGGAGGCAGAGAATGCATACTTCGCAGCCGAAAGAAACTGGAAAGAGTGTTGTAAGTTTATCGAAAACAATCAGGGTATTAGGCTTAGCAAAGATGTCATAGAAAACCATGTACGCTTTCACATGGGAGCTGGAGTACGAGAACTTCAGAAGGTAGAATACATTGACAGAATCAAGAGGCTGAGTACTCGTTCATGTAGTACTCTTGATCGTATCGCATTATGCTCTGCCATTGTTCTTGAACGAATTCTTGACATCAATAGTATTGTTCCAGATGGCGACAAAAGCCCGGCAGACATAGCAAAAATCAAGAGCGCAGAGACAAAGGGTCTTGTTAAGTCGTATAATGATTTGCTGAAACTACAAGCAAGCATTCTTGGAGAAATGAAGACAGACGGTGAGGTGATTACGTTGCCAAGAAAACCGTTTATACAGATATTTACAGATGCTATTGCAGATGCACGCTCAGAAGAGGCAAAGAAAGTTGTCGCTGAGCTATTGCAGAAACTTAGAGCAATTGGTATCAACTAATATTAATATATCAAAATTAACACATGAAATGTCGTTTTGATATCAAATAATATTAAAACCATTCACTGAATACAAAATGAGGTAAACATGGCTTCTGACTTTGATGATGTTTTTATTCGTGAACAGTATTCTACGATTACTTCCCGCACCTTGGTGGATGTTGGTACTACTTTGTGGTCTGAATATCAGATGAAGATTCCCGTGATTTCAGCCAACATGCCGCAGATTACTGAAAATCCAATGGCTCATTGTATGATAGATAATGGAGGCCTTGGAATCCTGCATAGATTCTGCTCTATAGAAAAAAACGTCACCATGTTTTGCTCTATTCCTGGCATACCTAACTGTCCTCGTTATGATGTTGGTGTTTCAATAGGTGTAAAGAGTGATGATATAGCAAGATTCGATGCTCTTTATGAGCATGGCGCAAGAGTTTTTTGTATTGATGTTGCAATGGGCAACCACGAGAACATGAAGAGCATGATTGAGAGTCTTCGTAGCAAACATAGTGATCTTGTCGTAATAGCCGGAAATGTTTCAACTGCTGATGGTGCTGTGAATCTTGCTAAGTGGGGGGCGCAAGTTGTAAAAATAGGGGTTGGTCCGGGGAGTCATTGCGAAACCCGCAAACGGACAGGCGTTGGAACCCCACAGTTTTATGCGCTAAGAGAGGTTAAAACTAGATTTTTTGAACAAAAGATTGATGCCAAGATCATAGCCGATGGCGGCATTCGCAACACAAGCGATATAACAAAATCAATGATTTTTGCTGATGCTGTGATGGTTGGAGCCATTTTGGCTGGCACTACTGAAACCCCCGGTCGTGTTTATCCATGCCCGGACACAGACCTTTGGAATCGTCAGTACTATAAGGTCTTTGGTGGTTCTTCTTCAGCTGAAAATAAAGATAGACATGGAAATACAACACGGTTTGTAGAGGGGCGCATGACTACTGTCCCGTTTAAGGGGCATGCTAAATACATCCTTAGAGAAATTCAAGAAGGTTTGCAGTCTTCATATTCTTATAGTAATTCGTGTAATACTAAAGAGTTTCAGGAAAGGGTAATTTGGGGCGACGGAATACACGAATATCGAGGACCAAATATAATAAAATGAGGAAAAACAATGGCACTTAATCGACTAAAATCAATGACAGTATATCTGAGCGGGCCTATCGACGATGCCTCAGACAAGGGAGCACAATGGCGGGATGATATCACTCCGTTCTTGACAAATATGAACGTCAAGGTTATTAATCCGCTTAAACATACATTCTGTGGCATACAGGAACTTAATGAAATCAAGAGACCACTGATAGCTTCCTTGCTTGAGTCTGGTAATATCGAAAAGGTCCACAAAGAGATCAAACAATTTAATCGCTGGGATCTCCATAGCGTGGATATTAGTACATTTGTTATTGTAAATTACGATACTAGCTGTCATATGTGTGGTACCTATCATGAACTTTTTACAGCCGCACGAGAACACAAGCCTGTTCTTTTGGTCTGCAAAAAACCAATTAATAAACTTCCAATGTGGATATATGGAATTGTTGAGCCACAATACATGTTTGAGTCCTGGGATCAGCTAAAGATATATCTCTCGCGACTTAACTCAGATACGAGCTATGAAATGACAGATGTAGACAAAAGAAAATGGATTTTCTTTGATGGTGACCACATGATCATTCAAGACTAAGTTATTTGGTCAAGTGAATAATTCCGATGAACATATTTTTCGTGCTTTTGTCAACAACCCCTGAAGGCAGAGGCTTGAGGTAGAACAATTACAGCTAGGCTGTAATTGAGTCTATTCTCAATTTTTCTTGCTTCAACGTCCTTTCTACCGAAAGGATTCCACAAGCGTTAATTCCCTTTG
>JGI10211J34971_10003990_pt1 | contig 11751 bp, 5 predicted proteins | sample Etolagsediment_FD_34971 | JGI IMG/M metagenome (IMG submission 34971)
CATCCGTTTTATCAGCGTTCAAAAAAAATGGAACGCGGATGACGCAGATATTAAAATAACGCGGATGAAGCCGGATTAAAATCAGTGGAAATCAGCGTTGCATGCATCCGTTTTATCAGCGTTCAAATTTATGGAACGCGAATGACGCAGATAAAAATAGCGCGGATAGGGCGGATTAAATCAGCGATAATCAGCGTTCAAAAAAACATATAATATGAAACTGAAAAATCTAAAAATCGGAACACTACTTAAAACAGGCTTTGCTATCCTGCTTTTATTTGTGATTGTAATAGGATTTGTCTCTTACGAACATTCCCGCAGAATCCAACAGCAGGCAGAAGATATGTATAACCATCCACTAAAGGTGCGCAGGAGCATCGGTGAATTAACCGCAATTATTTATGCCATTCGCGTTGATATGAAGAACTTGTTTCTAACAAGCGAAAAGGAAGAGCTGGAAGCCGATTTCCATAATATGGAACTTCTGGATACTCATGCCCTCAAACAGATTGAAGTTTTTCGGGAACGATACCTCGGTCCTGAAAGTGATGTTGATGAATTGGAATACGAATACATAAAATGGAAATCCATTCGTGCAGAAATTATCCGTTTACACCAGTCAGGAGAATTACATGAGGGTGTAAGCCGCACAAAATCATCAGGAACTAGCGGGCAGCAGGCAGAAGTTGTACTTAGGTCATTGGAGAAGCTCAACGTTTTTGCAACCGGTAAGGGAGACGAGTTGTATGCCAATTCAAGGGAATTAGAAAAAGCACTTAACAGGCAATTGTTCATCCTAATCGCTGTCATTGTATTATTATCGCTTATGATAAGTTGGTTTTTACTGCGCTCCATGCGCAAACCAATTGACGAGCTTATTGGAGCAACCCAGCGCTTTCGCAAAGGCGATTTTACGGCCCGAAGTTCCAACACTTCAAATAACGAGCTTGGAGAATTATCCGATTCATTCAATGCTCTTGCAGATGACATTCAGGCAAATTTGAGTTTAAGCGAAATGATCGAAAACATCTCAGGAATAATGCTTAGTGAGGACGATAAGAAACTGTTTTTCCAAAAAACACTTCACGCCATTTTCCAACACACCCATTCACAAATTGCTGCGGTGTACCTGCTCAGCGATGACCAAAAAACCTACGAGCATTTCGAATCCATTGGTTTAGACAGGAATGCCCGACAATCGTTTACAGCAGAACACTTCGAAGGTGAATTTGGCGCTGTCCTTTCTTCCCGTAAAGTTCAGCATATTAAAAATATATCCGAAGATACCCGTTTTGCTTTTCATGCCACGAGCGGAAAATTTATCCCACACGAAATTTTAACCATCCCCGTTACCAGCGGTAAAGTAACTAATGCTATTATTTCGCTGGCAAGTTTAGGATCGTACAGCAAACAGTCCATTCAGTTAATTGATAAAACTCTCAACACCTTAAGCGCTCGTATTGAAGGCTTATTGGCTTACGGAAAGATGAAAGAATTTTCAGCTAAACTGGAAGTTCAAAACGCCGAATTGGAAGCGTCACAAAGGGAGCTTTCTGCGCAGTCGTCAGAACTTACTGAACAGAATACCGAACTTGAATTGCAAAAGAAACAATTGTCTCAGGCCAGTCAGATGAAAACCTCGTTCTTTTCGAATATGAGCCACGAACTGCGCACACCCCTAAACTCCGTTATTGCATTATCGGGGGTGCTGTACAAACGACTCGCAAACAAAATCCCCGAAGACGAATACAGCTATTTAGAAGTGATTAACAGGAATGGTAAAAACCTGCTTAATCTCATTAACGATGTGCTTGATATTGCACGTATAGAAGCCGGTCATGAAGATATTGAAGCCAGTGAGTTTAATTGCACCCATCTAATTGATGAACTCGTAAACTCAATTAGTCTGGAAGCAAAACAGAAAAATATTAAACTCATTCACTCAAAAACTGATACCGGACTACCCATCATTTCTGACATAAAAAAATGCCGCCACATTTTGCAGAATTTAATCAGCAATGCCGTAAAATTCACCGAAGAAGGCAAAGTGGAAGTTACTTCAAAACAAATTGATAATAACATTGTGATTTCGGTAATTGATACAGGAATCGGTATTTCTGAAGATCAAATAGCTCATATTTTTGATGAGTTTAAACAAGCCGACAGTAGTACTTCAAGGAAATATGGCGGCACAGGTTTGGGTCTTGCCATTGCAAAAAAATATGCCCATATGCTCGGGGGTAAAATTTCTATAAAAAGCGAACCAGGTAAAGGCTCTGACTTTACCCTTGTTTTACCTTTGCAGTATAACAGTAAAAACAGGCAGATTGAAGAAGGAGATTCAGGTTCCTTGACTCACCGAACTCAATCTCCGATTAGTCGTATTCCGGACAAACCCGAAAAGACCATATTATTGGTGGATGACAGCGAACCTGCTCTTATTCAGATGAAGGATATACTGGAAGAAAGAGGCTATCATGTTTTATTGGCTCATGATGGTAATGAAGCGCTTGCAATTATTGACCATACGATTCCTGACGCCATGATACTGGATTTGATGATGCCTGAAGTTGATGGATTCCAGGTATTAAAATCGATTCGGGAGAAAGAACAAACATCGCAACTCCCAGTGTTGATACTCACAGCAAAACATATTACCAAAGAAGAACTGAGTTTTTTAAAGAACAATAGAGTTCAACAGCTTATTCAGAAAGGCGATGTGAATGCCAATGAAATGTTGGGTGCAGTAGCCAATATGCTATTCCCGGAAACCTTGGAATCGGACACCCCAAAACCTGAAGCTCAAAAAATTGAAGGAAAACCGCTTGTTTTAATCGTTGAAGACAATCCCGATAATATGCTTTCCGTCAAAGCACTGCTGTCCGATAGCTTTACCGTATTGGAAGCCGTAAACGGCATGGAAGGCGTTGAAAAGGCTAAGAAATTCAGGCCAAATCTCATTTTAATGGATATTGCACTTCCACATATGGATGGAATAGAGGCTTTTAAAATAATAAGAAACAACCCCGAATTGCAACATATTAAAGTGATTGCACTTACAGCAAGTGCTATGACCCAGGACAGGGAAGTTTTACTTTCACACGGTTTTGATGCCTTTATTGCAAAACCCATTGATGAACAACAATTCTTTGACACGATAAACAGCACACTTTATGGAAAATAACAGCATTAAAATATTGGTTATTGACGACCTTCAGGATAATCTGATTACGTTGAATGCATTGATAAAGGATGCATTCCCTGAAGCTCTTACACTAAATGCACAAAGCGGAAAAAAAGGACTTGACCTGGCAGCCAAAGAAAATCCTGATGTTATTCTTCTGGATATTCTTATGCCCGGAATGGATGGGTATGAGGTATGCCAAAAACTGAAAGCCGACAAAGAATTATGCGACATCCCGGTTGTTTTTGTGACAGCCATGGAAAATACCAAAGCAGCGCTGGTTAAAGCACTTGATAGTGGAGGTGAGGCCTTCCTTACCAAACCCATTGATGAGATTGAACTGACGGCCCAAATCAGGTCCATGCTTAAAATCAGGGAAGCCAACGAAGCGAAAAAAGATGAAAAAGTACGGCTTGAAAAATTGGTAGAGGAAAGGAGCAAAGAACTTGTTAAGGAACTGGATGCCCGCAAGCAGGCGCAGGAAAAACTGCTGGAGAGTGAAAGTAAGTTCCGATTGATGACTGAAAACTCTATTGACATTATTTGGCAAATGGATCTCAAACTTAGTTTTACTTACACAAGTCCATCTGTAGAATTGATTTTCGGTTTCACCCAGGAAGAATGGACAGGGTCTAATCTGGCTTCTCATGCAACTCGCAGACAATTCTTTAAAATGGCGCGTGTAGCTCTTAATGGGATAAAAACGTATAAAACATTTAAGCATATTAGATTTGAAGCAGAGATGCTACACAAAGATGGAAGTTCAATTCCTGTCGAGATAATGGGCCGATTAATTAAAAATGAAAAAGGTATTCCTATTGGATTGCAAGGTTCAACAAGAGACATCACCGAGCGCAAGCAGGCGGAAGAAAAAGTGAAAGAAAGTGAAGAAAAATTCCGAAACCTCACCGAGCATATCAGCGAAGTCATCTTTCTTACTGATGATAAAGGAAAGATAAAATATATTTCTCCTGTTTCTACAAATATTTTCGGTTACACTCCTCAAGAAATGGAAGGCCAGTTTTTTATGAAATATTTAAAGAAAACTGAGATTCCAAAAGCTGTAAAAAAATTCCTAAAAACAATTTCCACCGGCTCTCCCACTTTAAATATCGAGTTGGTAATGAAACATAAAAACGGAAAGGCCTTTAGTGCTGAACTTACTGGAAAAAGATATAAAACCGGGAATTTCAAAGGAACAATTGGCACGATTCGCGACATCACCGAACGCAAGCAGACTGAAAAGGAGATTCTGCAACAACAATACTTACTAAAAAAAGCCCAGGAAATTGGAAGTATCGGAACATGGGAACTGGATATCATTAATAATAATCTAATCTGGACTGAAGAAACCTACAAGATTTTTGGTTTGCCGGCAGGAGCAAAAATGAACCTGGAAATATTTTTTAGTTTTATTCATCCTGATGATAGCGATTATGTAAACGAAAAATGGGCCGCTGCCCTCAAACACCAAAACTATGATATTGAGCACCGCATTTTGGCGGACGGTAAAACTAAATGGGTAAGAGAAAAGGCATATCTGGAATTTAACGACAAAGGTGATGCTTTAAAGGCAATAGGTTTTGTTCAAGACATCACCAAGCACAAGCAGGCGGAGGAAGAACTCAGGCTTAAGGCCAAACTGTTAAATTCTGTCGGACAGGCTGTAATTGCCACCAATCCTGAAGGCGTTATAAAATATTTAAACCCTGCTGCCGGGAAACTATACGGTTGGACTGCACAAGAGGCAATTGCGAAAAACATAATGGATGTCACCGTTCCGGAAATGTCGGCTCAGAAAGCTACTCAGATAATGGAAGCGCTAAAACGAGGTGAATCCTGGTCTGGTGAGTTTAACGTCCGAAACAGAGCCGGCATCCAATTTCCTGCATTCGTAAACGATGTACCCGTTTTTAATAAAGACGGGAAAATGGAATATATCATCGGATTATCAGTGGATATCACCGAGCGTAAAAAGGCAGAAGAAAAACTGCAGGATAGCGAAGCTAAATTTAAAGCAGCTTTTCAAACCAGCCCCGATGCTGTAAATATTAATAAGTTGAATGGCGAATACGTTGAAATAAATGAAGGTTTTACCAGGTTGACCGGATTTACTGAAAAAGATGTAATTGGAAAACCTTCATCGGAAATCGATATATGGTCAGTACCAACGGATAGGGAAAAATTAGTAGCAGCCTTACAAAAAAATGGTATAGTAGAAAACCTTGAATCGCTATTCAGGGCAAAAGATGGTAAATTGATACCTGCGCTCATGTCTGCAAAAATCATTTATTTGAAAGGAGAACCACACATTTTATCTGTAACAAGAGCCATTGTTGACAGGAAAAAAATGGAACAGGAATTAATTGCAGCCAAAGAAAAGGCACAAGAAAGTGAAGAAAAATTAAGAAACCTGTCAGAAATGCAATCGATTATTTTGAGAATGGCCTCAGGATATATCAATATGCCACAAGAACTTGTTGAAGATTCTATCAATAATTCTTTGAAAGAACTTGGAGAATTTGTTCAGGCTGACAGGGCATATATTTTTGATTATGATTGGACAAGAAATGTTTGTAAAAATACTTATGAATGGTGTAATGAAGGCATAAATCCCGAGATTGATAATTTGCAGAATGTCCCCAACGAGGTGATTGATTATTGGGTTGAAGCCCATAAAAATGGCAGGGAAATGAATATTGAGGATGTAATGCAATTGCCACCGGATGATGGATTGAGGCAAGTTCTTGAACCGCAAGGCGTAAAGAGTGTTCTGGCTATTCCGATGATGAAACCGGATGAATGTATTGGGTTTATCGGATTTGATTCTGTAAGAAAAATTCATAAATATTCAGAGAAAGAAAAGATATTACTGAAGATTTTTTCTGATATGTTAGTCAACATCGGCAACAGGATAGAGCTTGAAAAGAACCTTGTTCAAGCCAAAGAAAAAGCCGAAGAAAGCGACCGCCTTAAATCAGCTTTCCTGGCCAATATGTCCCACGAAATACGCACACCGATGAATGGCATCCTGGGTTTTACCGACCTGCTAAAAGAGCCACAACTAACCGGAGAGCAAAAGGATAAATACATTAGGGTTATCGAAAAAAGTGGTGCGCGAATGCTCAACACGATTAATGATATAATTGACATATCGAGAATTGAAGCCGGACAGATAAAAGTTGAAAAAACCGAGGTGACGGTAAACGAAATACTTGAAGAACAGTATAACTTTTTCTACCACCAGGCCAAATCAAAAGGGCTTGAAGTGATTTATAAACCAACGCTTTCGGATGCTGAAACACACATTGTTACCGACAAACACAAACTGGAAGGGATACTGACCAACCTGATTAAAAACGCAATAAAATTTACCGATCAGGGAAAAATCACAATGGCTTGCTCACGAAAAAAAGAGCAGGATATAGAAGTCCTGGAGTTTTATGTAAAAGACACGGGAATAGGAATTCCCGCAAACAGGATTGATGCTATATTCAATCGTTTCGAACAAGCTGATATCGAAGACACAAGAGCTTTTGAAGGCTCGGGACTGGGGCTGGCCATTGCCAAGTCTTATGTTGAAATGCTGGGCGGAGAAATAAGTGTAAGTTCTAAAGAAGGCTCCGGTTCAACATTTACTTTTAGCATTCCTTACACAAAACAGTTTGTTAAAGAAAACGATGCCTATGAGAACACAGATAAAGAACTACAATCATCATTAAGTAATTTATCGGTAATTATTGCTGAGGATGATGAAATCAGCATAAGCCTTTTTAAAACTGTTTTTAAAAATACATTTCAAAAAATAAGCTATACAACCACCGGAAAAGAAACCATTAATTTACTCCGGGATAACCCTGACACAGATCTCATATTAATGGACATTAAAATGCCCGATAAGAATGGTTATGAGGCCACCCGCGAAATCCGAAAATTTAACCGGGATGTAGTAATCATTGCCCAAACAGCCTTCGGTTTGATGGGCGACAGGGAGAAAGCAATAGAAGCGGGTTGTAACGATTATATAGCAAAACCCATCAGTAGAATTAAATTACAGGTATTGTTAAAAAAGTATTTCGGGGAATAGTTTAAACAATTCAAACTGCAAACGTGCAACCAACCATGAAAAATTCAGGAAAGCCAAATATTCTTATTGCTGACGATATTGAAGATAATTTGTTGCTGCTCGAAAGTATTCTTGAACCATTTAATGTGAACCTTATCACGGCTCAATCGGGGCCTGAAGCCATCGAAAAAATACGGAATACCGAAATTGCCCTGGCCCTTATTGATGTTAAAATGCCAAACATGAGCGGTGTTGATCTGGCATATCATTTCCAGCATGATGAAAGCAGGGATACATTTCCGATAATTTTTGTTACAGCTTATGCCAAAGACGAACCCGAACTCCGGAAATGTTACGAATCGGGGGCTGTCGATTTTATCATAAAACCGGTTGACAAGAGGATTTTAAAAAGTAAGGTTAAGGTTTTTCTTGAACTGCATCGTCAAAAACAGCAAATTGACGAGCAGAAGATTGCCCTGGAATCGCTGGTCAATGACCTCAACGAAAGCAATCAAAAGCTTCAGATAAGGCTTTCCTACGAAAACCTGCTTGCAAGAATATCCAAAATGGCGGTTTCAAATACCTGTGCAACCGATTTTTTTGATAAAAGTATTGCTGAAATTGGCACAACAATCAAGGCCAGCCGAACCTATATTTTTGAATATTGCAGCAGCACCGAAACCCTTTGCAACACACACGAATGGTGCGCCAAAGATATAAAACCCCAAAAAGAAAACCTTAAGGCAATACCTGTTTCCGGGATTCCCTGGTGGCACACATCCCTTTTAAACGGGCAAACCCTTATTTATAATAATATAGAAGATATTCCTGAACAGTCCACCAAAGAGATACTGAAAGCACAGGATATTCTTTCGGTCCTCGCGGTGCCACTTTTTACCAACGGAAAGTACTTTGGCCATGTTGGCATTGATTTTTGCAATAAATACCACACTTGGAATAAAAACGACATTGTCCTTTTGGTTTCGATATCGAGGATACTTAGTTCGGTAATCGAACGAAATATTGCGGAAGCAGAAATTATGAAAAAGGTAGAAACAGAGCATGCACTAATTAATGCAACACTCGATTCTGTTTTTGTAATTGAAACCGATGGTACCGTAGTGTCACACAACAATATGATGGCGCAGCGATTAAAACACGGACAGGAGGAGCTTATTGGGAAAAATGTTTTCGGTCTGCTTCCCAATAAAATTGCCTCTTTCAGAAGAGATAAGGTGGAAGAAGTTGTACGAACAGGATTGCCCCTACGGTTTCAGGATAAAAGGGATTGCTATTATTTTGAGCACAGCCTTTATCCCATAAAAAACTCCGGGGGTGCCGTTTACAGGGTTGCAATATTCGGACACGATATAACCAGAAAAATTCAGGCGGAAAAAGCACTGCGTGATTCAGAAAAAATGTACCGGACCTTGCTTTCAGCATCACCACAGGGAATATTTATTTTGGATATGAAAAGAAAAACCTCAAAAATTTCCGATATCACTGTGGAGATTTTTGGTGCTTCCGGCGTAAATGATTTCATAGGTAAAGATTTTTTTAGTTTCATCCCGCAAAAAGATGCGGATAAGCTACGGACGATCCTCAGCAAAACCCTGTCCGACGGCGTGGTTCAAAATGAAGAGCTGATCCTGGAAAAGAAAAACAAATCGCGTTTCTTTGGTGAAATAAGTGCCACCCTGGTTCAGGACAAAGACGGCTCACCCATGGCCTATATGATTATTGTGCGCGATATTTCTCAGAAAAAAATCTTTCAACAACAGCTCATCCGATCCGAACGTATGGTAAGCCTCGGCGAAATGGCATCGGGAATGGCGCATGAAATCAATCAGCCACTTCTCTCAATGCAACTGGGCATAGAAAACCTGCTCAATAAAATTGGTCAAATACATGCTGTAGATGATAATTACCTCTCCCGTAAATCGGAAAAAATATTTGAGGACATCGGCCGTATTGGCCACATTATCGACCATGTGAGATCCTTTTCAAGAGATCAGGAATATATCCACAGCACCTTCTCATTAAACGATTGTATTCGCAATGCTGTTTCAATGATTGGCCAGCAATTTAACAATCATGGTATAAATATAGCTATGCATCTTGACGACAGCATTGGTACAATAAGCGGAAATACATACAGGCTTGAGCAGGTATTGCTCAATTTGCTTACCAACGCAAAAGACGCCATCGAAGAAAAGGCCGGGGGGGAGCATGTAGATTTTGATGCAAACGTGAGTATTGCCACACGCCATAAAAAAGATGAAGTTGTGGTTGAAATAACCGACAATGGCTGCGGAATCAATAACCAGGATATTGACCGGATAATGCTGCCGTTTTTTACCACCAAAGAAATTGGCAAGGGCACAGGGCTTGGGTTGTCAATATCGTTTAGCATCATAAAAGAACTTAACGGAACCATCGAAGTTGAAAGCCAAAAAAACATTGGTTCAACATTTAGGGTTAAATTGCCAAATAAATAATTAGGCGCTTAGGCAAAAAAACTAACCAACATGTTGTTTATATGGAGTTGTTCATACAAGAGGATAAATCATTTTACTGAAATTTTTATCGCTTACAAAATCGATGTAGTTAATATGTTAACGATGTTGATATTTCCAGGTTCATTTTTTTCTTGTCAGTCGTTTTTTTTATCGAAAATTTCTAATTGTACGAATTGAAAATTCGTTTAATCCGGGTAATTAGATGATAACTCTTTTCTTTGATGATAAAATGAGGTTGTCTGTTTTTCCTGATTGATTGCTCCCACACAGTGGTCTTTATTCTGTTGTTTGCTGAAAAAATATAGTAACTTCTACTACCATTTTCTTAAGTTAAATTTTTTACACGACAATACAATATGTTTGCAATAGTGCATTTTTTATCTCTTAATCCAGTTCTCGATGTTTATACCTGAAATCCTTTCAAATTCCCTAACATTTTCGGTAACCATAATCAATTCTTTCTCGACAGAGGTACATCCAATTAACAAGTCAAAATCACTAATCATTTTTCCTTCTTTTCGCAATCTTGATTTTTCTTTGCCGTAAAGCCTTATCGAATCAAAAATTGGTAATATTGTCAGTTGATTAATAAATTGTTCAACGATTTCATAATTTTTCTCAGGATTATCACTGCTTTCTGCGCCAAACACTAATTCTGCCAATGTAACTTCAGAAATAGCACAATTTCTCAATTTTACAGAATTCAATTTATCAATAACTCCAAATTTCCCACGAAAAAAATGAATGCAAATGTTCGAGTCTATCAAATATTTCATTAGAAATCAATTAGATCGTTTTTCTCAATTCTGGAGTCTCTAATTTCCTTGATTATATCTTCAGAGCTTCTTGAATCTTCCCATGTTCCATACAAACTGGCTAAATCAAAATCTTTTTCTTCTTTAACTTCTATTGATTCAGTTAGTTTTACAATCAACTTTTTCTTAGATACATTGTCAAGTTTTGTCAAAAAACCAAAATATTTGTCTATTGTGTTATTTGTCAATGTTAAACTCATAATTTATATTTTTAAACAAAGATAGGGTTTTGTTACAAATTTTGATGCAAGTTGCTATCTTTTTGCATTTTTGCCTGCTTTGAGATTGCTTTTACCGAATAGTCCTCCAAAAAATTTGAAGTAAGACAAAAGTTTTATACTTTTGCATCTCCATATCAGTAAATCATCCGGCAAAAAAAATGAACAATCTTAATGTACTCATCATCGATGATGAAAAACGTTTTACCGAAGAACTTAACGAATATCTTGAGGATTTGGGATTCGTTTCTTTCGAAGCACACACAGGAAAGGAAGGGCTTGAAATACTAGGCAGGAAAACCATCGATTTACTTATCCTTGATGTGAGGCTGCCCGGCATTAGCGGCCTGGATATCCTGAAAAATGTGCGCTCAAAATACCCCACCATGGAAGTAATTGTTGTTTCGGCACATGGTGATATGGATACCGTGATTAAAGCCATGCGATTCGGCGCAATTGATTATCTCCGCAAGCCTTTCCGCCATATCGACATTCGCATTGCCATCGAGCGTACCCAAAAGTTTATGTTGCTGCAAAGGGAAATAAGGCAACTCGAAGAAAAATACTCTCTTATATCCAAAACCCTCGAAGACCGCATTCAACGGCAGTTTATCGGCGTTAGCCCGCAAATAAAACAGATACTCGAAATGGCTATGACCGCCGCCAAATATCCCGACACCAATGTGCTGATTACCGGCGACAGCGGAACAGGAAAGGAGAATATTGCCCGAATCATACACTATGCAAGCAGCCGGAAGGAAAACGTGTTTTGTGCAGTCAACAGCAGTGCAATCACCGATTCGCTTCTCGAAAGCGAGTTCTTCGGCCACAAAAAAGGCTCGTTTACAGGTGCAGTTGCCGATAAAAAAGGCTTTTTTGAAATCAGCGACCAGGGAACTTTATTTCTTGACGAAATTGCCGATATGCCCGTCAACCTGCAAGCCAAGGT
>JGI10211J34971_10003991_pt1 | contig 11749 bp, 8 predicted proteins | sample Etolagsediment_FD_34971 | JGI IMG/M metagenome (IMG submission 34971)
CCATGCTTCTTTCTCATGATGATCAGTACAGTCATTCCATTCTCTACCATGACGCCCTTTATTCCATCTATCTTCAATATCTCTCCACATAGCAGACCCAACAAGATATGGATTCAACCCCATACGTTGTTTGGCTTTTACCAGTGAATTTGAATAGTTGAACTGAGCATGTTCTTGAGAGTCTAATAATTCCTCTTGAAAGAGTTGTGTCATTATTTTCTCATGAACCATTGTATTATGATTTATGATACCTTGAGCAACATAATAGTTGCCATCTGGTATATTCCAATCATAACATACAGACGACCCTTTTGTTATTGATATTACCTTACATGTATCGTTCACAGGCATACACCATTTGATGGATTCTATACATTCATTTAATAATGATATCTTCTTTTCATCACATATTGGTATATTATCATTAAAGATCTCTAAACACTTTCCCTTGGAAATAACCAACTGATAACAATCATCATATCCTTCTTTTTTGGATAACCTGAAAGATCCTATGATACCATAATTTAACAATATTATAGATAACTGTCTTATAAGTTTTTCTGACTTACTTGTGAATATTAGATTTCTAGCATTCTTGCCATTATGGTAAACACATCCATCACCATCAAAAAGACCTGCAATAAATTGTGATACTATGTTTTTTGGACTTTGAAGTATAGACCATGGCACTTCTTTTTCATCGCTTTTTACAGATTTCATACCAGATTGTTCCATGAAGTCAAGTATTGTTGTTGAATATATAAATATAGTTTTGGTGCCTTTGTTATCAGATTTATCCTTTATCATAACATCCTTATCAAAAACATTCTTCACTATGTCTTGTATTTTTTTCAAATACTTTGTGTTTTGATTAGTAAAAGAAATACCTCTATTGAAAATATGACCTTCAGCTATTATAGAACCCATGAAGTATGCTATATCTTCATCTATAATAGTTGGTATATTTACATATTGACTTTTTGAAAACATTTGTCGTTGTAAACAACTATCTATATTTATAGACACTTTATCTCCTGGCCATATATCACATCCAACTGACATATATACTTCATCACCAATAGATATATCTTTGAGAAATATATCCTCTTTATCATCACCAGATTTTTTTAATACTCTATGATATTCAGCACCTTCAAGTTCAAGCCCTGTATTTGTTTGTATTTTTATAGTGTCTGTGTTTTTTGTAATAAACCTTTCACCTATTTCAGTTAGATTATTATTAATACCAACCACTTTATCACAAAACTCTTCAGCTTGTACAATAGGAACAAACCCATTTTCTGTGTGTACAAGAGAATCCCCAACCACACAGGCCCATCCTTCATTCATATGTTTAGTTTTCATAATAGGCCAGAAATATTGACCTTCAATTCTCAATGTCTCAAGAATATCTTTTTGCCAATCTTCAAGTGCAGAAGAATTATCAATAATATAACGGAGTAAATCTTCTGTGGGTTCAACAGGAGTAGTTGTTTTCAACTTCCTCCAAAGTCTTTGATTCATCAATTCAACATCACTCTCTGTTATGGTTGTTTTGCTTGATGAGAAGTCGCCATATTCAGAATCACTCTCTTTCCTATGAAGTATCTTCTTTGATTGTTTATAAACCCGTTCTCGCTTCTCTTCTTCTGTCTCAGTATGAAATGGACTTGAGTGAAGTTGAATAGCATGACCAGCATCCACAATTCTTTCAACTTCTTCAATCCCATATCTCTTTTCATATGAATTGAATCGTTTAGTTGCTTCTGCCATGAACCCCATAATATCACTTCTTGAGTTTCTGAAATATTTGTTTTCAGTAAAGAAGTTTACATGACCATATACATGAGCAATTACCAAACATTGAATTGATAAAGTATTGTTATTCATAAGATATGCTCTTGCAGGATCAGAATGAATAACAACCTCATATGGAAGACCAGCATCTATACTCTCATATATGGTTCGAGCCTTCTCATAATCTCTACCATATTTCCATGAACTGATATTGGTTGGTAATCTATATGACATAATCTCTAACATCTTCTGTGGCGAACATACATCAAATTCAACATCAACATATTCCAGGCCCATATCAGTAGCAATCACTTTGATCCTATCTTCTAACTTTATAAGCCTTTGTAGATCAGATTTTTTCATATTCATACTCCTATTTGTTATAGGTTTCTAGTTTATATCCTTTGTAACATTTGTCTCTGTCTTTATATTTAAACATTGTTGTATATTTTATATCCCTTTCTTTACACCAAGATTTGAGATCATCAATAATTTTACCATTTATAACCCATTTCTTCATGTTATATTTTCTGAATTCATCATACCTCTCTTTTCTTACATTTTTCATTCTGTTTGATTGTTTTTCTCTATACTTATCATCCTTCCAAGCTTCTTTGATTGATTTGCTCAATTTCTTCCTAAAATCTTTCTTCGATCTCATTTTAATTTGAGCACTTCTATAATCATCATTGTTCCATAATTCCTTTTGTTTCTCACTTATGTTTTTTCTAAATTCATTAGTCCTACATGCTTTTTTAATTTTCTTTGTTTGAGTATTTCTATAATCATCATCTTCCCATACTTTTTTTTGAGCTACGCTAGTTTTTAGTCTTTCATCTATTTTTTTATATCTATTTTTTTGTCCATTACTAAACCTCTTTCTAGTTTCTTCGCTTGGAACCCACCCATAATTTCCCTCACCACCAAATGTCATATTGTAACCATTCTCATATGAATCATACTGCTTTATGTAATGAAACTCCATCTCATCAAGTTCTTCTTTTGACTTACACTCACATAAGACTTCCCATTTGAAATTATCCCATCCATGTTTTTTCATGGCATTATAGAAATATATATTATTGTTATCATTTCTAAATCTTTTCATATGACATTTTATTCTATCATCCAATTTTTTAGATGTTTGTCCAATATAACATTTACCATTAATCTTGTTTGTAGCCTTATATATTACCATTATAATATCCTCCTTATAATGGTATTTATATAAAGTGCTTGTAATTTATCATTATTTATTCCCTCTATCAAACAAAATGTGACGCAGGCAGGGCCATATGTGGTCACGATTCTTTATTACACTCAATAGTAACCTCGATTCCTCATTCTTATAGAACTTTGTGTTCTCATTTCTGGTAATATTGAACTTCCAATTATTCAATATCACCTTGATTAGAGTATTAGATGGTCGCCAAAGACTCTCAGAATCAACATCAAGATCAATCTCATTATAGGACAACATATTGATTTTCCTATCAATCAACTTCTGCATATACTTCACTGTTTTATTTGGATTAAAATCCTCACCATCACTAATATATACACAATAAACATTCCATTCTGCTACTGGATATTCTGTCTCAATAAGATAATCAGCCTTATCAAATGCTGACCAACAATATGTACCACCAGATTCACCTTTGTTAAAGAAAACATCTTCATCAACCACACTTGCCTCAGTAGTATGTTGAATGAATCGAATATCAACATTATCATATGTTTTCTTCAAGAACTCTGTAAGCCAGAACAACATTGATCGTGCCAAGAATTTCTTCTCTGTTGTCATACTTCCACTTGTATCCATCATAGCAAGAATGACAGCATTTGAATGTGGTTCAGTATCATTCTCAATCTGTTTGAATCTTAGATCATCATCCTCTATATATATCTGACCTACTATGGATTTATCAACTTTATCATTCAATACAATTTCAATAGCTTCATTGATATCACCATGAGCCTGTATCAAAGCACAATTTGCATCATCCTCAGAACAGTTAGTCTCATTCACTATTTCACCAACAAATGATGCAGTTCGTTTGACAGCCTCCAACATTGTTCGTTTCTTATGCAATCTTGGAACAATACCCTTCTTTGCAATGGTTTCAAATTTCCAACCCTTTGGTATCAATTTTTGGATCTTTGTCTTTTCATCAATCCAAGGTAATCCAAGTTGTTCAAACATGATATTGATAAGATAATCAATATCAACCTCAGTTTCCATATAATCTTCGCCTGGCTCATTGCCTGGTTCGCCTGGTTGTTTACCTTTTTGTTTGGGTTTACTACCTACTCTATCACCAGGCTTACCTTCACCTTGACCAATTCCACCAGAATTCTTATTACCACCATATATAAATCTATAGTCTTTTAAGCCCTTTACTGGTATACGGACTTTCTTACCACGTTTCTTTGTTATAATACTTTCTTCTGCAATCACATCACGCACATTTCTACGGATAGCATCATCAATTTTTTCACGATGTCTTTGTGCATCCTTTTGACCCTTATCAGATAAATCCCAATCTGAATTGTCTACAATTGCCATACTATACTCCTTTAACATATCTCTATTTTCAATTGACTATATCTACAACCATCTTTCTCATGAACTTTCTTATGACAATTATAACACAATGTTATGCAATTGTCAACATCAGCACTTTCAATTGGATCAATAGATACTGGTATGATATGGTGACATTGAAGATTCTCGTCTGACCCACATTTGACACACTGGTATTCGTCACGTTCAAGAACTATCTGTCTTAGTTCTGGTTGCATCTCCCTATCCAAATCCATCCATGACATATTTCCAGATTTTATTGAATCTCTTTTCATTACAAAGTCTGTTGATTTATTAAACACGGAACACATGTTCTTACATATATCTGAACAATAGAGTCTACAATGCCCATCTAGTTGGCCCTTCAATGCTTTAATTCTTGACCCAACAGCAGAAAGTGATGGCACAAACCACTTATCACACTTAAAACATTTCACTTCAAGTATATTTGGATCTTGATTATTTCGTTTTACTTCCTCACACCATTCTAATTGAGATGCATATGTGTCATAATACACCAACTTCTTTTTATAATATCCACCCTTATAGTTCGCTTTGCCTATCTTTCTCTTAGTTTTCTCACTCATCTTATACATCGAGTTTCTTAATTTAGCATTGCAATTAAGAGAACAACATACACCTTTATTATCAGGATTATAGAAAAATGGTTTACCACAAAAAGCACATCCATCTTCGTTATAAGAATATGTTGTTATGGTATATCTCTTACCATTTCTATACTTGTCCTTATACCACTTGCCGGTTTTTTTGTTATATCGTAACTCATTTAAATTATCCCAACATGCCTTCATAATATAAATACCTCCGATTTTTTTATTCAAAGGTATTTATATTTATTGGAGAATTATTTTTTTATGTTTTTCTCAGTACCTCTCCTATAAATCTCAATAATACATTAGCACATTCAGTACAATATCCATTATCCAGAAGAATTTCCATAGCCTTTTCTCTACGTTTCTGTCGTTTAGGATCGGTACTGGTTGTATCAGCCAATGAAAGATTTACAACAGATTTCAAATCTGACATAAGTTTCTTTTCAATAGCCTCTTTCAAAGGTTCATACTCATTATATGTGAACTTCTTACCACTTTCAAGACAACTTGATTTATACACAAATACACCATTACGGAACTCACTCTTTGAGTTCAATGGTACACTGATAAGTTCCTCAAGTGACCTCATAAGTTTTTCATCAGGATCAGAATATTCACCCGTTACGGAATCATATACCTTTTCCTTTTTACAGAAAGCAGATACATTCTCCATATACCTATCAAACAATGCCATTGCTTGTTCATCATATGCGTAAATGAAAGCCATATTAACTTCTTTCTTAGCAATATCCTTGTACTCAGCACTTACAGAATTCTTGTCTGAAATCAATAGGTTAAGGTACTCTTCTTTCTCTTCTTCTGAAATACCAATGTGATGATCAAAGTTACTTCTCAATGCCCTAATAACATCAATAGGATTGATACAGTTTTTATCTTCTTTCATACCAAGAGCCACATTCAAAGCATTGATAATGAACCTTGGAGAGATACCTGTCATACCTTCACCTTGATTACGACCTTCTTCTCTCAAGGATTTGATATCAATCTCCTCTTTCTTGAACTCTTTACTTACTTCCCCATTATAGATTCTCATCTTCTCAATCAATGAAGAAACTTTCTTGGAAGGAGTAAGCCTTGATAGTACTGCAAATTGTGCAGCAATTTTCAAGGTGTTAGGAGCCAAATGGACACCACTGAAATTGGACTCTTTAATCATTTTTTCGTAGATTTTAATCTCATCATCTACCCTTAGATTCCAAGGAACGAAAATTGGATACATACGGTCATGAATAGCCTCATTCTTTTTCTCAGACCTAAATGAGTCAAATTCAGTAGTATTGGTATGAGCCAACATTAATGTATCAATATGCATCTGCGGAAAACCAGGCGATTTGATAACCTGTTCCTGTGCCAATGAGATAAACACATAGAGCAATTTGATATCAGTTTTCAATAGTTCGATAAGTTCAATCATACCACCATTGGCAACCTGTAATTCACCATCAAACTGATATGCCCTTGGATCAGTTTCACCATAACGGGCAATCTTGCTCATATTGATACGTCCAATAAGTTCAGACACATCCTGACTTTTTGGATCACTTGGAGAAAATGAACCGATACCAATACGTCTTTGTTCGGATAGAATAACTCTTTCAACTGGTACTTCATCCCATAGAACAATACCATTTTCTGTATATTCATCATCAATCATTTTCTGACATACAGGGCATGGCACACCTTCAATTTTCACACCTAATTTTTCTTCCCATGATTCTCTATCATGTAATGGAATTGAATGTAACGGTTCTTCATGGATAGGACAACCCTTGATATGATATTTCACCATACCCGATTGTTCAATACCTCTTTTAAGTAGTGTTGCAATAGTTGATTTACCAGAAGATACAGGACCAACAAGGATCAGAATCCTTTTACCCGTTTCAGTTCGCCTGGCTGAGGCTTTAAGGAACCTCATAATGTCGTGAATTGGTTCTAAAGTACCGAAAATCTTTTGGTCAAAGAAGTTATATTTAACAAGGTCTTCGTATCCGCGAATCTTCAAATCATCATCAACATCAGTCATACCTTTGTCAACAATCATGTTATATATTCTGCTGGGGGCGAAGTTTGCAATATCAGGACTCTTTTGAACTTCAAATAGATAATCATATACAGTACCAGACCATTCCTCGATCTCTTTACCCTCACGCTGTTTTAGAATTACTTCTTTGAAATCATGATCATTCATCATACACTTTTTCTCCCTCCCCTAGTTTTTTATTATTCAATATATCCAATATTGACTGCCTATCAGTAACAATAATGTTTTGGTTTGTAGTATTACTTCCACCGGCTGCTAGTCTTACTTTTTGTTCCGTTTCGATCCTTTTCAATTCTACCAGCTTTTCCCGCAAAAGTAAATAATCTTCGTTATAAGAATGGTTCTGAATTTGAGACGCAGCATTTGTAACACTGTCTATTAGTTTAGAAGCGACTTCCACCATACGAGCATTGAGATTGCCGTTTTCAAGTTCATATTCTACATTATCAAGAATTCGGTTTGCCCTGACTATATTATCTTTGATGATATCTTCTGCCGAGTCCATTGATTCAGGAAGTTCTGCAACCTCCTTTTCAACTTTCTCAACATTAAAGACTTCTGACAATTTATCTCTGTTCAACTCAGACATAAAAACTTCCTCCCTACTTATATCTAAAACACTATTATATACTATATTTATGCAATTGTAAATGTTTTATGTTTACTTATATGAAAAATATTGGTATTATATGAGTTGAAAAAGAGGGGGGTTAAATATATGAAGAAGTTTCATAAATTCATTAAAGATCTTGATATCAAAGAAACACAATTTGGGTCTAGTATATTAGATGATAAGGATTCTATAGAATTCCCATCAAAACATGTAATAATATTTTACTGTGAATTGAATAAGAACTCAGAAACTCTTGGTGGAAGGGAAAGAGACTATCATTATAAGCGATATATAAAATGTAAAGAGCATGGATTCCATCTTATCACTATGTTTGAAGATGAGTGGTTGAATAACACTAAAATCATACAATCGAAAATAAGACATATACTTGGATTGAATGATGAGAAATCTATATATGCAAGAAAGTGTTACATAACTTCAATTGAGCCAAACACCGCATCTGTTTTTTGTAAAAAATATCACATACAAGGATATGCACCATCATCTATAAAATTAGGAGCCTATCATATGGGAAATCTTGTAGCAATAATGACTTTCAATGTGCCATCTTTATCCAAGGGTAATAAATATAATAAAGGTGATGTATATGAACTATCAAGGTTTTGCACATCAAGTANAGTAGTTGGTATTGCTGGTAAATTCATGAAATATTTTCAAAACAATTACAGNTGGAGTAAGATATTTACATTCGCTGATATAAGATGGTCNAATGGCAACTTATATAGGAAGATAGGGTTTGATAATGGAAGNGAGAGGATAACAAAACCTAACTATTATTATTANAAACCACCATCAATTAAGAGATATCATAGATTCAATTTCAGAAAGGATGTATTGAATAATAAATTGAATATGTTTGATAATAACAAGACAGAATATGAAAATATGGTAATGAATGGGTATTCAAGAATATGGGATGCTGGAAATTATAGATGGGAAATAACAAACGAAGATTATAAATCTGAAGTAAATAAAATCAATGATTTAGGTTTATGGTTTGAGTAAACATTATTGGTATATAAAATGAAGATATATTGGGATATAGAATTTTAACATTCTTCTATATATAATTGATTATATCTACATCCATCTTTTTGATGAACTACAATATGACAATCATAACATAATGTGATACAGTTATCCATATCTGCACTTAGTAGTGGTTCAATACTTACAGGCATAATATGGTGACATTGGAGACTACTGTTTGAACCACATTTAACACACTCATAATCATCACGTTCCAATACCATTGATCTTAATTCTTGTTGGACTTCACGTTGAAGTTCTAACCATTGCAATCTTCCTGCTCTTACTGCATCCTCTCTTTCAATCTGTTCTGGTGATTTGCCAAATATTGAACAAGAATTCTTACATTCATATGAGCAGTAAAATCTACATTCACCTAACATTTGATCTTTAAGTGTTTGTAATCTATTTCTAACATTTGTCCTTGTTGGTATAAACCATTTGTCACACTTGAAACATCGAACCTCTAATATATTAGGATTATTCTTATTACGCCTGACATCTTCACACCATTCAATTTGAGGTGCATATGTATCATAAAGTGATACGTTATTATCATATCCACCCTTCCATGATCCGTTTTTGTTTCCAATTCTTGATTTCTTTATTTTATCTCTATACTCATCTGTATTATATATACTATTTGGACTAGACCATAACCTTTTAATTTTCTCTGTTGTGTTTTGTTTGTAAGATATATCATTCCATAATTTTTTTACAGAACTTGATATTTTTTGTTTTGTTTCCTTTGAATTGAACGCGTTTAGTGGATCATCCCATTGATCTTTGCTAGAACACCCATATCCACAATAAACAGAACTCTTGGTTCCTAAAAATTCATCACCACAACATTTACAAATATGATAATAATATGTCTTCTTCTTAACAATATCCCTAAAGTTACCATTTTTGGTCAATTTTATATTCTCAATATTATCCCAACATAGTTTCATTGTTCTTATTTTCCTCCTATGTATTTATAACATAATATAGTAAGAATGTAAAATAAAAAAACCCCATCCAAATCAATGAATGGGGTTTTGGTGCTAAGGTAGCGAGTGGTTACGCTGGCATGCCATATACATCCACTTTCTGGTAATAGTTAGCTGCTCCAAAAATGTGGTTGTGGATGGCATAACGCGACATAAGCCCGATTGCTGGGTTGAATGAATCTTCAAAGGTTGATTTACTTGCCAACAGTTGTACATATGGCAGATAAATGATACCTGTGTCATACTCACTTGGTCCTTTGTAACCGATGACATATCTTTGGTAATTGGCTGTATGGAAAGTATCTCTATATACAGTCATTCTACCATCAAGACTACCAACACGAGCTACACCTGTTGTTGCTGTATTTACATCAGAGTTCACAGGTGCGATTGTGAATGATGAAAGGGCTTCAAGTGCTGCTGAAAGAATAGGAGATACGATGGCAAAGTTACCAGCTCCTCTTCTTGTATAGATAGCAATTGTATTAGCCTTTCTAATCATTTGATTATAAAGGGAACGATATTTCTCAGCTTCCCAACGACCATCATAATGTGCTGAGTTTGTCCAGTTATATGAACTTGCTACGGCCACTGTAGTAATTGATTGTACGATTTCACGATCAATTTCAGCCGTAATCTCATAAGCCAGTACATCCATCATTTCTTCTTCAAGGTCAAGACCATGCATGGCCTTAATATCTTGAGCAACTTCCAATGACCAACGACTTCTTAGCTTACGGGTTTTGGCTTCAACTTGTGCTTTCTCGATTGTCATACTAACTTCACGAATATGAAGACCAGTACCAATACCGATACCAATATCATCACCTACACCAGAACCGGCTTTAGAACCCCAAGCTTCTGCAGATACTGTTGTTGAACCAGTACCAGAAGGTGAAGTACCTGTTCTTGATGAATAGGCGTTATTTACACGGTTGTAACCAACTTCATCTGATGTTACTGCACTTCCAGTAAGTGCTGCGGGTACATCACCATACACACCACTTTCACCAATAAATCTAAGTGCAAATGCAAGACCAACTGGGCCTGTCATTGGTTGGACACCAACGATATCATGAGCAATAAGATTAGGGAATGTACGTCTTACCATAGGAACAGCAATTTTTTGAAACATTGCATTTGAGTTACTATAAGTAGGAGCACCTGTACCCATACTACCACCCTGATATGTTGTCCCTTCATTCATGAAGTTTTCTTGATTCTCCAACATAAGAGCAGTTGCTCGTGAGACTTTATCATTCTTGATTGGAGATCCTTCATCAAGAATGGGACTCCATTTTTTTACTAATTCTTTTAAATCCATTTGTTTTCCTCCTGTTAAATTTCCGTACCTTATATTTTGTTGTCTCTAAGTACTTTAAGATACGCGTCGAAAGGGCTTTTTTCTTCTTTTACATTTTCCTCATTAAGTTCTTTTATACCCTTCCCATCTTCTTTAGTTTCTTCTTTAATTACTTCTTCTTCTTCAACTACTTCCTTCTTATCCTTACTCATACTTTCAAGGATAATATCGAATTTCTTGTCAATAACACTCTTGTCTTTTACACCTTCAAGAATATCCAAAACACGGGTTTTCTGTGATTCTGTAAGCCCATCACATTTCTTTCTAAGATATAGATTGGAAGCCAACTCTTGTGCATCAGATTTCATTTCCAAATTCTCAGAAATAACTTTGTTCATTTCATCACGAAGCGCAAGAATCTCATCTTTGGCTTCTCTCAAAAGTCCTTTTACCTCTTCATCCATAAGACCTTCATCAATACCAAGTCTTACTTTGAACTGTTCAATAAGGTCACTATAAAGTTCACCTTTATGAGCATATTCCAAAATGTTTTCTGGAATATTCAATTCTTCTTCAAGTACTGAATCAACAAAGTTTGAAAATTTTGAAGTGATATCTTCTTTATATTCATCAAACTTATTCTCATATTCTTCAATAAGCTCTTCTTTCTTTTCAGAAAGTTTGGCTTCTGTTAATTCAGATGCTTTAATTTCAATAATACTTTCAAGTTT
>JGI10211J34971_10003992_pt1 | contig 11749 bp, 7 predicted proteins | sample Etolagsediment_FD_34971 | JGI IMG/M metagenome (IMG submission 34971)
CAGTCTGCTGATTACGTAGCTCGACTGATGATAGTAACTGATCGGTACCAGCGATAAGGTCTTGCAATCCACTACCTTGCTCTTTGTTCATCTTGAAGAAATCAAGAATCGCATTAACAAAGCGTGTAAATAGACTTGGCTCAGCACCGGGTGCTTCAATAGCCATAGTGCCTTCAGTAGACGCCAAGAACTCTTGGAACGGACGGTTAGTCATACCCCAAGAAACAAACTCGTTGACGTTAATGTTACCGTTTTCATCAAGCATCGCTGAAATAGCAGCGTCTACAGCCTCATACTGCTCTGGGTTCATCACCTCAGGCGGGGTGTCATAGAACGCTTTCTGTACTCGACGACCCAATGATTCCAACGCAAATACCAATGCGTTTTCATCTGGGCTGAGAGCCATATTATTTTGAGCACGGGTAATAATCTGACCAAGTACAACGTGCAGAGCTTCGTGTAAAAATGTCTCTTTATGTATGCCGTGCGAGTCTGGATTAACGTCACCCAACATCATAACTGTGCCACGCGCTGCGTAGTCAGTTTCAGTCATCAAAGACTGGTCTACTACTAAGCCAGTAATTACACCACGTTGGAAGTCATTAACTAACTGCTCGAAGTTATCAGCACCGACCATCTCTGGACTTAAGTCACGTACAGGGTCAGTAACAACGACAACCTGCACATCACCAACCAAAGGAATTAGGCGGCGTGCCATAATCTTTTCAAACGCATTGCCAGTACGCTGAATAATACGTAGACCATCAGCTACCGTTTGAACTGCACCCAAGTCATCCATACGCTTGCGGCTAGCACCTAGTCGAGGCTTACCTGCCATCTTATGTAGAACAGGGCTTTTCTTAGGTATAGCTTGGCGTAGTGAAGTGCCTTCTAGTCTAGCAATCTCATCAAAAGTATTTCGGAATTGATCTGCTTGTTCTTTAGCAAATGCTTTTTCCTGAGGAGTAACTGACTCATGCGCTAATGTATCTTTAGCCGCCTCGTAACCTTTTGTGCCACGTAACTCTTTGTTATTCAGGATACGCTGCGCATTAATTAGTGCGCGGTAACGGAGCGAATTTTTACCCGCTTCGACAGCAGCTTCATCTTCAGTCAAAGTATTTACGTCAGCAGTAGATGCAGGAATAGTATTTACTGCCTCAAATGCTTCTTTACCACGGCGGTTAGCAACTGTTTGTGCTGCTTGCTGCTTTTCACGTAACTGGTCATAAATAGCCTGTTCTTCAGGCGTACGCTCAATTTTCTTACGTCCACGAGTTTCTGGTTTAGCAGGTGCTTCTTCTTCAACTACTTCTTCTGGTTCAGTAACTACTTCTTCTTCGACTACTTCTTCTGGTTTAGCGGCTGTTTCTTCAATTCGCTTTTGGAATTTATCTATAGCTTTGTTGGCTTTATCTCTTAGCGCCGTATTTTTTTCGTTTTCACCCACACGCGCTATGTTAGCTTCCGCTAACGCTAACTCTGCCTGCGCTAACTCTATACGGTTTTGAGCATTCTGCGTGTCGTAGGCAGCTAACTCCTCGTCTGATAAAGCATCAAAATCTAAGTCTGAACCAAACTCTGCGTTGCGCTTTTTAAGCTCTTCGATTTTTATATTTAGTTCCGACTCCGTATCTATGCTTGGCGCAGCTTCTTCTACTTCTGGCATAGGAGCTACATCAGTAGGCTCATCTGGAGTAATTTCAGGTGCAGCTGGTGGTTTAGCGGTAATTTCTTCAAGGCGTTTTAATGCTTGAAACAGCTTAAGTTCGCCTTCTTCGCTTAAACCAAACCGCTCTTTAGTATTTATAAGTTTTGCAACGTCCTGACGTAAGGTAGTTTCCTCGTCTAGTGTATCGTCGCGTCTTCCATCTCCTCTTCTGTCTGCCACAGGAGATACGCTAGGTACTCCCATTCCTCGTCCGGCAGTATCTGTAGGTGATACGGTAGGCTGCCCAGTGGTCTCTTCTGCGCTAACACCTGAAACACCTGACTCAACTCCTCCGAAGTCAGCTCCAACTCCTGTTTCTTCGGTGCCATAATCTGTAACGTCATCGGTAGCTACCTCCTCGTCTACAAGCCCAGCATCGCGTCTTTGCTTTTGCTGGTCAATAGCTGTTTGGATATCAGTTAAGTCTTCTACTGACTTACCTGCTACGTAACCCTCGATACCGCCGACAGTCGCACCACCTAGACCACCTGCTAGCGCTTCTTGAGTACCCTGACCGACTACACCACGAGCTGTAGGAACATCAAATCCTTCGCGTTGTAGGGCAATATTCTCAGCCATCTTCTGCTGACCGCCCTGAATAAACTCAGTACCTGCTTCTACAGCACCAGTTTTAGCAGCTTGTTTTGTAATACTCTTTTTAGCCACCGCTTCGGTAGCTTCTTGTACTACATCTTTACCAATACGCTGCTTAATTCTGTTTACAAACGGCGCTTCAATACCAGTACGAGATGCCCATGCACCAAGACCTGCGGCGATAGCGATCTGGTCTGCGTTGTCACCCGTGTAGGTGGTCGCATCTTTAGCCATACTTTCGATTTGCTCGTCAGTTAAGCCTAGAGATTGTTTGTTAAGGGTAAGCTCTTCTTTTACGGCGTCGTAAATACCTTTTCTGACAAAACCCGCACTTTGCGCTGCACCTAAAACTGTCGCTGTATAAGGTGCAGCAGGACCAGTTAGTAGTGAACCAGCAATAACTGGAATCGCTGTAGAAATACCTTCGAGCGTCTGATCGATTGGGTTTTCCGCCCAAGCCGAAATACCCGCCTTAAGTTCTTCTAACTTGCCCTGACCTTCTGCCTCTGCAACCAAGCGTGCGGCTTCACGAGAATCAAGTTTAGATTGCGCGGATACAAGTTCGGTTAATGCTTTCTTAGCATCCTCGAACATTTTAGTCGTATCGCTGATCGGGTCATACGCAGCCGATAAGCCTTCTAGACCAGTAAAAACACCGGAACCGATTTTTAAAAATGGGTCAGCTAAGGAACGTAAAAAGCTTTGGTCTTCAGCTTCAGCTTCTAACCCAGCAGTCTGCGCATCATATGCATCTTGCAGTGCGTCAAACGGATTAACATTTTCTACTGGAGCCTCAGTCTGTTGCGCCTCAAATTCCTCTTGCAATGCGTCAAAAGGGTTAGGTGTAGCCATGACGACTCCTTACTTTCCTAGAATACGTGCAGCTTCGCCTTTTCCGTACTTCTCGTCAAATAAACGTATCATATCGTCCGATGGATCAGCTCTTAGCGCTTTAACCGCATTAGGAGCAATCGCCACACCCTTCTTAGACTGAGTAGCTGTAGTTGCTGGAGCAGTCGTACCACTTTTACCAAGAATCTGGTTAGTACGTGCATCAAGCGCATCTAGGTAAGCTTGGCGACCTTCTGGGCTAGCCATTGCGTTTAGTGCTAAATCAGTACCTGATAGCTCTTTTTCCGCTTGCTTACGTGCTGCTTCAGCAGCTTTACGTTGCTCAGTGCTTTCCGCCAAACCAAGTTTGCCCGCTTGAATTTGAGTCAATTGGTCAGTAGCCGTTTCGAGTGCCTTAGCATCTAGTTCGTTAGCAGACATGTTTGGATATTTAGCAGCCAACTGTCTACGGATTATATTAGTGCGATAGCGTAGGTCGGTGTCTTTACCTTGCAGCAGCTTAGCCTTAGCAAGTTCAAACTCAGCCTTAGATTTAGCACCAGCCAATGCTTCTCTGCGGATGTCTTTAATGTCCGAGCCATATTGACCGACAGCTTTTGCACCGGCAGCACCAAAATTAGCTAGAGCATACGGAGATTGCCCCGCCATTGATTCAAATCCCGTACGAGCAATCGCACGCCATGCCGCAGCTTCTTTAGTATCTTTTGGTACTTCACTAACAAGGTTGTAGTAGTCTTCCAATGCTTTTAGCTCAGGAGACTTAGTTTCAGTAGCTCCCGCTTGCTTAGCTACATCAGTAGCACCAAGTCCCGCTGCCGGAGCTTGAGTAGGAGCAGGAGGAGTAGCCAAACCGCTCATATCTGGGTTGAAGTTCATATCTTCACCCGGTGCATCTGGGTCAATTAGTGCTTCTATACCCGCCGCAGGTTTAGCCTTTTCTTGCGCATCAATTGCTGCCAACTGAGCCATAACTTCAGCATTCTCAGTCGGGTTACCAACAATACGAGCTTTAGGATCGTAAACTTCATCAATACCCGCATACTCATCACCACCGGCTGGAATACCACTTGTTCCTTTAGATGCTGGAGCTGCTACAGCATCGTCAATACCTGCGTACTCATCACCACCTTCGGGAACACCTGCAAGGACAGGAGCTTTAGGTTTTTTAGCATCAGCACGGGCTTGTAAGATTCGTAATGGAGTAGTTTCATTACCCTCAAGTTGCATCTTGCCTTCACCCAGTGCTGCAATAGCTTCCGCTGCGCTTTGTGGGTTTAGTGAATACTCTGAATCAAGCCCAGCATACTCATCGCCGCCTGTAGGAGCATCGCCATCTAGTGACCATGGCTCATCACCGTTATAAGCAGGGTCTAAGCCGGGCAACAAATACGATGGGGTAGAGCGACCCTCAGGTAGTGCTGAAGACGGGCGAGGGTTGTACATAGGTTCTGGCGGTAGTTCATCACCACCGGCTGGAATACCTGCGATACGCTCTTCTAAACTTGGACCTTCAGCCTGTGGTTCTTTAGCTTGCGCTGATTGGGTTAACGCACCCATTACTTTGTCCATATCTGGCTTAGGTTTATTAAGCTCAGTTATTGCTACACGACGCGCTGCCAATGCTTCTTTGTACCACTGGGTAATCTGCTCACGCTCAGCAGGTGATTTAGCCTCAGAAACTAACGCCTCGTACATCTGGTCAAGTTGAGCAATAGAAGGAACTTTAGGTTCAGAAACGCTATCGCCCTCTCCAAAAGCGACAATACCGCCCGGACCATAGTCATACATAGCCGTAGGCATATCTAAAGATGCTACGCCACCCATCGCCATACCTTGTGGCATAGGTGCTTGTTGTGGTGTTGGAGCCACGCCTTGAGCAGGTGTCGGTTGAGTGGAAGGGATACCTTGACCCGCCGCAGGGGCAGCTCCAACATTACTCTGTTGAGGCGCCAATACTTCTTGTGCGACTGTTTGATTAGGCTGCTGCTCTTCCACTGCCGCATTACGCATGCGGTCAATAAACATACCTGCTAAAACTGCTTCTGTTGGGTTAATAATGCCAGCTTGTGCTGCTTGGGCTATACGCTGTTTATTGCCGCTGTACTCCGCCGCAATGTCTTCTGGAGAATTTAGTGTGTAAACCATTCCCATCTTATTAGCCCATCATGTTGTAAAGACCAAGACCTGCTAAACCTAGACCGCCAACCTGAGATAGCATTGATGGTGGTTGAGCGTATGTGGTCTGGGTAGAACCGAGTTGAACAGGTAAGCCACGTAGCAAATTGCTGTAGTAGCCCAACTGCTCCATTGGATAATCGCGCTGACGTAAGAAGTCTGCGTACGCTTGGTCGAGACGTTGTTGTTCCAGATTCTGCTGCTGCGAACCGACTGCTTCTTGTGCAGCCAAACGTTGTAGCTCTGCCTGCTGACCCTGCTGAGCTAATGCGCCAAGACCTTGAGCCGATGAGGTCGCTTGCCCCATACCCTGTAGTCCGGTCTGAATACCCTGCAAGCCAGTCTGGATACCACGTAAACCTAAATCTGCGCCGTATTGTTGCGCTTGAGTAGCCGCTTCAAACGCTTTCTGGCTACCAGCTGCTTGAATATTTGCAAGCTGTGCGCCTAAGTTACGGTTTGCTTCAGTTTGAGCTAGAAGTTGACGTGCGCCGCCATATGTACCTTGTCGAGCTGCACCTAGATTAGCTTGTACCTGCTGTTTAGCAGCGTCACGTATAGCTTCTGTTTTTTGTGCATCTACTACATTTTGCATGTAAGGAGACATATAAGCTGCTTGCGCTGCGGGGTTTGTAGCCATAGCCGCGTAGTTAGCGCCTGCCCCCATTGCACCTGCACCTGCACCAAGACCTGCTGCTCCGGCGGCTAATGCCCCTGTTCCTGCTGTGCCAGCTAGATTTTGAGCTGCTTGGAACTGAGGGTTAGTGCTAGCCATACCCATAGTAGCGCTTTGTACACCGGTTTGGGTTGGATTAAAGTCAGCAATACGTTGACCGCCGTATGCTTGGTACGGAGTATATGAAGCCGTTTGAGCACGGTTCATTATGTTTTCAAAATACGGCTGTGCGTATTCGGGTAAATTCGTTTGGTTTACCGTTGAAGTTGTAGGCTGTGGTTGGCTACTACCTTTACCCATTTTTAGCTCCTAACCCTGTATCCGCTACAGGCAGTTCATACGTGTGGAAACGCAACTTATGCCCATCCCCACTAAATATCTTTGACCATCCGGGTCTACCAGATGATTCTATACCTTCACAATAATTGTCGTATGCCCATTTCTGTAGCAGAGTAAGCATTTCTTGCTTCCATTTCTTGAGCTGCACCCCACCGGTGAAGTCCATAGATAAGAAGCGTTTCCGAGGGTAGTCAATAAACCGCGTAACTACCGCACCTAAAATATCGCCTTCGTCTTCAAAGGCTATCCACAACGTAGAATCATATTGAGTAATCGAATCGTAAATATCGTCTACTTCAAATCTTCCATATGTGTATTTTGCCGCGCCTTCTAAGTACCCTTCCACATCCTTCCAAACAGCATCTACATGCTCTCTGGGGATCATACTTACTTGTATCACGCCATTAATGTTCCTAGTCCAGAGTCAGTTCCACGACCTGCTTTTTTGCGAGCCGCAATTGCTTTGTCCATCATCTCATACAACTTGTCAGAACCACGCTGTATGCTACCACCACCAATTCGTCTTACCGCATCTGGTGAGAAATACGCTTCCTCACGAGCTACCGCTGCAATTGGGTTGCCATCAATAGTTGCAGGGATTGAGTCACTAACTCCATCACCACGACCTTGAATAGGCATGCCGCCTATTTGCGATAATCTTTCTAAACCTGCTGAGCTGCTGCCATTACCCATTTCAGATACAGAGCGAGCATCCATTACAAAGCCGCCGTCTTCCATGTGGACTGTGCCACCGTCAGCTTTAGTATTGCGAGTAGCGGGTACATCTAAATTTAAGCCAGTACTGTCGTAGATGTAACGCAAGAATGGGTTCATATTGCTACGAACTTTTTCCATGTGCTTACGATCTTTGTACTCGTCAGTAGCTACGTCCATTTCTTCTTCCCACGCTTTGACACTATCGCCCTTTGCATAAGGAATAGGATTGCTAGGAGTAAAGTAAGTGTACTCACGCCCACCGCGAAGAATATCTGCGTTAGATGGTTGAGTATATGTACGTGGAGTAGGGGCTTGTGGGTCTGCGTAGTTCCACTCACGACCTTCTGGAGTAGCAAACTGCATTGGCTCAGGCTCTAACAATGGAGCTGCCGTAGTTAATGCACTACCAACTTGCGCTACTTTTCCAAGTGTACCTGCGTTTGCAAACTGGTCAGATAACGCTCCGCCTAAATTAGACCAACCACCACTAGAGCCTAAGTTTTTAAGGCCTTCCATTGCATAGTTTTTGCCCCCAGCTTGGATTAGTGATTGAGCAGTATCCCCAGCAGCGGTGGAAAGAAGTGAATCTGGAGCTACCGCTGTGCCGAGGTCTGCCGCACTTTGCGCATAAGCGTTAATAACCTCAGGCGCTTGTCCGCTACTAAATAGACCTTGTTCCATAGCTGCTTGTTTAGCAACCTCTGCGTTTGCACCTGCGGTTTGCAGTGCTGAACCTAAATTAGCACCGCCATATGCACCTAAACCCGCCATCAAACCTTGACCTAAGTCGCCTGTAGCTAACGCAGTAAGACCACCAACAGTAAGACCAGCTGTACCTGCGCCCATCAAACCAAAACCAGCTGGACCTAATGCAAAGCCAACCGCCATCGGCAAGATAGATTCAAGAAAACCGGCTTCAGGAAGACCGGTTTGTGGATTCATAGTTAATGAGCCGCCATTTGCTACAGCTAGTGCCTGTAAGCCTCGCACCTCATTAGGTGTCATGTGGACGAGCATTGAGTCGTTGCCGCGTCCTTGGGATTGAACTGCCTGCGCTGCTGGCACAGAGCCACCGTCAGCCATAGCAGCTGACACCGGTCCGCGGATAGTATTAGGTAAAATAGATGGGCTAGGACCTACGTAGTTAAAATGGCTAGGATCACTAAAGTTAGACGGTCCTTGATCGAGGCGAGATATAACACCACCTTTAGTTGGCATACCACCCGGTCTAGGCGTTACCGCAGGGCGCATACCACCACCATCTGCTCCTAAGGTGCTAGCTACATTGCTACTAATTGTTGCCCCAGCATTTTGGATTAATGGTTCCACAGCAGTCGCTACAACTTGTGGGATTTGATTCATTAAATCGACACCGCCGCCACCAGTACCAACAGAAGGCGCCATAGTTAACGCGTTTGTCATCATTCGTGAGTTAGGATCAGCGATGCTTGCCATAATCTATACCTTACGGTGCTGTAGCTACGTCGAACCCTTCCAGATTCGATACAAAGTTAACTGTCAAAACTGCTGATGCATGCCCCGGATATGGAGAAGAAGCAGCCTCAGAGTCAATCTCTAAGTTTGTATCAGAAGTTCCCCACATCATCTGGATGTAATCATCAGCAGCCAGATCAATATTAAAGTTCCATGCGAGCGGCACATGGTGGTTGTTTGTGTCTACCGTGTAGATACGCGAAGAATACCCTATATCGGTACCATTTTTGCGAATCCACACCTGCAATTCTTTTGCGCTAGAGTTAGAACTAAGTAACTGCGCTGAAAGCTGAAAGTTATAAATTCCCGGCTTTGTTGCTGTTATCTTACTATCTGTATCGCTGGTGTCTAGCGTTAGTCCGTTTTGATAATACGTCTGGTTGTACGTAATAGCGTAAGCAGTATCTGCAACGGCGGCTGTTTGGGTGACTGTGCTGTAATAAAGCGCCGTTGGTACGTTAAGTTGTGACGCACCTAGACCCTTAGCTAAACCAGATAGATCGCCGTTTAACCTAGTAAAATACAGGCGCAGCACGTTCAATATCTGATCCTGCTGCATGCGGTCATAGCCATCCGATGCAAGAGGTAAGTTAGGCGGAACTACGTTAAGAAACGGCATTAGCGCTTACCGTCCTCTCTAGCGTCTAAACGTGGTACACCAAGTTGCCATTGCACGCCTGTTGTATCCGAGCTTACTTTAAACGTAGCCGAACGACCCCTAGCTCGCATATGGACCTGCGGAGTGTGGGTAGTTGCTGTGGTACGAATAACTCTTTCCGCTGTTTCAGCACGAGTATTAGCGCCGGGGAAGTTACGTGCTTTTAACTGAATATCAACCTCAGGGGTAGTAGCTGTAGAACCACTGAAGCTTATGTCAGGAATAATTCTGCGAGTAATCATAAATTTCTCGCCATCACCTAGGTCAAAATCAGCCGACTCAATATATGACTCCATAGCAGAGTTATCAGCGTTTATTCCGTACTCGTGGTTATATATGTAACCGTTAGCTGTAGCTTGTGGGTACTCACGTAGACCTGAGTCAAGCCAAGAATCACGCTCTAATGTGCCGTAGTACCACAACTTTTCTACGTAGTTAAAGACTACATATGCGTTAGGATTAGTAGACGAGCCTGTTGGGTATAACCACCAGACTTCGTTAAAGCCTTCGTTAGTGCCAGCAACCACCGCATCCTGCGCGCCATAGTTAAAGTTTTGGTACACGTGTTTCCATAACGTAGTAGGTAATGTATCTACACGACCGCTATACATATAGAACTTATCATGCCCCATCCAGAATACTACGTTGTTAGCAGTTGCGACTGCTCTAGAACTCATAATTGAAATGTTATTATTCAATTCTTGTAACGAGAACACGTCAGTAGTACCGGTGAACTGTAAACTGTGTAGACCGGTATCAGTAAAAATCAAAATCTCTTGTCGTGTTGCAAACGCACGTTTAATAACTGAGCCACGAGACACACGTATAAAACCAGCGGAGTTAGTAGCTTCTGGTGTCCAATCTTCAGGCGCATCCTGACTAGCCCAACGTATAAGCATCGGGTCAAAGTCGCCGCCACCATATGGCGTAGCACCAAATGCTAGTAAGTGCTTATCGTTCTGAGATACTAAAACCTGACCTACATAAGTAGGCACGTCGGTCGCACCAGATAAATCGGCTAGTGGTATAGCACGTGTACTTAAAGATGTATTAGGGTTAGCTATTGTCCCCCGCTGCCATATATAAGGTACGCCGTAACCATCAATTGTATAGTTAAACACAAGGTCGTTATCAAAGTTATCAAACCACCAATAACGCGCACCTAAGTTAATACCCGGCGTAGAACCAGAACCCCAACCAGTACGCCCCCATAAACCAGTGCCCCAACCATAACCTAAAGTAGTTGCAGCAAATCCCGGATTAAGTTGGCATTCAATGTCTATACCAGTGCCACCACCTGCTGCCACTGTCGATGTAGCTGCGGTAGTAACAGTAATAGAGAAAGAGTCGTCGTTTATCTTGGTTATTTTATGCTCAACGTTTAACTCTGAGTTTGGCACACCACCAACTGCTGTAGACCCAACAATAGTTACATAAGAATTATTGTCGCAGCCGTGAGCGGTTACATTAACTACAACTGTAGTAGAACCGTTTGTTGTAGCTATACAGTTATCTGTAGCTGTAGTAGTAAGCGTAGTACGTAATGGAGTTATATCGTTAAAAACACCACCCGCTTCAATATAGGCTTTTATCTCAGTACCCATAGCCAAGAAATTATCTTGATATGAAGTAACCCAACCAAACGTAGCTCGGCACGTGCCTAAAAAGGTATTCGCTGAATATTTAGCCCAACCACCAAGCTTCTCAGGTAGTCCCTGTCTGAAACGCACTTTATCGCACTCATACCAACCACCTTCATCAGCAGTTGTGGTTATATCGCGGTTAATTCCGGGTTTGAAGCGTAGAGGAATAAATGCCATGTGGCGCTCCGATTACTAAAACCTTCCAGTATCCATCATTGTTGCTAGTTTAGAACAACGATTCTGTTTAACTTGGTTGCACCACTTACTCATATACATCGCGAGTGCGGCACGGTCATACTGTCTTTGTTCTAGCGCGGTCCACATATCTTTGAACTCAGCCAGATTGCTTAGGCCCATAGTATAAGCCATTGTGACTACTACGTAATACCTAACACGATCTAAATCTTGAGTCACGGGGAATCTTAGCTTCAGCCCCAGCTCAATATTATCCAAATCGTTCTGCATCAAATATAAGGCTTCACCACGAGAAATGCCATTTGTAGTCAAATTCCTACCAAATCCGATACTTGTGTTACCGTTATCCAAGTAGGGGTTAGACCTAAAGCCTTCGTCCTGCATCAGCATCTGCTCAATTTCTGCCCTGACAGCCGCTTGCCCACGGGTTATATCGATACAAACGGAGTCAGAATCCTTTGGACAACCTTGATCTTCTTGCTCAAATCCTAGGCTTGAGCATCCTGATAATAGGATTAGGGTTGCTAGCGCACCTATTATACGCATTAACTCTTGCCTAAGTAGAACGAGCCAGCCGCTAAGATAGAAATCTTAAGCCACTCAAAATGTACTATAGCGTTTTCCAAACGTACGGCATACAACTTGTCAGAACCACGCTGTATGCTACCACCACCAATTCGTTTTACTGCGTCGGG
>JGI10211J34971_10003993_pt1 | contig 11748 bp, 8 predicted proteins | sample Etolagsediment_FD_34971 | JGI IMG/M metagenome (IMG submission 34971)
GTGCGCTCTCCTCCGTGGGGGCAGCCATCAACCATCCCGGAACGAAAAAAGACAGGACAACCCCGGACAAGAGGACGAAACAGTATACAAAAGCTTCTCTAAAAATAGGCATTTTGTTTACAGAAAAAAACATTTACAAACAACGAACGTAACCATGTAATCAATAAATATTTCATGGTTAGTTTTCGTTAACCAGCGAAAAACCTGGGCTAAAGTATATCCTCAGAGAGCTTCCTAGCCTTTGTCATCAATACGCTTCATTCCTTCCATCAACATTCCCATAAAACCACCCAGAATATCCAGCTCCATTTCCCGCTGACTCAATCCATGAACGAACTTAAACCGTCCCTCGTTAATAGCCAGACAGTCATAAAAAGCCTCCTGCCCTTCCTTGGAGTTATAGGTCGCAGAGACAAGCTCTCCCTCGTTAAAGAGAAGGATGGCCTTTTCCTGCCCCACTTCCAGCTTTAACCGTCCTGTTTTCTGATTTGAATTAATCATCTGACACAGTTCAAGAGGTGGGATATCGGCAAGCTGACCAACCATGCCCGAAGCAAGCTCCTCGGCTCGTTGGAAATTGATAGTCGTAATGCGACTCACCAGCAGTTTATAAAAGAACACCTGAAGTGCAGGGAAACGATTCAGGACATGACGAAAGTTTTTCTGGCTGAGACTTGCAATCTGACAAGGTTCCATGGCCATTATAGTGGTGGTGACCCGATCTCCCGACAAAAGACTCATTTCACCAAAAACATCCCCGCGCGCCATCTCGGCAAGGGTCACCCCATCATCATCCATAACCTCCACCCTGCCATCTATGATGATAAACAGATTGGAGGCCGGGTCACCCTTCTGGAGAATTGGAAATCCCCAATTGTAATCGTCAAGTTTCAGGAGAGTGGCAAGATCGAGGAGATCGTCATCGGACAACGGCTGAAAAATATCAATGGTTCGCAGAAGACCTGCAAAACGGGAAACTGACTTTAACTTTTCACGACGTTCCGCTGCAGCCAGCAGTCTCATCTGAATGGTAGAATAATCCTTTTCTTTTTTAAATTCAAAACGAATAATACCGGTGCAGCCGCCGCACTCGAACTTTGTTTTCTGCCTGCTTCCCTGGAGGTACAGCTCAAAGACAATATCTTCAGAGGCTAGTGCGATAAGGTCCCTCGTCAGGGTGAGACAGGTCGCCTTGGCCGCAGGGAGTGTCAACACGCCTCCATCAACCTGCAACTCTTCACCGACGTTATACAGAGGGCAATGTCTCTCCTCAGTGATGACAAAGACACCATTTCGAAATTGCATAGCCTACCCTCTGTACCCGGCAACCTGAGAAAAGCAACCGCCCATCGGACTAATCGGAACGTCCAAAAAACAGATAAATAAGGAAACCGAGGAGCCCTGCCCCGCCAAACAGAACCGGAAGAATTTTACTTATCTGCAACTCATCCCCGACAACCAGAGTGGCCATATATTCCGTCCCACTCACCCACCAGACAGCAACAAACGCCGCAATAACAATAAGATCTTTGAAGGACTGTTTATACAGAAGATACAACACCATTGAAACAAAGGGAACCATGAACCACGGGTTACTGAAGAGACCGATAACATCAACATCCGCAACCTGCGCCCGAATCTGAGTTGATTCGATCCAGGCCCAAATATTTGTAAAAAAATCATTCATTAGCAAGTCACCTCTATTCTAAAAAAACCTGACTACTCCTGAAAAAAAATACCGCAAAAGCTATTAGAAACAGTGTAGCTCACCGGCTCTTTTTTTTCACGGAACTTTTCTTGTCCAATGCGTTTCTTCAGAACCAGTAAACTGCTTAACTGTCCTGTGTTTTGCTTTTATTCATATCACGCAGGATATCACCGTAATGTATCTCAGCACAACTTTCGCAGACGCCGTGGCTGAACAGGGCCTCGGAGTGCTCGGCAATATACTGTTCCACCTGTTCCCAGTACCCCTTATCATTGCGGATTTTCTTGCAGAAGGAACAGATTGGGAGAATTCCTGAAAGTTTTTTTACCTCTTCAAGAGCCCGCTGCAGTTCAACATACTGCCGCCTTAAAGTAATATGAGTGTTCACTCTGGCCAGCACTTCGACCTGCTGAAATGGCTTGGTAATATAATCCACGCCACCCGCAGCAAAGCCCGCCATCTTATCTTCAACACTGTCAAGAGCTGTCATAAAAATAACCGGGAGGTCTGCAGTGGCCGGATTCTTTTTAATCCGGAAGCAAGTCTCAAAGCCATCCATTCCTGGCATCATCACATCAAGCAAAACAAGATCCGGTTTAAATTTACCAAGCGTCCTCAAGGCCATCTCCCCACTCCCTGCAATGCGAATCTGAAAATCACATCCCTCCAGCGAGGAGAGCAGTACTTTCAGGTTAGCAGGTTGATCGTCAACAACTAAAATTGCAGCCTTTTTATCTTCCATCCGTTAACCCTTCCTGTAGGAGTGAATAACTTTTTCAATTTCAGCAAGCTTGTACTCATCAGCCAGATCTTGAATTTCACGCGCAAAGCTGCGGTATTTTCCCGACTCTATAGTTTCGATTTCCACAGCCTTCTCCATGACACCGTTTATATCACCTGACTCAACAAGATGTATCAAATCAGCAAGGTGCTCTCGGGGGGGAGGGACACTCCTTTCTGCCTTTCCAGGAGACCCCAGGGAATCATCGCTGGCAAGCTTCAATGTAATGGGGAGGAGATCGGCAAGAATCCGCAACAAATCTGTAACGACGTAGGGTTTGGCAATAAAACCACTAAATCCCTTTGCCAGACACTCGCGTCGCAGATCTCTTTCCTCAGATGCCAATGCAGTTACGGCAATTACCGGAGTACCAGAAAAATCCCGATGATGCTTAAGCTGTTCTGTTGCCATATATCCATCCATCTCAGGCATCAGAAGATCCATCAGGATTACATCCGGTCGGAACCGCTCACAGGCGCTAAGAACATCACCACCGCTTACTGCCTCATCGATCATAAAACCAAGTGGAGTAAGAATTTCACGAAGGACCATTCGATTAATTGTATCGTCATCGACAATCAGGACCCTTTTGGAGACTTCCGCACCGTCCTGTGTAGTGTAACCGGTTATCCTCTGTCTCTTCGCAAGAGCGGGAACAGCATTACCTGACACTGCTGTTTCAATGGTAAAAAAGAACCGGCTTCCCGGTGTTTCACCAGGTTGCTGCACCTCATTGATGGGACTGACCATCTGCAGCTTACCACCCATAAGACGAACCAGCCTGCGACTGATGGCAAGCCCCAGTCCGGAACCTTCGGAATATTGCAGTCGCTCACCGCTTTGCTGGAAGGGCTCAAAAATTTTCTCCTGCATCTCTGGCTGAACACCGACACCACTGTCCTCTACTGTGAAGGTCAACAGCACTCTGCCCTCGGAGCTTACCTGAGAGTGAACACGGAGAGTACACTGCCCCTTGAAGGTGAATTTGACCGCATTGGAGAGCAGATTGAGAAGCACCTGCCGCAACCGGAGTTCATCGCCCCTGACAGTTCCGGGAAGCGTTCCGACGGCCTCATAGCGAAAGCCTATTCCTTTGGCACGACTTCTCACCTCGATAATATTGACAATCCCCTGAAGAAACTCTGGAAGTTGGAACTCATTCTCCACCAGTTCCATTTTGTCGGCCTCAATTTTTGAAAGATCGAGGATGTCGTTGATAAGCATCAGCAGATGCTCACCAGACTGCTGTATGGTACGAACACCACTCTGCTGTTTTGCTGTTAGGGTCTTATCACCACTGAAAATTTGGGCATAGCCAAGGATCGCATTGAGTGGAGTGCGCAGTTCATGACTCATGTTTGAGAGAAACACGGACTTTGCGCGACTAGCTGTCTCGGCACTCTTCCTTGCTGCCAACAGTACCTGCTCCACATCTTTCTGCTTACTTATGTCCATAAGTATGCCCACGGCACGAGAGGGATTTCCATCTGTATCCCTTTCGAACACCTTCCCCGCATCAAGCACCCATATCCATTTACCGGATTTGTGTTTCAACCTATGCTCAGCTATGTACACTGATGTTCTGCCTTCCAAATGATCCATCAAAACACGGGTTAATGCTTCTGTTTCATCGGGGTGGATGATCTTCTCCCAGGCAGAAATATCTGGTTCAATCTCATCTAGAGTGTAGCCGATAATTTCCGCCCAGCGCTCATTAAAGATTACAGTGCCACTCTTCACATTCCAGTCCCAGGTTCCAAGATTGGCTCCCTGGATAACCATCTCAAGACGCTCTTTGTTGGTGCGCAATTCCTCTGAAAGATTCATAGTATCCGTAATATCGACGAGGTAGCCCTGATAATGACTAATGTCTCCACTGCTGTTGCGCACAATTGTTGTGTGATCCTGCACCCAGACCACCCTCCCGTCTCTTGCAACCAGTCGGTAAGGCTCATGGGTGAATGACTTCAACATTGAGGCACGACTCACTTCGTCAAGTACTCTTTCCAGGTCATCGGGATATATAAGAGAGGCAAAAAGTATCGAACCATCGAGAAATTCCTTACCCGTGTAGCCAAGAAGTGCAGAGACATTGGGTGAGACCTGTTCCACCGGCCAGTTTTCACTATTCTGCCAGGTAAAGGTCATTACTGGCCCCTGCATAAACATGTCGCGCTCGCGCTGAAGAAGCGATAAGATCGTATGCTGCACAGTGATATCGTGGATAACACCCAGTGACCGCAAGGGATTCCCGCTCGAATCATATTCAGTGCTGCATATCTCTCTAACCCATTTTTCCTCATCCCCCTCGATCAGAATACGATGCTGAATGTCATAGGGTTGCTGCCTGTTGAGGTGAGCTGCATAGGAAGCAGAAACAGAATCACGGTCATCCGGATGAACTCTTGAAAAAAAAGATTCGATGCTGGGGAAAAACTCTTCGGGATCAAGCTCAAAAATGGTGTAGACCTGCCGGGACCACTGCAAACGATTGGTGAGATGATCGAATTCCCAGTGTCCCAGATTGGCGATTCTCTGAGCACCTATAAGTCGTTGCTGTTGGTCCTGCAGTTGCTGCGCACTTTCCTCAAGGAGACTTCTTTTACTGTACTGCTGGTAAAATGCTCCTAATGTCATGGCGAGCAGCAGCAGACTCACGCAAAAGATAGACCAGAAATGTTTCACTTCATGCATAAAAAAATCAGATCGACTCCTGACAGTCAAAAAGGCAACCATTTCTCTGCTTACCGGATTTAAAACAGGAATAGTGGTAATAACCATATTGGCGGAAGGATCATAGAGTGACATGACCTTCTCACTGTGAGCGTTGCTATATAGCTTTGCCACCATTTGCTGTGATGGTTTGAGTTCCTGCAACTCCTTTCGAGAGACCTGTTTGAGTCCCCTCAGTACTTCATTATCAAAAAGATACCCCTTCTGGTACGATGGGGTATAATTTTCTTTCTGCTCTTCCGGAAATATTTTCCGTTTTACCGTCGCTTCCCTGATGAAAAAGTTACTGAGCACAAAATACTGTTTCATCATTGCAGATGTCAGGGCACTGGGCCCAAAGGAAATCTCCATACTCCCCAGATGTGTCTTGTCAGCTGCAGTTATGGGAAAAACGAAGCGATAGCCGTTATAGATTCGCCCCTCTTCAAACCCGTCCATGGAACGATGCTCTCTATTGACATAGCTCACCGTTTCCCGAACTGCTGACAAATCATCACCAAATTTATCAGGACGATGAAAACGGAGGAATGACTCATTATTGCTGAGGTGAAAATGGAGCTGCCTCACCTTTGCGTCTCTTACCAACTCTGCATAGCGTGCCCCGACTCGGGCCAGAAGTTCCACCCGTAGTTGATTTTTCTGTTCCTCATTGGCAGTTAGCAGCTTTTGGTAAAGTTCCGGAATAGCAAACCGTGTCACGATGCCCGAGTGCAGGGTTACAGCTAGCTGTCTATATTGTTCATAAATAATATTATAGGAAAATTCATATTGCTTTGTGAGCAGCTGCAGATGCTTCGACTCGTTCGTCTGTTTTATCTGCTGCAGCCCTGCAAACAAGAGTACTGACAGAACCACAAAAACACAGGTCAATATGAGCTGCAGGTGTTTTTTCTTCTGATTTTTTGTACTCACGGATGACATCTGCAGTTGCCTTTTTTATCCAGAAAGAGCTCTACCTAGGAACCCTTTCCACTCCACCTCTCTTTATGATTTAGGCCAGTGACGCCAGACCATCTCTCACGGAATCAAAAAGGATCGTTTTGTCAAAGTTTTCCTGAATCTCCCGGCTGCTGAAATCCTTGGGAATGTTGTCGCTGGACGTCACGCCAAAGCGCTGCAGCAGTTCTACCACGGCAGGCTGTACTCCGCATAGACCGATCATCTGTACCTTGTCGTCCATTATAGCCGAGCCTATAGCACCTATCAGGGTGGAATTAATGATATGAAAAGGCTGTAAATTCAAAAAAATATAATTCACAAAGGGGCCTTCCTGAATCTCGGGACTGTTCACAAGGTCCAGCAGTGCATTCTTCATCTCCTCCATCCCCGACTTCCTGTTTCCTTCATCATCGATCTCAATAATACTGACATACCCGGTGCTCACTGCAATGTTACTCATCTGTTTTTCTCCCTAATGCGACTTTGAATGTTACCTTATTCCCTTTACGATTATACCAAAGCTCCTCCGCTATATCCTGCAGGGTATACAGCCCTCGACCTCTGGGGTTGCTCAACGGAGGCATAACCTTAGGGATTTCAACCAAAAACCCCTCTCCCTGATCCTCCACGGAAACGGTAAGGCGATCTTCAGACACCGACCAGACCAGCTCAATTTCCCTGTCCAGATCTTTCCTGTTACCATGCTCCCAGGCATTATCCAGACACTCTACCAGAACATATTCGGTGAGGTCCTGCTGCTTGGTTGCTGCTATATAGCGCTGTAATACCCGTGTTCGAAATTGCTCCACAAAATCCCCGATGGCACACTGAGTATTTGGGATTGTAACTTTATTCTCTTTGCGCAGCTCCTTCTCAATAACAATAATGGAGACATCATCATCGAGCCTGACATTACCACAGTGTTCCTCACAGGCAGCGACAACAGCAGCTATCATTTCCTCAACAGGCACACCCACGCACGTCCCAAGAACCCGCAGGAGGCGCTCCTTTGAAAAACACTCACCCTCTTCATTCTGTGCCTCTATGAGCCCATCGGAATAGAGCAGAATTCGATCATTTGCCTGCAACTGAATAAACTCATTATTATACCACGGCTCCGAAAGCTGGCCAATAGGATAGCCCCCAACCTTGATCTCCTGAATCGTATCATCGGAAATTCTGATTGGGTAGGGTTGTCCGCCATTAGAAAGAATCATTGTATCCTGCATAAAAAAAACATAGCAGGCAGCAACAAACCTATCCTTAGGCAACACGCCCTGAAGATCTTCATTAAGCAACTGCAGGTGATTAGCCGGAGAGTTATTGGCGTAGGACATTGTATGAAGCGAGCCAATAATGCGCATTGATATGAGTGCGGCAGGCAGGCCATGGCCACAGGTGTCCGCAAAAAACAATCCACAGGAGCTATCACTGAATGATACAGGATAGAAGAAATCTCCAGAGACCGTTGCACAGGGGCGGTTATAGGTTCGCACCTTATAACCGCACTTTTGAAATACCGTAATCAGGTCGGTTTCCGGAGTAAGGAACTTCTTCTGCAGGGCTGCCCCTGTGGCAAGATCATCGGCAATCCTCCGCTCATACTGACTGTGCTGAAGCAGATTTTTGACCCGAGCTACCAGTTCTCTGCTGCGGAATGGCTTTTTTACATAATCGCTCGCACCTTCTTTCAGTGCTGCTACAACGCTGTCAGTATCGNACTCAGCGGTGAGCATAATGATGTGACTTTGACGGTNTGAGGGGTTACTGCGCAAGCGTTTCAGTACTTCCAGGCCATCACCATCGGGGAGCCCGATATCAAGCAGAATAATATTGGGTGCATGATCTACCGCCAGTCGCAGCCCTTCCTTTGCATTTTCTGCCTCATAGACAGTAACACCCAGGGTTTTCAGCAAATTTTTACATATCAGACGAGTGACAGCTGCATCATCTATAATAAGTACGCTTCCCTGTGACATACTCCTCCCGTCTTACTGANTCATTAAGAAATGATTAAGATAATCATCTATCCAAAGCTATAAATAAGTATGCAGGACAAGTACAACCGCTGTCAACACGTAGAAAACAAAACACAACACGTACACAATCTACGCATTAAGGGACAGGTGGCAGTTACACAACTGCATAACTTGCTGATAAAAAAGGAAGACATTAAGAATTCAACCATCAATGGACAGGGAACGCAAATACGTACCTAAGCGTATTTTTTTATTGGCAAGACCGATTTTTTTACGAATATTATTCCGATGCGTCTCGGCCGTACGAGGGGATATTTTGAGCAAAGACCCAATTTCAGAGGTACTTTTCCCCTGTTTGATGAGGTCTGCCACCAGATTTTCTTTTCGGGTAAGATTCCATCCAGGCCTGGAGAGTGTTTTGGAAAATGAGCTGACCAGGGACTCTAGATGTCCCCGTATAAGAGCAAGATACTCTCTTCTGGCTTCCACGCTCCCATCCTGCCCCAGCAATTCCAGGTAAGGGTACACAAGTTTTGTAATACGGGAGGCCACCTGTGCTTCAAAGGAATCCTGATTTACCTTATAGTGATCAAGCAAAACCTTGAGGGCTATGTTCTTTTTTTCAATTTCCCGTTTTTTTCTCTCAAGCTGTTCATTCCCTGCCACTAGAGCCTGGGTACGCTCTTCAACACGCTCTTCCAATGCAGTAGTCTGCACCTGAAGATCTGCAAGGGCCTGATTCAGCATTTTTTGTTGTTTTCGAAGCGTCAGATGGGTCTTTACCCGGGAAAGTACCTCGATCTGTTGAAACGGTTTGGTTATATAATCCACCCCGCCCGCCTCAAAGCCAAGAACCTTATCTTCAATGCTGCCCAGTGCTGTTATGAAAATAATGGGAATATCGGCTGTAGCCCTGTTTGCCTTGATCTGCCTGCAGGTTTCATAACCATTCATACCAGGCATCATCACATCAAGAAGAATAAGGTCTGGGGATGCATGCCTGAGGACCTGTATGGCACCTTCACCATTACCAGCGACCCGGATCTGGAATCCATGTTCCTCCAAAAATAAAAGAAGCACTTTCAGATTAGAGGGCTGATCATCAACTACTAAAATAGTGTTTTCCTTCGCCGGCATTTATCAGATCTCCTGAAAATCATTGCTGAGATATTTTATTTTAACAATAAACGACAGGACACAAAAACTCTTTTACGCAGAGATATCGGAATCATTGGAGAGTATCATATGATCCTAAATCAAATCTCTTTTCGTATCAACAGAGATGATCCTGACAGGATCAATCCTATTTGACTTACCACTTTTATTCAGTATACTAAAATTATGTTTACAGTTATATTCTATATTCCCTCATTCAGTTTAAACCATAAAGATGCCATGCACTTTTCAGGTTTCCAATACTGCTTCCCCTGCAAATAGTTTACAGGAGATTTTTCCATGAAACTCCAATCCCAGACTCTGATCCTGTTTTTGTCCTCCTTTCTTTTACTCTCTTTTGTAACTTCCTGTGATCAACAGCAGCCACCGATAAAAATCGGTCTGGCAATTAACCTCAGTGGCCGGGGAGGTGAAGCCGGGGAACATATTCGGGACGGAGCAATTCTTGCCGTAGACAACGTCAACAGGGCAGGTGGAATCAACGGTCGCCCTCTTGAGCTGCTTATTCGCGACGACCAGAACAGTGAAGAAGGCATCAGGGAAGCAGACGAATCACTGATAGAAGAAGGTGTGGTGGCAATCATTGGTCACAGTCTGTCATCCAATACTATCAAGGCTTATCCTCTGGTCACCTCACGTGACACCATACTCATTACAGCTTATACCGCGTCCACCGAGCTGAGCGGCCAGGACGATCTTTTTTTTCGAACTTCTGTGGACTGCGCCCTATATGGTCAGAAAACGGCTTCCCTCCTGCAGCAGAGAGAAGCACGCTCCGTGGCATTCCTCATGGATATGACAAACTCTGCATTTGTCCTCGACTACATCCATCAGGTACGGAAACATTTTTCCGGCCCCGTCACCGAGGTACAATTCAACTCCCGTGAAGAAGCGGACTGGGACCGGATAATCAGTGAATTGCTTGAACCGCGGCGGGATGCAGTTGTTCTTCTTACCGAGGCGAGTATGACAGGCGTTGCTTTACAAAAAATTGCTGCCACTGATTTCAACGGCAGCCGTATTGCCACTCTCTGGACCCAGACCCCGGGGCTGCTGCGCCACGCGGGAAACAGCGTCGAAGGCTTGAGCATCATCACCTTTATCGATCCGGAGAACCAGCGTCCCGCCTACCTCAGCTTTGCTCGGGAAATTGAAGAAAAATTCCATAAAAAGGCAACGGCCAGATCGACGAGAGCCTATGAGCTGGTCATGATTCTGGCCGATGCTCTGGGGCGCTGTCCCGCTATAAACAGTGGTGAGCTGAAGAAGGCATTGCTTACAGGAGAATATGATACCCTGATGGGAAATGTGAAATTTGACCGCTATGGCGATGTGCTACGACCGGTCTACGAGGTTATCGTTCGTGAAAAACAATTTCGCAATAATGGAGAAATCTGAGTGACAGCGATACCTCTACGCAAAAAGATATACCGCATCCTCTCTCTTGTGGCAGTGGTCCTCTTTCTTGTCGTATTTCTTCTCAGTGGAATCAGCAAATACAGGGAAATCCGGGAAGAATTCACCGCAACCATGCGGGCCAGAATCGATGTGGCCAGCACGCTCACCAGTGATGTCCTGTTCCATACAGATGCCATGGTCCAGAAGATGTTACAGTCTGTCCCGAATAGTCTGGACAATATCCTCTCTCGACTGGCCTCATCCCGCTATTTTGAATACCATGATGACAGTTGGTACGTCCTCGACCCCCAGGGCAGGGTTTTCCTTATTTCCGAGCCATACACCAACTACACAGGACTTGACTTCAGCTCCATGAGCTCTTTGGAATCAACCCAGAAGAGACAGCTACGGCATCATTACCAGTCACTCCTCACAAACCGTTCCGTGGTAACCCTCCAGTACCCGCTCGACAATGGATACCTCCTGGTAGTTGAGCGCAGCCTCGCTAACATCACTCCGCCCCTGGCCGCCTTTGAAGATGGGAAACTGTTTCCGGAAGAGCTCTTCTTTGTCCTGTCGACCGACGGGCGAACGATTTATCATCCAAATCATTCCCTGATGGAAACCCGTCACAACATCGGTTTTGATCTGAAAGAGATCTCCACGCCGGACAGCCGGGGACTTTTTTCTTTTTTCTACCAGGGACAAAAATTTATTGCTCTCAGCGAAGCGTTCACAGAACCGGACAACTGGACTATCTACTACTGCATTCCCAACAAGGTCATAACGGGAAAAATCCAGGAATTCCTCATCACTCAATTTCTGTCCCTGCTCTTTTTCTTTGGTCTGCTCTTCTGTGTCTTCCGCATGGTCTTCAACAGGTTTTTCTCACATCCTGTAAACACTATTGTTGAAGCCCTGGAACATTCCAGTCAGGGCAATACACCTGCTCTGTCTCCTGATCTGTCGGGGGGCATCCTGGAGTTTGATACCATCATAGGCGCGATCAATTCAAGAGATGAAGAAATCTCCGA
>JGI10211J34971_10003994_pt1 | contig 11748 bp, 18 predicted proteins | sample Etolagsediment_FD_34971 | JGI IMG/M metagenome (IMG submission 34971)
CGCATGGATCGTCAAGGACAAGTCTCGTCAGGTTGACAAGGGTTCATATGCAATCCCCGAACTCAAGGAGTATCACCAGATGCGCCTGATCATCGCCGAGATCGTTGGAACCGTCGTCGTCGGCACGGAAGTCGTAGCAGCATGAAGAAGAAGAACTACATCATATTGGAGATGCGGAAATGTCTGACATGACACGCGAAGAAGCAATCGCAAGGGCCCGAGAGAACTACATGAATTGCTATTGGGATCACCAGGCGGTTCTCTCTACTCTCTACAACGAGTGTGCCGAACTCGAAGATGGTGATCTCGACGAATACGATTTTGGCAACTGCTAAAATAAACAAGGGGGCTTTCGCCCCCCTCGAAACATTCCTTTGTGTGCAATCGGCGTCGAACTATCAACCGGCGCCGGTTGTTTCATCTTTTGGCTTTAGTCCGAAACTTCGTTCTGAAGCCTTTCTAACCATCTCTTTATGCTTGGCAACGACCTCTGCTGGAATCTCTTCGCCTTTTTTCATATAAGATCGTGCCACTCTTGCGAGTTTTTGTCGTCCCTCTTCAATTACCTTGTTAGCAAAGTCGAATGAATTCATTTGTTGTTTCTTTCAATATGCCCGTCTGTTGTTTCTTCTTGGTCCTGTGCTTCTTTCTATATCAGCGGCTATCGCCTTTTCCTGTTCTCTGACTTTATCTTCTGGACCGTGATGAACAACTTCCTTCTGGCCAGACTTGGGGTTCACCATCAACGAAGAAGTAGTATGTCTACCAGACATATCGGTTCTTACATGACCGGCAGGTAGTTTTTCTATTGTTGGATAGGGCTTAACTGCTTCATTCACTTCAAAGTATTCATTAACAGCATCTCTAATAGCATTGACTGTAAGGATTGCATCTTCGAAGTTTTCTTCTGTGAGATCGTCATATGATTCGTTAAGATCTACACCAAAGAAGGCTGAAAGATACTCATAAACGAGATTGTCTGAACTTCGATCAATATTAGTTTCTTGCTTTTGTTGAACACCAGCAACTTGCATTATGGCTTCATGTAGTGATTGTGACATGTCATTCTCCTTTTGTATACACTCTATTTATAAAAACACAGCCATGCTCACGCATGGCTGGTTGAGGGCGCAGAGAAAAGGCTCTGGTGTTTACCAAAAACACTAGGTCCTATCCTGCATCACTTGTATAGTTTTTTGGCTGCGGAACGACCCTTACCCTTTGGGGCAAGATACATGTTCTCGTCAATCTCAAAAAACTCATTTACTGCTTCTGCAAGTTTGTTGATTGCAACAATTGCCTCTTCTAGTTGTTCTTCGGTGAGTTCGTCGATCGACTCGTTTAAATCGACTCCGAAGAAGGATGAAAGATACTCATGGACGAGTTCTTCTGTTCCTGTTGTCTCTTCGACTGTCTCTTCGACTGTCTCTTCGACTGGTTGCTGTGCAAACTGGTTCATACGAACTTCAATTGCTGCTTCCATGAGTGATTTTTGTGTTCTTGAATCCATTTTAGTTTCCTTTGTTGTACTTGTTATTTATAATTATCGTGGACCCATCTGCATGAGTGCTCTTCTTCTCTCAACCGGATCTAGTCCGTACAGAGGATCGGTTTCCATCTTTGATGCTTGGTATGAAGCACCGCCACCAAGTGAACCGAGAGCACTTTGATATGTTGTTTGTGGTCCAGCACCTCTTTGTGCCGCTTGTCTGGTAAATTGACCGGAGAAACCACCAGTCTTTACAAAGTCAGATGCTTTTTGCTGTAACTTTCTACCGACTGCTGGAGCACCCTGAACTGCTGCTGCTCTGATACTTGCTCCAAGATTTTTACCTTTGAGTATATCTCTAACAACATTTTTATTCACACCATATTCTTTAGACGCGACTGCACCCGCTCTAACTGCGGACTTCGTTACATCTTTTTTAATTCCTTGTACTGCACCCTTTGCAGCAAGTTTACCTGCACCAAGAGCAGATTTACCAACGACACGAAGTGCAGATCCAAGTGCAGCAACTTCGTTGACATCGTTTTTACGAGATTTTTCTAAAAAAACATTAAATGCGTATTGATTCATGTGTGTTCTCCTTCGTTATATATTAATTTCATATATAAGGTGTACGAAATAGGAGAAAACCAGTATGCTCTATTCAGATGGACAAAAAAGAATAATTGAAGGTATGCCTTACACCTATATGGCAGAAATACACGCTTGGCGTTGTGATAACAGCGGAAGAATTCTTTCAGAAGCACAAGTTCAAGAAATGCAATACATGATGTACAACGAAGACGCATGGGACGATCCTCGTCATGTCGTCACCGACGCTGAAGATGCTTCAGGAAGTATTTCCGCTCCTTCACGCCCAAAGGCATATTTCAGAGATTACAAGCAAATTCTTGTAGAACTCTGGGGTAGAGGCGGTACTGGTGGTATTGGTGCAGCAGGAGATGCAGCAGCAGGTGGTGGTGCTGGTGGTTACTCATACAAACTTATTGACTGGTCAAGAGCAACCCAGGCTGGAATCACACTAGATTACACAATATCAAGCGGTATAGCACAGTTTACACTCGGAACAGTCGGTGGTGACACCGTATTCAGTGTTCAGCCTGGAGGAAATGCAAGCACAACAACACCAGGCGTTGGTGGTACTGCTGCCGGTGGTGATGTAAATGTCTTCGGTGGTTCGGGTGGGGATCCAACAGCAACCGCAGGTGGTATCGGTGGTACTCCTTATCGTTCTTACTTCCCACTCAACAACGGAGAATATGCTCGCTACGGTGGTGCAGGAGCAACAGAAACAACAGTTGCAGGTGCAGCACCATTCCTCGGAGCAGGTGGTGGTGGTGGATTCTCTGCTGAAGGTTTCACATCACCAGCAGCAGGCTCTGCTGCACATGTAAGAGTTACATTCATCTGACATGCCATCATCAAATTACGATATATCTGTTGACCAGGGATCCACTCTCCGCTTGTTTGTGGAATACCAAACAAGCGGGAGCACTGGTATTGATTTGAATTCTTACTCTGCTTCTATGCAAGTAAGAAGAACGTACAACGATACAGATATTTTGTTATTCATGACAGGCACAACACTCGCTGGTGCTGTAACTGGTGGTGGTTCGACTGGAGAATTTGTTCTTGGTTCTGGTGTATCTGGAACTGGTGGTGTTCTTCTCAACAGATCATCAACTGGAGGTTCTGGGTACACAGGTGGAATCTACATCGACGCAGATGCAACCACAATGGCAAACATCCCAGCAGGAAGACATCTTTACGATCTTGAGTTAGATTTGGATGGAGTAATCACAAAAATCCTGAAAGGTAGATTCGAAGTTCATCCAGAAATAACAAGGAGGTGATAAATGGCCGACGAGAAAGTGAATGTTAACCAAGAGGTTAACAAAGTCAAGGTCAACAGTATCACCCCAAAGGTGACAGCAGCGGAAACTGATGGAGATGTCATCAGAACACGCGACACAGTAAAGATTGTAAAAGTCACCGAGAACAAATCAGAAATAATCAAAATCGTGACACCAGGTCCACAAGGACCTGCTGGTCCTGCTGGTAATCAACTTGTGACTTCTGTGAATGGACAAACAGGAGATGTTGTTCTTGGTGGTGTAGGTGAACAAGTTGTTTACGACATCAACGGTGTTACTGGTTCTGTTGGTTTATCGGCAGGAAATGGTATTGAAATAATACTGGACGGAAGCACATTTGCAATTTCTTTCAGTGGTAGTGTAGATGGAACACAAGGAAACACAGGACCAACTGGTCCAACTGGTGCAACAGGAAACACAGGACCAACTGGTCCAACTGGTGCAACAGGAAACACAGGACCAACTGGTCCAACTGGTCCAACTGGTGCAACAGGAAACACAGGATCAACTGGTCCAACTGGTCCAACTGGTGCAACAGGAAACACAGGACCAACTGGTCCAACTGGTCCAACTGGTGCGGTAGCAATAATTGGTGTATCCGGCGGGAATACATTTGAAAACACAGAGGAACTGCTATTTAAATCTATAACAGAAGGACTCACCCTGACAGCATCTCAGAGTGGAACAAGCACCTTGATTACTCTGGATGCTTATGATATAGCAGCAAGGTTAGGAACAAATATAGATGATCAATACGTCTATGAATCTGGATCAATATTCACTATAGGTGCAGTTACAAGTCAGGGTGAATTAAAGCATTTTACTAATTTTACACCTAACGAATTACACATACACAAGGCTGGTATAAGTGCTGGTGACTATAGATATACTCTTTCTGCTGTTGTACAAGACATAAACACAAACGGACAGTCAGAAATTAGAGTTGTTTTTGGAGACTCCCCAGACAGAGTTTTCTTGGTTTCGAATGGAGCATATGACGGTACAAAATATACATTTGACATAGATAATTCTCCATCTACTGCTGGTAGCGGAAAAACAGTTACTCTGTATGGCTATGTACGACCAAGTGTTGCGGAAGAGTTTTCGGCAACAAGATTTTTTAGATTCCCAGACGGGACAGAAGCAACTTCAATTGTAACTTCTGTTAATGGTGAAACAGGGGATGTTAATACAGTCACTAGTTTGTCTTACACCGGACTTATTGAATATCCAACAAACAAAACATATAGAGTGGATCGTTATACAGTTGAACCAAGAACATTTAATTTCTTTTATGCTGATTGTTTAACTGGAGGTTGTAGTGCGGACTTATATCTTGCAGGATCAACCGTAACCAATACATTAAATGTAACTCCTTCTGGTGCATCTTCAAGTTTCTCTTCTTCTTTGTCTTCTGGATCTGAAGTGTCAGTGCAAATACTAGGTGTAACTGGCGGAATACTCACAACAGACTTTGGATTTGTTGTCGGATTCACCCAATGATAATCAGCACTCCAGAGTCTGCAATAATAAAAGAAGGATTGGTGTTATGGTTGGACATAAACAACGATAATTCATATACAGGATCTGGTTCAACTTGGTATGACATGAGTTCTTCTCGAAAGAACTCATCATTAGTAGGATCTGTACCTGTTGTAAATAATGGGTTTTATACAGCAACAAGACAGATTGTTAACTACATTACTCTACCACACGAAGTTATATCATCACTTTCCTCTAATATATGGACTGCTGAGATTGTAATTACTTTAGATTTAACGGTAGGAACAACATATTTCATGAGTATGGCTAACACATCAGATAGCAATCTTTTTATTATGGAAAAGGCTTCAAATATCATACGACCCTGGGCTGCTTCCACCAGTGATACAGAATTAACATTCACAGCAAGCGAAACATTTCATTTAGTCATGAGAAAACCCGTGGATGGGGGCAACGGATTACGACTTTTCAAAAACGGTGTGATTGGTCCGTTTTATAATGGTGGGTGTGTCACCAATAATCAAACTACTGTTGAAGGTTGGGTTATGAATCAAGAGCAAGATTCCGTTCTTGGTGGGTTTAATGGCACACAAGCAACAGAAATGAAAACCCATGAAGTTAGAATATACAACAGGTTTTTAGAACCAGAAGAAGTATCACAGAATTTCGAAGCGATAAGAGGTAGATACGGACTTTAATAAATACTATAAACTAGCCGAAGGAGAGAAGAGATGGCAATAACAACAGCAGGCGGAAGAGAATATTACTCAGACGCATTAGCACTTTCACTTACAACAGATTATGTTAATGTAAAAGCAAAATGTAAGGGAATATTACACAAAACGACTGGCGCAACTGTTTATAAATTTCCAAGCGGGACAGAAGTAACAATAACGGCCGCGGCCGATCAAATAGTTCCATTTGCACCATCCCAGATAAAACTGAGTTCCGGATCTGCAACATTTTATGCACTTTATTGAGGTAAAATATGGCAACACCAAAAATAGGCGGTAGAGAATACTATTCAGATGTAGTATTAGTTGGAGAAATTAGTGGCACCGGAACTCTTGATCTTCCCGCAACAATAACCAAAAGATGCAAGGGATTCTTGATAGAGGCGGGAGGTCTTCATTCAGGAAGTTTAAGAAACTCTGATAATCAGAATATATTCGACGTTGTAATGGTAACAGACGGAGATTTGACTATGATACCAGTTTCAGGAAGCCTGGCCGATGATTACACAATTTTTATCGGATCCGGAACTTCCAAAGTTTATCTACTATTCTGATGAATACTCAGAACACACAACTTAATTCAACCAAACCACAGGTTATCCTGTGGTTTTTTACTAGGAGAAACCATGCAAAGACAGGTTTTATTGCTCAACGCATCCGAAGAAGTTCTTAATGTAGTTGACTGGAAAAAAGCAATATGTTTACTTCTATCTGGTAAGGCAATCAAACCCGTTTCTTACAATGAATCCTACAAGATAAGAACAACAAAAGGTGCATTTGATCTACCCAAAGCAATCATGCTCATGACATATGTGAGAGTGCCGTATCAGCACTCTCTACCGACCAGAAAGAATATATTCAGTCGTGACAGATGGACATGTCAGTATTGTGGGTATCACTCAAAGAGAGGATGCAACCTGACTTTGGATCATGTAACACCCAGATCTAGAGGTGGTGATTCTTCTTGGACCAATTTGGTGACTGCTTGTGCTATGTGCAACACCAAGAAAGGAAACAGGAAGCCACACGAATGTCAGATGCATCTAAAGACAAAACCAAAGCGTCCGAGGTGGTTGGAGATACACATCAACAACCTGACGGAGAACCTAAGAAGTTCTTGGACAAGATGGTTAGGAGAGACTGTCTAGAACTGCTAAGAAAAAAATGTCAACGAATCATTTTGCGGAACTCTTTCTGAGTTCCGCTGTTCTTGCAGCATTCTTCTCAGCAAATCCTCCTGGTCCCTCACGGACAAACTTAGCCATTGTACCAGTGTCATTTGATGTTGCCACAAGTCCTTCGTGTTCTTCGTCTCGGTGTGGTTTGATATCAAACGCATGATGATGTGCAGCGACATGATCCATCATACTGTGTTTTGCTTGTGTCAGAAGATTGTGTGCGTTGAAGAGAGCATCAAAATGCTGTCTGTTCAGTTCTACGTTCCCAAGATGAGATTCTAGTTCTTTTTGCTTCAGTCTGTCACTGACTTTTCTTCTTGCAACATGCTTGTTGATATGCTCAATGAAGTCATCGGTGGAACGAACACCACTTGTTCTTGCTACATGGTTAGAATAACCCTGAAGAGCGGCATGGAGTTTCTTTTCTTGTGGTAGTGTTGATGCAAAGTTTCTTAAGCCCTGATCATCCAAGATTGCTCTTGCTGTTCCTATATTTTGTTGTATTTGTCCTGCAATCTCTTCTTCCATTGGATTAAATGATTTACCCTGAAGAGATAACTTGGGAGCAAAAACATGATTCTTGACAGACGAAAAATGTGTATGATCTGGATCATTCGAAACTTTGATAAGATCATTACCTCTGACTTCATACTGTGAATGTGGTGCAAACCCAAACGAAGAGGATCCGCCTGGAGTTGCGTATGGAATTGTGTTGGAGGTAAAGCGATCGTCATTTGGACGCTGATCGAACAAATGATCTGCTTGAATTGCAGTTCCTGCTGGCATAGTCTTCATTTTCATCACAGTGTAGAGAGCAGGAATCAAGAGTCTCTCATAGTGCTCCTTTCCAGTTGCAAGAATGTCTTTTGCACTGTAAAATCTTTGCTTTCCTGATTTATAGGAAACAAATGATTTTCCGTCTTCATCCTTACCCATGACGAAACTCATCCCACCGTCAACCTTGAGTGACACTGGATGGTTAGGATCTTCTTCGTTGTTGTGAAGACGATTGAACATCTTTTCGTGGTGATGAACTGCAAGTTCTGGATCACCATAATAAAGATAGTCTCCAGCGTGTGCTAGGTGACCTGTTGTTTCGACTGTTGGTTTTTCTTCTTTTTTCTCAATCAGGAAATTTGTAAATCTTCTCATGTTTATACCCCAAATATATAGTATTGGAGGATATTACTATGCCGATGTATGATTATATGTGTGATGCGTGTGAATTCACATTTGAAGAAAACCTCTCGATGAATGACAGGGACAAACCCACAAAGAAAAAATGCCCAAACTGTGGTAAAAAGCAGGTAAAGAAGACAGTCGGAGGATTCCCTTCACTTGCTGCCGATTCTACTCTAACCGCAAACAAAGCAACTGGTGGTCGTTGGAACGAACTAATGACACAAATGAAGGCTGGACTTCCAGAACGAATGAGAGACGGGTTGGATAAGGGACATACAGGTAGACGCTGGAAGGGTTGAATTATACATAAAAGTATGAAATCATTCAAAAGATTTATCTCTGAAAACACCAATCATTACTCGGCAAGACATTATTTTGCCGAGTCTAGTTTGCATGGGTTTGGATCATTTGCATCCGAAGATATACCAGAAAATGATTTGGTTTTTCTCTTTCTTAAGAGAAATCACATGACAGAAACTCCATCATTCGATAGAACAGATTTCTGTCGTTTGACAAATCATTCATATGATCCAAATTTACATTTAGAGATAATCGGAGAAGATATATTTGCAGTGTCACTGAGACAAATAAGCGAAGATGAAGAACTTACTATAGATTATGAAGATGCTTTAGATTTAGTTGCAATTCGACAAAATGCAGCAATAAACGAAAAAGTTCTCAAAATAACGCCAGGATTCGAAAATCTAAATATAGAAGATGATACTGACAAAAATCTTATAGACGAGATAAAAATTCTAAGAAAGGTTAAGTAAATGAACCCACATCAAATATGGCTTCGTCAATTACAAGATCAAGTTGACAAAAGAAAATCAGATGGTAAATTCACCACCACCGAAATGAATCAAAAACAATTCGAGATTCGTAATTCAACCAAAGAACAACCAGAGCAGTTAGACGAACTACCTATCCTTGCTCCTCTTGCTGGAATGGCTTTGAGAGGAGTTGCATCAAAAGCACTTGGTGGGTTAGCAAAAAAAGCCGCAGGTGGAATAGGTAAGGCAGTCAAAGGAATCGCTGCAAATGCTATGGGTGGAGGCGGCGGAGGCGGCTGTCAGTGTGAAAGTGTGAAAGAGCAATTAGAATGCGAAAGAATCATGGAACAGATCGCATACGAAATGATCGAAGAATTCGAACAAACATTAGGAAGAAGACTTCTTCCGGAAGAAATTGAAGAATTCGTAGAGAACAGATACCAACAGATTTCAGAAAAGGCAAACCAGGTCACCGCTAACGCACACCCAGGCGACAAAAACACTGGTGTCGGTGCCACCAAGCCAGTTGAGCAAATGAAATCAGAAGGTGGATCACTAAAAGCAAAAGCAGCAAAGTTCAACCCAAAGAGCGTCGGCTCTGAAGGTTATTGATTTGACTTATATTTGAAATATGTTATATTATGTTTGTGCAAAAAGTATTTAATCACACACCGTTAGAATTTTCCTTTCCTGACCTTTCTTCCGAGACATCGGAAGAAGGTCGTTATTATATGAACGAACAAGCCAAAAAACTGCCGAGTGTAACGACAGTGACTGGCTTTGAAAAGAGTAAGTTTTTTGCCGCATGGAGAGCAAAGAATCCAAAAGAGGCAGGAAGAGTAACAAGAAGAGGCAACAAACTACACTCTATCATAGAAGATTATCTCAACAACAAAAAAATAGTTCTTGCCGAACTTCCTCCGTTGGAGTGTGATCTCTTTCTTCAACTGAAACCAGAACTTGACAAGTTAGACAACATAGTTGCTCTGGAAGTTCCTCTATTCAGTTCCAAGATAGGGCTGGCAGGTAGAGTTGACTGTATTGCAGAATACGAAGGAGAACTGTGTGTTGTTGACTTCAAGGGATCTACAAAGGAAAAACAAAAAGAAAACATAGACAACTACATGATGCAAGCCACCGCATATTGTCTTTTATGGGAAGATATGACTGGGCAAAAGATAGATAAATTCAAGATACTAGTATCATGTGAAACTGGAATCACTCAGGTTTTCTCTGGAAAACCATCAAAGTGGGTGAAATCCTTATTCGAGGCAACAAAATATTTCTGGGAGAATCAAAATGTTTAATTACAACCCAACCGAAGTAAACAAGAGAAACACAAGAACATGGGTTCGTCTTAACGAAGATTCTCGCTCCAAAGATCATAGAGATCAATTCTGTAAAGTTTATGGTGGGGAGTTCAAAAAAGAGGGAAGATATTTCAACTGGCAAGAACTACCACCAGAGACAGATGAAAGAAGAATCATGGTTTTTGAAAGAGAAGGGGAAATTTTTGAAGTTAGTAATGTTATGGAATTTTGCAGGGAATATAACCTCACAAAATCTGCATTATACGAGGTTGTTTCTGGCAAAAGAAAACAGCATAAAAAATTCAAGTTTGTTACAAAGAAATAATATATAACTTTGGACCCGGAAGGATACCAAAGGCAGGAGGTGATCCAACATAACATATTGGGGTCCAGAGAGGAGTTTAAACTCCTCTCATTTTTTTATAAATACGGTGGAGAACCGTATTATGCCTGAACATCACGCAGTAATTGCCTTTGGTAGATTAAACCCCCCACACGTCGGACACCTCAAACTTGCAAATGCAGTGGCATCACATGCAAAGAAAGTTGGTGCCAAATCATCTGCAATTTATTTAAGTCAGTCCCACGATAAAAAGAAAAATCCACTTCCACCTGATGTAAAGCACGGAGTTGCAAAACAGGTTCTTCGTGGGCACAACGTGGTGTCTCACCCAGAAGTCAAGAACATGTTTGATGCTGTTGGTCATGCAGTAGCATCCGGCCACCACCACATACACTTGGTTGTCGGACACGATCGACACGAAGAAATGTCAAAGAAAGCAGAAGCACTGAAAAAGCATTCTGGTGCAAAATCTGTTACTGTTGTAAATGCAGGTGTAAGAGATCCTGATTCCCATGATCCAGTAGAAAGAGCATCTGGAACAGGAGCAAGAGCGGCAGCAAAGAAAGGTGTTCATCATTTCAAACGAATGATGCCAAAACACTTATCACCAAAAGAAATTTCAGATATTCACAATACACTTTCTGCTCACATGGAAAGCGTGGATTGGTTCAATGAAATGGACATAGAGGAATTCATGAACAACCCAGAAATACTTAACGAAGTTGCAAAATATCTTCCACCAGATCTCTATCTTGTCCAGAAGAGAAAGCGTGGTGAGATAGAAGTCGTTGTCCGTCCAGATCCAGTAGAAGACACCGTTCTCAAGGGAGGACCAGACAAGCCAAAGCCTGCGATGACAGACATACAAAATGCAATCAAGCAAAAGAAGTTCAAGCAAACTCCAACTTCTATTCAGGTGTTTGGTGATGTATCTAAGATGATACAAGATATGGAAAGAGAAGAAAAAGATCTAAAGAGCGGTACGAAAGCAAAGAAAGACAAAGAGGCGGCCGGTGTTCCATCTGCGGAAGAACAGCAAGCAGCAGAGCAACAGGCAGCAGCAGAAGAACAAGCACAAGCAGAGTATGATGCTCTAGATCCATTCACACCATCAGGACCAGCACAAAACATAGATTCAATAGAATATCCTGGTCCAATGAAACCAATCACACAAGGAAGAGGTGTTCAGTTTGAATGGGCTGTTACTTATCTTGCAGCAAAGTCAGCAGGTTTATCTGACGATCAACTGAGCAAGAGAAATGAAATGGCAAACATGAACCTTACTGCATTCGGTAAGGATGTATTCCAACTCGCAAAACAAACCGTCAAAAACATTCCAGAAGA
>JGI10211J34971_10003996_pt1 | contig 11747 bp, 7 predicted proteins | sample Etolagsediment_FD_34971 | JGI IMG/M metagenome (IMG submission 34971)
CGTGTGCTCTTCCGATCTGCGTTTCTTTGCACCCAGAGCACGTCGTATGCCAATCTCGCGGGTTCTCTCACTGACAGTTGCTAACATAATATTCATGATTCCTATGCCGCCTACCAGAAGTGAAATCGCCGCAATCGAGCCTAAGACGATACTGAATATCCGTGCAGACTCTTTCGCTAGACGCAACTTCTCCAGCGGCACAATTACCTGATAGTCGTTTTTCTTGTGAAATCGCTCCAACAGTGTTTCCAGAACACCTTGCGTCGGCAGCACTTCGTTTATGGACCCGACTTTTACGACAATCTCCTGAAGTTCGACTTTCTCTATGTTGGCTCCGCTGCTGCCGCTGAGCTGTATCGATATCTCACCGAACCGGTCCTTGACAGTCGTCAGGGGAATATAGATAGTGCCTACGTTTGCACCGCTGCCGCTCGGTACCGAAGCGGCGCTACCGGCAATGTTGTTGCCGGGCCTCTCTGGGTCCTGAGGACTGATAATGCCGACCACTCGGTAATAATCGTTTGAAATTTTGATATCCTGACCCAACGGATCGTCAAACGCAAACAACTCCGTTACCACCTGCTCATCAACCACGCACACGCCCTGCTTATGGTGCATGTCAACGCTGCTTAGAAACCGGCCCCTCAACAACCGAATTGGTGATATGTCCGTGAACCACGGCACCGTACCCAATACTTCCGTTGATACCTTGCGATTGCGATACCGGGCCTGCTGCGAGACACGACGGCTGGGCACCACAACCTGGACATCCGGTATGCTGTTGCGAAAACGCTCCGCATCGACGTAGGTCAAACCGTATTCAACCATCGTCTGCTCCTGTGTGGTTGACCCCTGGTCTTCCGGCGGCTTTATTGTCTTGACGATAATGTTCAGGCTGCCCAAACGGGCAATCTGTTCCTGTGCCTGCTGACTTGCCCCCTCACCTATGGCCAACATGGCAATCACGGATGAAACGCCAAAGATGATGCCTAATGCTGTCAGAGTCGAACGCAGACGATGCATCCACAGGCTTTTGATACCTAATTTAAAAGTGCGTTTTAAGCGAAATAAAAGCATAACTTATACCAGCTATCTGTCTTTGTATTCCTGTCGTTTTATCCAGCCGTCAAAAAGATGTATTATTCGTCTGGCGTGTGCGGCGATATTGTCATCATGTGTAACCACAATTATGGTTTTGCCTTCCTCATGGAGGCGGTCGAGAATGCTTAAAATATCCGCTCCGCTTTCCGAGTCAAGATTACCCGTCGGCTCATCAGCTAAAATAATCAGCGGGTCGTTTGCAAGCGCCCTTGCAATTGCCACTCGCTGCTGCTGGCCGCCGCTTAATTCGGAAGGTCGGTGACCAACCCTCTCGCCAAGGCCCACCATTTGGGCTAATTCGCCTGCACGGGCGGCACTTTCATGTTCCGAAAAGCCCTGATAATACATCGGTATCTCTATGTTCTCTACAACATTGAGCTGGTCTATCAGGTTAAACGATTGAAATACGAAGCCGATGTGTGAGCCGCGTATCAATGACAACTGATCATCGTCTAACATAGAGACGTTATTGCCACCGAGGGTATAAGTGCCACTGGTAGGCCGATCGAGACACCCTATCATGTTAAGCAGCGTGGATTTGCCGGAGCCGCTCGGACCCATAATAGCTACATATTCACCCCTCGTGATGGTTAGTTCAATATCGCGCAGCACTTTTAGTTCTACTGCGCCCGGAAAGTAACTCTTGCACAGTTGATCCATCACCAGAATCGGTGTGCCACTATCAAGATCAAGGGTTTTATGGACTTGTTGTATCACCGTCTCGCCTCTGCCGATCCCCTGGGCCCCCTTCGCCACCCCTGGCTTTCTCAAATTGCTCGCGCATAAAGTTCTTCAGTTCCGTCTTAAACTTCTCTGGGTCGCTTTGGCGTAACTGTTTTAATTCCTGCGCTTTTTCCGGATTCTTCTGTTCTAAGAAACCTATCATGCCATCAATCTTTTCATCTGTCAGTTCAAATTCATCGCGGCGTTCTCTTCCTTGACGTTCCTCAGGTTGTGATTCGCTCTGAGCTTGCGGTTGCGATTCGCTTGTGACCTGACCCTCTGAGGCGGCCTCGGCTTCCAGTTCTGAACTGGTTTGGTCCTCTGACTTTCCGATTTTCGGAGGACTTAACAGTACCTTCTCGCCTGGCTCCAGGCCCTCAAGAATCTGCACAAATGTATCGTTGAAGGAACCTGTTTGCACTTCTCGCTCTTCGGGTTTTGATGCCAAAACATAGCAAACCTTTTTGCCGCCGCGATTGGCCACAACCTGAACCGGAACAATTATAACGTCATTCAACCGCTCGACGAGAATCTCAACCTTGGTGCTCATTCCGGGCTTTAGAAAATCGTAAGTGCCGTCTATGCTCACCTGTGTTGCATAAACCTTCAGGTCCGGGCTGAGCCAGTTCTGCTGCTGGTCTGGAAGTGGCGCCACTTTAATTACCTCACCGCTGAAGGTCTTGTCGGGGAAGGCGTCCATCACCATCGTTGCCTTCTGCCCGGGGCGTACTTTATCAACCGATGACTCATGAACGGATATTGCCGCCATCATTTTCGTCATATCCGGAAGTGATATAATCGTCTGGTGTTCTCGTACCGACCCTCCTTCCTCAATGGGCCCCTGCCGCCACCTTCTGCTCATTCCCTCTAAGCTTGAACCGTATGTAACCAGTCCCGGTGCCGGCGCTCTGACGGTACTGACCTCGATCTGTTTGTTCGTTCTATTCAAACGCTCTTTTCGCTGCTCCAAATTGGACTCTGCACTTTTCAGTCTCGCCTGAGCCTGAGCTATTTTTGACCGGGCACTCGCATAAGTCCGGTCCAACGCCCGCTTAGCCTCATTGTAGTCGCTCAAAAGCTGCTCGGCCTGTTTTGGAAATTCGTACTTCTTAAACAAGTCCGTCGCAGTCTGGGCCTGCTTCCAGGAGATTTCTTTACGGTCCTTATCCAGGCTGTCGGCTTCCATCTCTGTTTGTGATATGTATTTCTTTTCGAAGAGCTTCTGGCTCCATTCCAGTTTGCTCTGGGCCAGTTTGAAAGTCTGCTCCTTGAGGTTGATGTCTTCGGTGAGTTGGCGCAGTTTCTGCAGAGCGTCACCACCGAGTTGCGCATCGTTAATCAATGCCGCAATATCCCCCTGATTCTCGGCCGAACCCGCCATGCTCGTGACAAACTTTTGGGCTACACTATCACCAAGATATTTCCTGAGATCTATCATGGCGAACTTCACCTTTAGCTCAGACGCAGTGATATCACTTTCGTTCTGCTTAATCTGTATCTCGTGTGACTCTTTCGCTTCGGTGTAGCTCGCCTCGGAACTGGCAAGGTCGATTTCCCTCTGGGTTAGGTCCTCTTTTAATGAGGCTGCATCGAGTTCAACCAGCACCTTACCATTGTCCACATCCTCTTGGGTAATATAAGTCCCTTCCGGAACGATGTTTAGAATTACTGCATCCCTTTCACGCTGCGATTTGATTTCTATAGTCTTCAGGGCCTTGATACTGCCGCTTTCGGTAACCTTCACTATAAGATTATCCCGCCGGACGATGAAAGTGCTCAGTCCCTTATCAGCCGAGGTTGATTTTGCCCCCTTCATCACAAGCAATATTGTCGGTATTACTACAACAGCCGCAATCAAAATCAATATCGCCCACATACGCCTGCGCTTCATTAGAACTCGACCCACCGCCGGTGCGCCGATATTCGGTATCTGTTGTGTTTGGTTTTTCTTTTCTTCGGTCGTCATGTTCCTTGCTCCCACATTCCATCGGGCCTGGCCTGCAGAACACCGATGTCTCTGAAAAAGTTCAATTTTGCAACTATGTGGCTCACCAGAGCGGCCGTAACATTGTTTTGAGCTGCCAACAGGTCATCCTGAGAGTCTAACAAATCCCGCGTGGTCAATCGCCCCGCCTCCAACAGCAGCGAGTTGCTCTCGACACGCTTTTGGGCTAAATCTAAACTGTTCATTTGAATCTGATATGTCTGGGCCGCCTTCTTGAGTTCACGATATGCATCCCGTACACCTAATTTAACGTTATCTGTGTCATTTTCGTACGACCGGTGTTGTTGCTCTAATGTTATCAGCGCCTTACGGTAAGCATTACGCTCACTCTTTCTATCCAGCGGCAAGTCGGCATTAAGCCCCAATGTATAAGTTCCGTTATGAAATTGCAATCTTGTATAGTCCGTATTCAGCGTAGAGCCGACATTCATCCCGCCGGTCAGATTCAGTTCTGCTCCGAGTCCGTCGGCAGCCACCTCAACTTTACGCACCATATCGTCCACTTGGTCTCTGCTGGTTGCCAGGTCCAGACGCTGATTCAAAGCCGTCTCAACCGCTTCTTCCAGCGCGTAATCCGGTTGACTGATTCCAAGCTCAGCCAGAGCTTTAAGTTCATTCTGATCTAATTCAATTTCAGCATCGGTGGGTAGCACCAGCTTTACCTTGAATTCATCAAGCGACTGTTCATACCTTTCCTGGGCACGCACGAGACTGTCTCCCGCCTGCAGGACTCTTTGCTGGGCCTGGTCCACCTCGAAAGGTTTCTTGCGCCCGGCCTTGGCCTCCATCTCCAACCGCTCTTTCGATTCAAACGCCCTTTGATAGTCGTTCTCGGCATTGGCCACCGCGTCTCTTTGCTGCAATACACGGTAGTAGTCCGTTGCAATCGAAACCACAAAAGTCTTTCTAAAGCGATTGAACGAGCGTATCTGATATAAGGCATCTCGCTCGGCCTGTGTCAGGTTCTCCTGCGCAATCTTGCGCCCGCTCCCACGTAACAGCGGCGCCGTTATACTCGCACTCAAAACAGACCTAAGTGAGGTCCGTGGGTCCCCCGTCAGAAAACGCGCCCAGTCAATAGCGATGTCGGCGCTTATTGCCGCTCCGTCAGCCAACAGTTGAGTAAAACCAAGATCTGCTTCATAATCAACCTGTTCATCGTCACTGTCTCTGGTGTAGCCGGCGTCAATTGTCCCAAACCATTGCCTTACAAACGAATGCCGCACTAATGTTAAATCCAGCACCTCGAGATATAACTGTTCTTTTCGGGTCTGGTAGTCTCGATTGTTCGCCGTCGCCGCAGCAACCGCATCAGCCAAAGATAACACACCGGAGGCCGGCAGCGCATATCCCGGCGCCAAATCATTCGGACCGACCGCTACATCGCTTATCCGGTAGTTCACCTTCGAGCCGAGGCCTTCGCCCCATTTAGCATCGAGGATCCTGTACACTTCCTCATCCGCCTCGGCCTTGTAATGCTCGGTGCTGCAACCAGCCCCAATAAGCAGGCTCGCCAGGCAAGAAACCACCCCGATTAACGGCCTTTTCGCCAGAAGTACCATAATTATATCTTCTTTGTCCAGCACTTATTTGAGCGCGCTCAAGAAGTTCTGCAATTCTCCATTTGAACCTATATTATTATACACACACAGGTTAGAAACACAAGAGAAAAAGCATCCTGCTGGGTCATTAGCTGTAAGTTCTCATTATAATAGACGCTGGAGTAAAGGTTTTGTTGTACTTTTTTTCAAAAAAACCTCGATTTGCACCACCTTTGCGCCCGAGACGCCATTAACCTCTTTATGTACAAGAGATTAGCTAAATTTTGTCGCTTTTTTGGTGATAACCCGTATAATGGATAATTTAATGGCTTTATGAACCGTAAATGACAGACTAAATGCTTGAGGAGGGCATTTAATGCCAGAGTGTGCACCAAGAGCGCTCTATCTACACCTTTTCCACAAAGGAACAAAGACTATGTGTCCAAAGAACCTGTTCTTCTTAATCTACTTGCAAAACCTGCCCGTTTGGTGTAGGTTATTGTCCGATTGAGGGAAAATTCGCCTCTTCTGAATCGGATTTTGTCGATAAATTAGGGCTATCAAGAAAGAAATTATTGGGGAATAGTGTAACGGTAGCACGACTGACTCTGGATCAGTTAGTCAAGGTTCGAATCCTTGTTCCCCAGTACTTCGACTCGTTCGCCCTTCGTCTTCACAAAGGGCTTACTCGCTCAGTACAAGTGGTTTGGTATAAGTATTGGGACGAACGAGGAGAAGTATCCCGAGCGACCGAGAGCAGCGCTGGAGTTGGACAAGAAAAAAGAAATTGGCATTGATCCGCGGGAATTTGGAGTTGCTGAAGGAACTCTGACAATCACTCAGGGCCTCTTTTAATTACAAATGGACGCTGATTCTGCACAAATAAGTACAAATATGGCCTTGACTTTCGCGGCCAAATCATTATAAAAATACGCACCAACAAGCTCAATCCGAGCTTAAGAACGCGTTTATGCGGTTACGAACCGAACTAACAGTTAGTGAGTTAAGTGTGGTTTTGTGGAGATGATCATGATTAGCGTTAAGCAGTTGAGGCGCACCTTCGGCCCGATAGTGGCGGTTGATGACATATCGTTTGAGGTCGCCAAAGGCGAGGTTTTGGGTTTTCTCGGCCCGAACGGGGCGGGTAAAACCACCGCAATGAGGATGTTGGCCTGCTTTCTTGCACCAGATAGCGGAACAGCAACTGTCTGCGGCCATGATATTATCCAAGACCCCGTGGCCGTCAGGCAATCCATAGGTTACCTCGCAGAAGAGGCCCCCGCATACAATGAGATGACCGTGGGGAGTTTCCTGAATTTTGTTTGCGACGCCCGGCGGATTTTCGGAAAGACGAGGAAACAGGCGCTCGACCGTATTGTACCGATGTGCGCTATCGAATCAGTTTATCATCAGACAATTGATACCCTTTCAAAAGGGTATCGCCGACGTGCGGGCTTGGCCCAGGCGCTAATCCATGACCCCCAGGTACTGATACTCGATGAGCCGACCGATGGGCTCGACCCGAATCAAAAGCACGAGGTCCGCCAGCTCATCAACGAGATGGCCGCCGGCAAGTGTATTATCATCTCCACGCATATCCTCGAAGAAGTCGAGGAGGTATGTAATCGCGTCATTATTATCGCAAGAGGTGAAATCCTGGTTGACTCTACACCCCCTGAACTCAAGGAAAAATACAAGTGCAGTCTGGATGAGGCCTTTCGTAAAATTACGAAGACGAAGAAGAGCGCATAGTCAGTGTCCGTGAAGAAAAGGGACAGGCGAATCAGTTAATATGTGGGAGTTTACGAGATGAATGGTTTTTGGGCGGTATTCAAGAGGGAGTTGAAAGGTTACTTTGCAACACCGGTTGCGTACGTATTCCTGGTAATTTTTCTATTTTTTGCTGGCTATCTAACGTTCAAAGAGGGTTTTTTTGAGATTCGTCAGGCTGATATGCGGGCGTTCTTTACTAATTTGCCTTTGCTCTTTGTCTTTATGGTCCCATCGACGGCGATGCGGTTGTGGGCCGAGGAACGCAAGAGCGGGTCAATCGAGATTTTATTAACACTGCCGATAACCATACCCCAGGCCGTCATCGGCAAGTTCATGGCGGCGTGGTGCTTCCTCGGTATTGCCTTGCTGCTGACTTTTCCGGTACCCCTTACCGTATGTTATCTCGGAGACCCCGACGAAGGCCTTATAGTTACCGGTTATATCGGCAGCTTCCTTTTAGCTGGCGGATTCCTTGCGATAGGCTCGTTCTTTTCGGCGTTATCAAAAAATCAGGTCATAAGTTTCATTCTCGCGGTCGTCGCCTGTGCGATACTGGTCTATGCGGGCATGCCGACAACACTGAACTATCTGTCAACGGTCCTGCCGGCCTCAACGGTTTCCATCGTCGAGAGCATGAGTTTTCAGGCACACTTTGACTCGGTGCAAAAAGGAGTGATTGAGTTCAAAGACATTTCATATTTCGTGATACTGATTATCGGGTGGATTAGTGCATGCAGCATTATCCTGAATGAAAGGAAGGCAAGCTGATGAACAGATTATCGCGTGCATTCATAGCGATTGTTTTTGTGGGGGCAATTACGTTTTCGGCCATTAGCATTTGCCAGACAATCGGAAAGTCGTGGAGAATTGATATAACGGAGCAGGAGTTGTACTGCCTTTCGGACGGCACAAAAGCCATACTTGCCGGCCTCAATCAGCCTTTGAAACTCAAGCTTTACTATACGAAAACCGCTGCGATGAAAGGCCCGGACCAGATTCGATATTTCAATGAATATTACTATTTTGTAAAAGCCCTGCTGGAAGAATACGCCCGCGCCGCCAAAGGCATGATCAAGCTGGAGATAATCGATCCGCGTCCGTTTTCTGACGAAGAAGCTCAGGCCCTTCGTTACGGTCTCAGGCGCTTTGCCATCACCGAAGAGGAGAGCTTCTTTTTCGGCCTTGTCCTTCAGACTCAGTGGGGAGTCGAAAAAACCATCGCATTCTTCTCGCCGGATCGCCAGAATTTCGTCGAATATGACATAAGCTATCTGATTGACACCGCAATCACCCGCGACAAGAAACGTATCGGCATCCTCAGCCCTTTGCCTGTCATGGGTGATAATGTGAGCGGCTACATGGCCCAGTTGATGCGAATGCAGAACCAGCGGCCTGCGCCCCCTTGGGGCGTAGTTCGCCAACTGAACCAGATGTACGATGTAAAACAGATTCCCACCGATACCGACGAAATAAAGGACATCGATATTCTGCTCGTCATTCATCCCAAGGATCTCGACACCAAGGCCCAGTTTGCAATCGACCAGTTCATTCTCAAAGGAGGCAGAGCGATCGTATGCGTTGACCCACACTGCATCGCAGACAAACCACCCGCCTCTCAGAACCCCTATGAAAGCTTTCGCCACAAGACTGCTTCAGACCTTAATAACTTGCTACAAACCTGGGGCCTCCGGATGCAGCCCAACGCCTTCGCGGGCGACCGCAGCTTGGCATTTGAAGGTTCATTAGGCAACCAGAGGCCCGAGAAAATCATAGCCTTCCTGCAACTGGTCCCGGGCTGTTTCAATACCGACAGCGTCATCAGTGCCGACCTCAACGCGGTCACCGTACTTTTCTCGGGTGTATTGAGTCCGCTCGCACCCGACCAGGCCGAGGCAAACATGCAGCTTACCCCCCTGCTCACAACCACAAACCGAGGCAACTCATGGATGCCATCGAACCCCGGCGAGCTTATGATGCCCAATTACCAAACTATGCTCAGCGAGTTCACGGATGGCACCGAACCGGTAGCCATGGCCTATCTTGCCACCGGCCGGTTCAAATCCGCCTTTCCCGAGGGTATTGACGTCCCGGATGAATCGGCTGCCACCGGCGAAGAAGAAGCGACTGAAAAAACAAAGCACATAACCGGCCTCACTGAGGCCGAAGACAATTGTGCGGTTGTAGTGTTCGCAGATGTTGATTTCATCAGCGACATTGTGGCTTATCGCGAGACCATCTTCGGCCTGGCCGTCGTAGGTGACAACAATACACTCATGATTAATGCCATCGAGGACCTGGCCGGCTCCGCAAATCTTATCTCCATCCGCTCCCGCGGTAATTTCCAGCGACCCTTCACGGTCGTGGACGAAATTGAGGTCCAGGCAGAAGACGAAACCAAAGAGGAGGAGGCAAAAATCAACGCTGAAATTGCAGGTTTCCAACAGGAACTGACCCAGATACTATCATCATCCAGGGAAGGTGAGGACGAGATAATTGAAACCTCTATCTTGCAGAAAAAGAAGGAATTGGAGTTGAAGATTCACGAAGCCAAACGTCGGCTGCGGGGCATAAAGATGAAGAAACGTGAGCGTATTGAGCAGCTCGGCGTGCGCTTGCGAAACTTCTGCACGCTGCCGGGGCCGATTGTTACACTTATAATAGCAATTGTCTTGGGCATCCGCCACGTTGTTACGCGAAGACACTATATCAGCCATGCCAGCGATGCCTGAAATTAAAAAAATTCACCAGGAGTCTTAACAATGAGCAATAAAAAACTTGTTGTATTAGGTATTATCGCAATCGTAATGGTCCTCTTGGCCGGTGCGCAGTTGCGCATCTCCACCAGGCGTTCATTTGCTCCGACGGGCCCATCTTATCTGATACAGGGACTTGACACCGCCGAGATTGCCTCTATCGTGCTGGGCACAGGCGATAACCAGGTCATACTTACTCGCAAAGGCAATCGCTTCGTGGTCGAAACCAAAGGTGATTACCCGGCCAAGACAAATGAAATAAACGGCGTTATAGCCGCGTGCCTCGACATAAAGACCGCCGAACTTGTCACTCGTAATCCCGCAAATCATGCCGACCTCGGTGTAACCGAGGAAAAGGCCCGTCACGTTGTAAAGCTATTCGGCAAGGATGCCGAGCCAATCACCGGTGTTTTAATCTCTCCACCGGATACCGACAAGGAAAGGGTGTATGTCCGGCTCATCTCGAGTAATGACGTTTATCTTACTCTCGAAAGTCGGTGGCCCTCTAAATTTTCTAATATGGACTTCATCGATAAGGCCCTTACCACTGTTGACCGCGACAAGATTACGAGCGTAACAGTTACCTCTCCGGACGGCAGCTATACTTTGAAAAAGGAAGGCACCGGCAGCGTTATCGCTCTCGAAAATATGCCCGCCGGCAAAAAACTGAAAGATGATGATTACGAGCGTGTTTTCTACATGCTGACAAGTCTATACTTCAACGATGTCAAGAAGGAAGCATCGGACGCACCCGAATTAAGATTCGACAGAACGTATATCTGCCGACTTGCCGATTCCACCGTTTATACCCTCGCTGCAGCGAAACAAGACGATAAAACATATATCAAATGCGACGCAATGTTTACCGACAAAACACTTGTGACTAAAGAGCGGGGCGTGGAATCCGAAGAAGAGCTCAAAAAGAAAGAGGCTAAATTGTTGGCGAAGGATAGCGTTAGGACCTTTTCGGAGAAACATGCCGGCTGGATTTATGAAATCGCTCAGGGTCAAGCAGATAATATGACCAGGGAGGTGGATGATTTACTCGAGGATATAGAAGAAAAAGAAGACGTTGAAGAATCCGACGAAGAGGACAGTGCTTAATCAACTTATGTATTAAGCCTTTGCTTGGTGATTTGACGACAAACCAGCCCAGGTGGAGACCAGTTCTGCCGGTAGGAGAAAAGAAAGGATCAGGTATATGATTAAGCAATTCCAAACACGACGCGACTTTCTTAAGGCCGCAGGTCTCGGCGCCGCGGCAATCGCGCTTCACGGTTGCACAGAATCTGCAAGGCGGCCTGGGCCCAAGGGCTCCGGACATCCGAATATTGTTTTCATTATGGCCGACGACCTGGGTTTCGGAGATGTTACCTGCTATAATCCGGATTCTAAGATTCCCACGCCGAACATAGACCGCCTTGCCGCTCAGGGCATAAGCTTCACAGATGCGCATTCACCATCATCCGTCTGCACACCCACCCGCTACGGTGTCTTGACCGGCAGATATTGTTGGCGCAGCCGGTTAAAACGGGGTGTCTTTGGCGGCTTCGACAGACCTCTCATAGAAAAAGACCGCCTGACCGTCGCCTCACTTCTCAAGAAGCACGGTTACGGTACCGCCTGCATCGGAAAGTGGCATCTCGGTATCGACTGGACATTAAAGGCCGGTGCCCGCAGACAGAATGACGAAACAATTGATTTTTCCAGGCCAATCATCAGCGGCCCGAACGAACTCGGCTTTGACCGTTTCTTCGGAACATCGGCATGCACGACAGACGACCCGCCATTTTGCTTCATCGACGACAACCGTACGATCGGCATACCCAAACCAGTCTCCGACCAGGACCC
>JGI10211J34971_10003997_pt1 | contig 11746 bp, 28 predicted proteins | sample Etolagsediment_FD_34971 | JGI IMG/M metagenome (IMG submission 34971)
TTAACAACTTTCTTTTTATTATAATATTCTGTATCTTTCTTTATCCTTTCAGGTTTAAAACAATCCCATTCTTTTCCCATAAAACCAATTCCATAAGGTGGATCTGTTACTATTGCATCAACTGAGTTATCTTCTAGTTTCTTTAACTCCTCTAAACAATCACCTCTTATTATCATTAAAACAACTCCTCATAAGATTTAAGTGCGTCCATTGGTCTTGCTCTTGTATAAACATTTGTCGTCGATATATTAGAGTGTCCTAATAATGCTTGAACATGAGAGAGAGGAACTCCACTTTCTATCAATCTTGTAGCAAATCCATGCCGTAAGGAATGGAAAGTATATTCTGGATTAAGTTGTGCTTTCTTAACACAAGTAGCAAAGTTCCTCTGCAACGATCTAATGGTTTTAGATATTGGTAAGATTTCTTTCATGTAAGGTTTCCATGTTTTTGGAAGAGGAACGATTCTATCCTTTCCTCCTTTACCTGAAAGAACAGTAATATAATTATCAGAAATACATTCTTTTGTTAATGCTTTAACTTCAGCTATTCTTAATCCTGCTTCGTAAGCTAATAAGAAAGCAATCTTTGCTTCTTTATCTTTAACTCTTAACTTACTAATTAAGATCTTAAATTCTTCTGGTTTAATTGACTTGGGTAGTTTTTTTTGCATCTTTCCAAATATGAATATAACAATTAATACACATCTCTTTTGCATGTATTCTTCTTGATCTTGAACACCTCTTACATTTTCCTATCATTTCTTAAAACTCCTAACAAATTTTTCAGTTTTTATAGTAGTTAATTCTGCACATCTTATCCAAAGATTAAATAGAATGTTGAAGAAGTAAAACCCTATAAAAAGGAATACTAATCCTCCAAAAAACATAATTAAATCATTTGTTGGCGCTAACTTTTGATATATTAAAACTAAAGCAACTAAACCTTTTGCCATAGATATAATTACAGGAATTCCTAATTTAACCATTAAACCAATTAACATTGAAATTGCAAGAAAGATTATTACAAAGTCAAAATATCTCTTATCAAAACTTAAAGTAATCTTTTTCTTATTCTTTTGCGACATTATTCTCACCTCCCTTATTCATTAAATTCATTAAATTAGTCGTATTATGTAGATTAAGCGACTGGTTTAAAGGTAAGGATATGTTTATTTCTTTCCAACCACATGCTTCTGTTTTGTTCTTTAACACATGGCAATCATAAAAGTAACCACCTAAGATTAAAGCTAAACTAAAAAATAGTAAGGTTACAACTGTTAATATTATTTTTAATATCATTTTAATATGTTGATGATTTTCTAGGATTAACTAAACCCCTATATTTATGATGATAATATCTATCACTTGCTTTTTGATATTCTTCTCTTAATCTATCTATTTCTCTTGGACTTTCTCCGACTCTTACTGCTTTCATAAATGCTTCATATGCTTGATTGTATCTCTTTTCTCTGTTCATATTAATTTATCTCCTGCGAGTTTGTCTATTTGTTTAAAAAAGAAAGAACAAGCACTATCCCAACCTTTAACATAATGGACATTTTCTCTCCCTTCTTTTGTTACATCTTTAATACTCATCATTTTTAAATCCTTTATGAATTGTTTAACATCTTCATGCCCATAAGTAATTAATACTCCTTCTTCATCTTCTTTTATCCATGCTTTATCGCTTAGTGTTTTCATATTAATTTATCTCCTGCGAGTTTGTCTATATCATCTTCTATCCATTGAATAATTCTGGTATCTAAATCATATTCTTCAATTTCTAACTTCAAATCCTTTATGAATTGTTTAACATCATCTATAAATAATCCCTCTCTATCTTCTATTCCAATTATAAAATCGCTTAGTGTTTTCATTGTCCTGCCTCCTTGATTTGTTTCATTCCTATAAAATAACCAAGAGTGTAACCTATTATTAAAAAAACTAATCCATATAACAATTCATTCATTCTTTTTGCTCCTTGATTTGTTTTTTATTATAAACAGAGGGTTTCCCCTCTGTTGAAAGATGTTCCATAGCAGCTGGAATCTTCTTCTCTAATTTTCTAATTCTAAAACTATTAAAATAGTGTAGTATTAAAAAACAGAGTATAATACCTATTTCTGGTAATCCTATCATTGTTCTTTTACCTCCTTGATTTGTTTTCTAAGTTTTATTAATTGAATAGTAATTAGCATTAACATAATAAAAATAAACCATTCTTTAAAATTATATGTAGCAGCACAATCAACAAAATTATTCATTGTTTTTGCTCCTTGATTTGTTTAATCATGATATTCTCCTTTAATTCTATGCCAAATTTCATGTCCTAATATATGGAAATCAGGTTCTCCAAACTTATCTGCTTTAACATAAATACTGTTTCCACAAGTGAAACCATAACAAGTTGCTTTAGTTTTAGTTAAATTCTCATAAATCTTATTAATATTCCTTGCACTATCTACAACAATATGAGTTTCTCTTAAAGTGTAATCTTGTCTAATATCTCTAGGAGTAGAACAACCTGCTAATAATCCTGCTAATCCTAAACTTAATAATCTTTTCATTCTATATTTGTAAGTATATCATAAAATTTAATTAAAGGAATAAGAGGAGTTGCTAATCCTGTTACAAACCATACCATCTTTGCTGCTTCATCATTAAAATCAATCATCTTGTTCTTCCTCCATTTCTCTATCACAGAATTGGCAATATTCTTTTTCTAATCCTTCAACAATATATTCAGTATCACAACAACGCATAATTCTAGACTTAAGAGGTTTAACAACCCACCAGTCAGTTCTTGAAATATAGGGTTTTAAACCCTTCTCTGCACAAAATTCTACAAATGCTCTTGCTACTCCATAATTATCTCTTGGATTAGTTATATCGTGTCCTGCAAATATTCCACCTGGAGATAGTTTATCCCAATAATTAATCATATCTCTTTTAGATTGATGATAAGTATGTTCTCCATCAATATAAATAAAATCTACTATTGGAACTTTATCTAAAGCTTTATCAGAATATTCTTTAATAAAGAAAATATCTTTCTTATGTTCTTTTAATCTAAATCCTGCTTGTTCTTTAGCGTTAATTAAATCCTTATTATCTTTTCCTTCTTCTCCATAATCTTTATACGGATCAATGGCAAAGAAAGATTTAACATTTAGATTCTTGAATATATCTTTTGCATTGTATCCTTTATAAGTTCCTATTTCAATTACAGTTATAGGTTTATTATTAAACCATCTTTTTGCAAATCTAGTTGAATGTCTAGGAAACTTCCTAACAATATTATAGTTTATCATCTTAACTCCCTAAATGTTTTAAATTGTCCATCAGTAAGATCTAGTATTAAATCTTCTGTTAGTTCTGGTTTTTTAATTTTAGTTTTATAAACATGTTCAATAATCATACCAATAATACAGATTATCATTGATACAATCCAAACCATTACAAAAACATACATATATAATTCTGGATTCATTTTTTTAGTATCTTGGCATAATATTTTTTCTGTCCTTTAATCCTGTTTCTATACTGGCAAGAAAGGCAAATATAGTGATATCTACCTACTGGATTAAATTTCTTCTCACATCGTTTACAATATCTGAAAAACATTTTATTATTTTAGCTAAAGTTTAAGAGAGAGGTAAGCAGGATTAAAGAGGTGAGGAAACCTTGCTTACCTCCTCTTCTCACAAGCGTGAGTATTAAACTAATGCAATAACTGTATATGTTGTATTCATTCCTTCTCCAGTTTTCTTAACTCTGAACTTACTTAATTTAGGATTCTCTTCTAAATTAGCTTTCAAAGCTTTCTTAACTGAAACTGGAACTCTATACTTATTCCCATCAACTTCAATGTATTCATAAGGAAATTCTACATCAGAAGCTTCTTTGATTTCACAATCAACAGAAACAATATCTAAATCTGCTATGTTTAGAGTTTGCTGTGGTTCATATCCAATTGCACTTTCTTTTAGCGTTGCCATTTTTTTATACCTCCGTTTGATTTAATTCTAAGTTTAATATTGAGTTATAAAGATAGTCTAATTCATACATTATATCTTCATAATGGTCCTTTAGTAAGGTTCTTATGTTTTCTATCTCTCTAACTAGTGTTTTTTTGCTGGTCATCTTCTTTTTCTTTAGGGTTTAATTCTTGTTTTAAGCTATTCTCAGGCAATATTTTAGCATTTAGTATGTTATCTACATCTTCTACCTTATTAGTAGCTTTTTCCACCTTTTCTTTATGAATTTTTATCTCTTCTTCTGAACACTTATCTTGATAAGTTCCGAACTGTTCAGTTAAATCTTTATTTTCTAGAAATTGTGCCATTTGTTGTATAATCTTACTCATTCTTTCAACTTTTAGGAACATTTCTTCAAAAGATTCTTGGGATTTATCATTTCTTAAGTTTTCTACTGCTCTTCTTAATAATCTAGTAGGTGAATAACCTGAGTTCTTCATAAAAGCAAAATCTGAAACACTCATTGAAACACAAACTTGTTTCTTACCAATTCTCACATCATTATAATTTATTTGTTGATCTCTCATTTTATATGTTTTGTATATATTATTATATATATAGTTTTTATATGTTTATATATATATATAGTTTATTTTTTGTGTATTATTTCTTATTATTATATATTATATATATATTTTTTTAATACTCCTATTATTATTATTAGTATATATATATATAGTTATATAGTTTTTATATAAAATACTATATAGTTTTATCCTCCTTTTTTAATTTCTTTAATATTTGATCAAATAATTCAATAGCTTCTTCTTTCTTAATATAACTTTCAAAACAGTTGTGCTTAGTAGCTGTTGAGTATTCTTTTAGCTCTTCCAAAATTCTAAATTCTATAAGCACTTCTTCACCAAACTTGCTTTCTCCTTCTCTTATTACTATCTTAACTTCACCTTCAAATTCCTTATTCATTCCTTTATTTGTTAAAACAGCTTTCTTTATACCAGGAAGAATAATATGTTTATATAATCTGTTCTCAGAATCAGTGTATTCTCTTTCAATTAGTTTTTCCATCTAACACCTCGTTATTTAACTTCTTTAGATCCCCTATGGTTTCCTTTGCAGAAATAGCTTTAAAATCAACACAGATATCTCCTAATAGACGATTTATTACACCATCAAAGCTTTCACCTACAAGCTTCCTTTTATTCAATTCAATCCATAATTCATTACTTATTTTTATGTTGGTCATTTTATTTTAAACCTGCCATAATATCCTTGATCATATGTTCTGTATTCAAATCAATAAGATTTTTTCTTTTCATCATTTTGAAAACTTCATAATCAGATTTTAGATCCAATGATTTTGCTTCATTAGTTAAATCTTCAACTTGTTTTTCCCATTTTGTTTGTGTTTTCATTGTAATAATACTACATTATTATACTTTATAAACCTTTCTATTTCGTTATACTATTGTAAAGTTACACCAGAATTAGTAAAAAAAATGGGAGAGGATTTCTCCTCTCCCTTAACTAAACACATATATTTAAATCAAATCATAGAGGATTTATAATCCTCCGCCTGAGTTTGATCTTTTAACAACTACAATTAAAATAGCTAATCCAGTCATTATAGCTACGATACCTAAAATAGATAATATAGCTGGAATGTTACCGAAGAATGCAGTTGCACCATCAGTTACATTTGTTATAATAACATCTGTATTATTAGCTGAAGCTGATGCTGCTGTAAATATACCACTGTTTTGAATAGCATCAAAACCTGCAAACATAGCTACTGCAATTAAAGCTAAAACTAATACTGTAATTAGAATTTTTCCTACAAGATCAAGACTCATTTGTCCTTTCTTATCTTTATACATTTTTTATAATCCTCCTTTCAACTAATGGAATAATAAAAAGCTAAGGAAAAAAATGTATATAAAGAAAAGTTAACAGTGTTAACACTAATCTGTTCCTTGCATAAAAGCAATTATTATTGAAACAAGCATAACTCCAAACCATGTATACAGTGTAACACCACTAATTAAACCAGGTATTAAACTGAATAATACTGCTAATAAGAATGTTAAAACACTTCCAGCTATAAAACAAACCAAGAAATTTGGATTAGTTGATCTTCTAAACATCATAAAATATGTTCCTAAAGTTGTAACTGCAAAGAATGCAAATAAGATTAAAGGAAATAAAGACGGAACTACATCAGAAGAGTATACAAAGAAATCTGCTGTGTTATTCGGAGTGTAATTTCCTATTGTATTGTAAGTCATTGTGCTGTTTTAATTAACCTCCATACGAATATTACTAATGAAACTAATAAGATTCCACTTAGAACTGCTAATATTATTGGAGGCACACCTAATACTCCTCCTATGATTCCAAATGTTGCACCGAATACTCCAATTATTACTGTGATAAATGCCTTACCCAATTCAAAGATAGAAGCAAAGAAAAGCACTGTTCCAAAAAATGGATTCTTTTCAGTAACAAATGCCTCCTTACTACTATTGGCAGCGGTATTCAAATCATACATACTTTCATTAATATCTTCATAACTATCTGAAATCTCAGTATTATTTAATAAACTAACATCTCCTTCATTCTCTTCGGTAATTCCTATTTGAAATTGTAACATTCCAATTATAATTAATCCAATCAATGCAACACTTATTATTATTTCTTTTAATCCCATCTTATAATAGTTTATTTATTTTCCATATTATTATTCCAATAGCAACAATCAACCATATTAAGATTGATCCTATTCCAAATATAGAACCTCCTTCAAACACTAATAATAATGATGCTAATACTAATCCCACTATACCCATGATTAACATGATTATAACATTACTTATTACTAATAATGGAAGAGTCATAAATAATATTATAGTAATTATAGTTCCATCATATCCCATAAAGTCTTTAGGATCTGAATTAATAGAATAGAATCCAGTAGTTACTAATTCATTATCAGCAATTAATTCAGCAACAACACTTACATTTCCATAACTTGCTGGAATACTACAAGTTAAACTTCCAGAACTACTTGTGATGGTATCATTACAAACTGTTTCATTTCCAAACTGATCATTCTTAACAGAAGTAATTTCTACTGTTCTACTTGTTCCACCAACAGAAGTAAAAGAAACAGTAACATCTCTTGCACTTTCATCAAAATCCATTGAATACATTATTCCTCCTTTTCTTCTCCAATCAATAAAACTACTTACATCACTTTCAGCATTAAGATTAATCTTACAATCTCCAATAGTTGAATCTTCACATTTAACAACAACATTATCAAATGTAGCTAATATATCTCCATATCTTTTAACTATGATTGTATAAATAACTGAGTCAGTATCAAAGTGTCCTACTGCTTGTCCTAATGAATCTGTTATTGGAATCTCTACTGTTTTGAATATACCTTCACCAATATACTTCCTTGTTATTTCTATTAAAGCATCTGGAACAGCAATAAAAGAACCATCTTTAAATGTTATTAAAAACTCAGTAGTATCACTTGAATTAAGATCATATAAAGTAATATTGAATGGAGTTGTTGAACCAGTTACAGTTTCATTCTGAATATTATAAAACTCAGATGCAAAACCCGTAGACTCATATCTAATAACAGAATCAATAGTATAATTATTAGCTGCTAAGATTGCTGCATCAATACAAACTAAAGCATTATTAACATCTGTATGAATAGCTGAATAGTTTTGTATTAACTCTCCTGTTTCTATATTATATAAATCAACATCAACTTCAATAGTTCCATTTATCAATGCTTGTGATTCTTCATTCTTAAGAGTTAAGTTTAAGATTGTTCCTGAACTTCCTGAACAATTATCTAAAGTAATATTTAATATATTAAATGGAAGTGCTGTTTCTATTGTATTATTAGTATTATTATCAGTAGCTTCACAAGTCCAATTATGAGAAGAACCCCATTCAAAAGTTTTAGTAAAAGTTGCTGTTGCATTAGTTCCAGCAATAACTGCTGTTTCATATAGTTCTACAGTTCCACCAGAAGAATCAATATCATGCCAGATTCTAACCAAACTATCATTAACACCGTTAGCACCAATATAAAAAGTATAATTAGTTGCAGAAGCAACAGTAGGGTTAATTGCATTTTCCCAAGCACCACTACTATAATTCCAGAACTTAACATAACTAGCTGAAGTAGCAACATTATACCTCGATAATATAAATGGATCAACAAAATTAGTAGTTATATTTTCATATAAATCACAAGCACCATTTGCTTGTTTGCAAGTTCCTTTAGTAGTCCAATCTTCATCATAAGCATTAGCTGGACTATTTCCAAGACTACCTGTATAAGAAGTTTCAGCATCATCAATTAAGTTATTAGTTTCATTAACAACATCATCAATATAGAAAGTTATGTTTTCTAATCTATAATCATCAGTTGCAGAACAATTAAAAACAACAGTATTATTTGTTAAGTTTGCACCACTTGCAGGTGAGTTAAGAGTTACTGAAGGTGCTGCATCTCCAGCAGTAGCTAAATCTCCATACATTGGAGGAGTTCCTCCACCATAAAGAGTTGTAACTTCTGCATCTGTTAAACTTCTATTCCATATTCCTATCTCATCAACATAACCTTTATGATAATAACCATTATAACTTCCATATCTTCCTATACTAATATCACAAGTTAAATCTGGTAATACTCCAGTATTATTTCTTGTAACATTATATTTTAAATCTCCATCTACCCAAAAATATGCTCTTGCATCATCCATACTAAATACAAAATGTTGCCATGTATCATCAGTTATTCCTGCTGTTGCTGAAAAAACTTTATTATTTGCTAAATGTGTTGATTGACTCCTATATCTAGTCATAAAATCTCCAGCATCATTATCCCAATACATTAATCTTATCATATCACAATCATGATTTATTCCGTTTCCACTTGCAAAAATAGTTCTTCTTTCATCCACACTATCATTTATGAAACTCCATAAAGAAATAGTTACTTCATCTTCTCCCTCTACATTTAAATCCTGTCCTAAATCAACATAATCTCCTGAACCATCAAAATGAATACCACTTCCTAAAATACCATCAACATTTAAATCAGCATTTCCATTTGTTGTTCCATTAACATTTTCTATACTATCTACAACTGCACCAGAAGTTTCTTCAAAAGCATAATAATGTTGTAAATCAGTATCTAAACTAGCGTCCCAGTTTGCCCATTCTTCTATTCTTTCTCCAAACCAAGTATCAGGAATCCACTCTACTCTTTCTCCTTGTGTAGTATCTGCATATAATCCAATAAATATATTATTCTTATCTGGTAATTCTGTTACATCAGAAAAAGAAACCCATCTTATCTTTTCAATTACTTTAGTTCCATTTTCAATCCATTCCAAACATTCTCCTATTCCAAATCTATTACAATAACCATCTGCTACTTCTACCTCATAGTTCTCTTTGTACTTCATATTAATCTCTTTATTAATTGGAAGCATATCATTATAACTATATGTTGCAATACCCTCTAATGCACCATCTACTTTAGTATATTCATGTATCTTTAATAAAGCAACTTGAACATTACTTCCATAACCTACTTTATTATGTAGTGGAGTCATTAATTGTATTCTAGCTAATCTTTCTCCTAATCCAAAAGCATTTGTAATTGTAATTGTTTGACTATCTTCATTATATTCTTTAATATTATCAAAGTCTAAAGCAGATACAGTGCTAACTAACATAATCATTACAAACATTATAATCAAATAGTTATATTTCATTATGCTACATCTCCTACTAATTCTTGTGGTTTAACTGCACCCATGAACATTATTATTGCACCAAATATTCCTACAACTGCTATTACTACCGGAAGATTCAGCATAATATAATTCATAGCTGTGAATCCCTGCAACGTAGTGCCTAACGTAGCATTACTTAATAATGTTTCATAAGCATTACTTACATAGACACTGAATATTACTGAGAATATTGTAACTACTATTGCTATTACAAAGAATACTGGATGAGATCTAGTGAAGAATGAACTAATAAATATAGATATAATCATTCCCATAAAGATCATAAGTGCAATCATATGAAGCTTATCCATATTATCATTATATACTCCTACGGTTTTTGCTGTTGCATTAGCAATACTTATTCCTCCTGAGTCTGGAAAAGCTAATAATGGTTCTGTAATAAGATTAACACCATACTTCCATAAACCTAAGAATAATAATACTAACATTCCCATTATGATTAAGATAATTAAATCAAATATTATTGAACCTTTCTTATTTCTGAACATCATCTTCTCTTCCTCGGTTTTGTTTTTAATTCTTTAAGTGATATTTGAAATCCTTCTGTGTTTGTTAACATTCTAGTTAGTTCTCTATCTGTTAATTTAGCTCTTTCTTTAGGATATTTTCTTACTCTTTCATTAGCAGCTTTTCTTAAAGCTTCTCTGAATTTTAAATCTGCTCTCATTATATTTTTATTTCCTTGTTTCATTGTGAAGAACCCCATCTTAATAACTCTTTATGTTTCTTTTTATCAGCAACAAATAATACTATCATCATAACACATAATACAATCATAATTGGATACATTGAACCCATACCTAACCAGTATAACCATTCAAAGAACTTAGTTATCCCTCCTAAAGATAAATAGTTTCTTGATATTTGTATGAATATTCCTAAGATAAAAATACCCATAACATAACTAACACCAATACAAACAAACTTTAGATACTTAAACCAGTTAACCATCATCACATCTCCTTTCCAGTTGATTGAATTTCCACCTTTAATATTAATAGCTAATCCTAAAGTTATTGCAAATATAATTGAAACAAAGATTAATAAGAATACATAAATAATTGCTTCTCCTGTTGTTAAACTATCACCTGTTTCAGTGATTTCAAAAGTATATGCCCAAACAGAATCAGAACCACCCTCATCTCCTACACCATTAACATGATAAATTCCACCTGTTGAAGTATCTGTATAAGTATAATTCCATTGGTTACCTACTTGATCCATTGCTAAATCAGATGCAGCAATACTTCCATTTGGATAAACAATCGAAGTAATATTATTATAAGTGCAATCATCACATAATTGGATTAACTCTATCTCTTGATTCTGTGGATAAACACCTAAAGAAGTGAAAGCAGCACTAACTAAACTAATCATCATTACTAACATAAACATTAACATTATCTTTTTCATTCTAATCATGAAACTCTCCTTTAATTCTATGCCATACTTCATGTCCTAATGTATAAAAATCAGGTTCTCCCCATTGATTTGCTTTAACATAAACACTATTTCCACAACTAAATCCGTAACAAGTTGATTTATCTTTTGTTAGATTAGTATAAATCTCATTAATGTTTTCTTGTCTATCTAAAATGATGTGGGTTTCTTTCAAGGTGTAATGTTGTCTAACATCTTTAGGTATAGAACTACAACCACTAACTAATCCTGCTAAACCTATTGCTAATATTGTTTTGTTCATTTTAATCATTACATCCTATTGCTATTCCATTTAAGTAAGTAGTATTAACACAACTTCCTGTAAATCCATTTCCTGAAGATATATTTCCTGTAACATTTAAATCTCCATCAATAATTGCACTTCCATTAACATCTAATTCTGCTCTTGGAGTAGTTGTACTTAATCCTAAACCATCTTTATTTAATCTAAGTT
>JGI10211J34971_10003998_pt1 | contig 11742 bp, 14 predicted proteins | sample Etolagsediment_FD_34971 | JGI IMG/M metagenome (IMG submission 34971)
CACAAAAAAGCCCGCTTAATTGGCGGGCTTTTTATTTGGGGGAAAGGTTGATCCAATAATACGCAGCTAAAAGAAGATAGGTAAAATGTTGATAACTTTTAGCGGCGAATTAGTATAGTATTGTTATTCATTGGCTTAGGTTGGATATATTGGCTTATAGTTATGTTGATAACTATGTCGTATGGACCCGATATTGAAGGAATAACGCCTCGCGTGACAAGTATACTTTACATGATGTCAAGTATACTTTACATTGGGTCGCCCCCCTTCATTTTGTCGCCTCGATAGTGTCGGAGTTGTGTCAAAACTTCGCGCTTATAGTATTTACATGCACTTACGCCATCACTGTGCGGATTCTGTACATTTTGCAAGGTGGATAGCAGGGCTAACCAGGTGATAATGAGACTCGATCTCATTTATAGGGGGGGGTAGGGACCCTGGGGGTATGCCCGATTCTGCATAACATCCCTGCCCCACAGACCAAAACCCTGAAAAAATCAAAATCCCAAAAAAACCTATATTACAATTATTATAAATAAAATATTGTGTAGATTATTTTATTTCGTATATTACTTCGTATTTTTGAAGCCATACTATTTGCTATCTTACATCCCCAATACCTAAATAATTTCTTTGCACCCACATTTTCGTGTGCTATATTCGTTGCCAGAAGGGAGATTTTTATGAAACACAAACACGCTAGACAAATGATGGAGTACGCGAAGGACGCGCAGGAGACTGATAAGCCGTGGGAGCGGTGGGAGGGCAGTCATTTTCCTGGTGGCAAATGGTACAAATGTACATCAAGTGGCTCCATGTGGGTTGATGGCATAGAATACCGCCGTATCGACCCCTACCTAGAGTTAAGGGAGGCGTATGACATGGGCGAGGTTATTCAGTGGTTTGCTGATGACTGCTGGCAAGACCTTAACTTTAAGCCAATGTTCGACAAAAGCCCTGACAGCTACCGCATCAAGCCCAAGACAAAGACGCTTTACAAGTGGGCCTTGAAGGATGCTAACGGATGGTTTGAGGCCCAAGAGTATTATGAGACCAAAGAGGAACTGTTAAAGACATACAGTCATTTTGACAGTCCAGAATACAAACGTCTCGACTACACAGCAATAGAGGTGGACGAATGAGCTTGGCTGACCTTAGTATTCCATACGCCAGGAATGCAGACGTTTTTTGGGAGCGGTATCGTGATTACCCATTGGGCTGTGGTGGTCGTCCTATTGAGATGCCATTGGAGTATAAGAATGGTACGTGGGATGTAATCCCATCAACACATAAGAAAAAATCAATATGGAAAGGAATCAAGGAGATGTTTAATAAGGAAGCGAAGATGATCGAGAAGTTGGAGCGTGATTTCGCTGCCGCGTACAAGAAAGCACAGGGGTATAATGCCAAAAATGTCGAACTGCGTACAAAGGTCGATAATCTTGAGGCCAGGGTCAAGGAGCTCACGCCTGTCCCTGAACCTTACACTTACGAGTTGACGTATGTCCGGCCTGACGGGACTGTGGATGTGCTGGAGCAGGTGGCTCATACGAGAGAGGGTGGCCCTGGATATGGGCATCTTATCTTCCGTGATCATGACTGTTATCTGATTGCCAGCTATGCAGTCGAGAATCTGCGATCAGTGGTGAAGAAATGACCGATGCGTATCTGCCTGTCGTGACGCTGGACATCCCGGATGATGCGTATGGTCAGGACTTTGTGGACTTGAATGTGCCCTCACCTGGTATGATTGTATTCGCAAAGCAGTTTTCTCAGTATAATATGTATATAACCCAGCCGGAAGGCCAGCTTCCGTGGCTGATATATGCTGACATTGGCCAGCATGTGCATATTCCTGATGTGCTGCTGGACAGTATCCCAGCGAGCGACATTGTGGAGGAGTGTGAGGAGTCGTGTAAGTGCGGAGCTTCCGTGGTAGCTCCCCCGGTAGACACTGATCGGCTGGATCCTGAGTGGGTGCTGGCGTTGGTGCGCACAGTGAATGAGAGTGCAAAGGGTGGTATGTTGTGATAATGCTGGAAACTGAGTTCGATACAGGTGCTATGGTGTACATGGTGAACGACGCTGAGAAGAATCCAGGTGTTGTCATCGGGTATAAGTACATTGAGGGTGGTACAACGGAGTATCTTGTGAGTTGGGCACCTGCATTGATCGACTGGCATGTTGGTGTTGAGTTGAGGGCTGTGGACGGAAATGAGGCATATAAGGAATAAATAGTTTGGACAGCGAAGATATGCGCCTATATTAAGGCCCATTCTCCTCCCCTTCGGTTAGTTGCCGACGAGAGCCCTCTAAATGAGGGCTCTTTCATTTTGTGTATATCATAAATGAGAATGATTCTCATTTACTCTTTCATCTTTCCTACATATTTTGGTAAATTGTGCCCGTATGCCAGCTACGAAGACACCAATGCGAAAAAAGGAGCGTGAGGCGCTAGAGGCGCCTACAAAAGTTCGGTACTGCGCGGGGTGTGGTGCTGAATACAAGCTGGGTGATCGGAAAATCCACAAGGATTCGTGTGACAGGTGCCATAAGGAGCGTATTTCTGCTCAGACAAAAAGGAAGCATGTACATCTTCGGTTGCAGGAGAAGGGGTTCAATGGCTCGGTGCCTGAGCAGATCAGTGAATATGAGGCTGAGGTACAGTTAAGGGCCGACGAGCTGTTATCTGCGTATGTTGCGACGATGCAGCAGTTCGGGTCGCAGGGGAATTCTACATTATTGACATTGACACCGCCCGAGCTTGGGCCTGTTGACCATGATCCGAACAATGAGTTTACGCCGTTTTTGAAGCAGATATTCTTGAATTTGTATGTAAAGATGCCTAGGCAGGTGCTATTAATCCTGGAGCACTTGGGTATTTCTGAGAAGCGGTTCAAGCTGGACATGAAGAAGTACGATGAGTTCTCAAAGGCAGTGGCCGCGTGTGACCGGAAGCACCTTGAGCTGTTGGAGATCGTCAGTTTCCATAATGCATTGAACCCAAAGGCGACGAGCGAGCGAATATTTTTGATGAAAGCTGGGGATCCTGCGCGTTATCGCGAGAGTTATAAGGGTGACACGTTCAATATGGGCCAGGTTAATATCCAGGTGAACAGTAATATCAGGGGGCTGGGGATACCAAAGAACACTGTGGCTGGGGGTAAGAGTGGTAAGTAACCCTCATATCAGTGGGCTTTCGTTGCCTGAGCGCAATATTTCGCTTGACCTGAATTATTTGGGTGACAATGGGGCTGCGAGTTTGCCGACACCCAAGCAGGATGATTTCCATAATATGGTTAACAATCCTGACCCTTTCAAGCGCAAGAAGCATGTGGTGTTCGCTGGTGGGTTCGGTACTGGAAAGACCGATGCGCTGGTGATCGAGGCGTTGGCACAGACATTACTTATCCCGGGGAACTTGGGGCTGATAGGTCGAAAGACTATTGACAGTTTTCGCAAGAGTACGTTGGAGACGTTACTACGTCTTGCGCCTCAGGGCAGTATTATCCGTCACAACAAGACTGAGCATGAGATAGAGTTCATCAACAAGTCTAAGATTGTGTACATGCAGTTGGACGCTGGGCGTGATGCGGTGGAGCGCATCAAATCGATGAACCTGGGGTGGTTTGCGGTTGATCAGTTGGAGGAGGTTGACAATGAGGTCTATCTTGCTGCGCAGGGTCGTCTCCGTCGCAAGGGGAGCAATCGCTGTGATTTTCATACTGTCAACCCTGCTGGGCACGATTGGATCTGGCGTACTTGGGTTAATGGCGAGGCACCGGATGGGCAGGCTGATGAGTATGGGTTGGTGGAGAGCGTCACTTGGCCAGAGGGTGTCCCGGGTCCGATGGATTCTGCGGAAGTGGCGGCGCATTCTGACAATCCGTATTTACCTGCGGATTATATCAGGTCGCTTTTGGCGTACCCGGAGAGGTGGAAAAAAAGATTCGTCCACTGCCATTGGGACTCGTTCGAGGGGCTGATATGGCCTGAGTTCAAGGAGAACGTGCATCTGGTCCAGCGTTTTGCTATACCGAGGAGTTGGGCCAGGTATGTTGTAATGGATTATGGGTACCGTAACCCAACTGCCATTCTCTGGGCTGCAGTGAGTCCTCATGGACAGATTTTTGTGTATGACAGTCATTACCAGGCTGAGTGGCGTATTGCTGATCATGTGCCGGTGATTCATGCGAAGTGCGGTAATGACATGATAGAGGATTGGTTGGCAGACCCAAGTATATCTAAACAGGGGTTCGACGGTAAGACTATTTCATCTGAGTACGAGAAGTTTGGCATTTTCTGGAATCCGGCGAATAATGACGTAGGCGCTGGTATCAACCGTGTCGGTGAATATCTGATGCAGGATGAGAATGACAAGTGCCGTTTGTATATATTTAATGATATCCCTCATATCCATGAGTTCCTGAAGGAGATTGGTGGGTACGTGTGGAAGGATATCAAGGCTGGCCAGGACAAGCCTGATCCTGAGGCACCAAAGAAGAAGAATGATCACTTGATGGACGTGTTGCGCTATTTGGTGATGTGGGTGCATGACAACGCGGTTGGTCCGGTGAAGTCTAAGGACGGATGGGATGAGGTCTGGGGAGATGCGTGGGCAGCACCCGTAAGCTCAAATTATGATTGGGTATCACAGATATGAAAAACTTGAAGACAAAGAGTGACAAGATAGGTTATGTCTATGATACTTTTGAGGCGGCCTATGATATTTGGAAAGAGACGTTCGATCAGGCACGTAAGTCTGTCAGGTATTATGTAGGTGACTCTTACACTCAGGAGCAGAAGCGAAATCTGAAGATGGCGCGGTTGCCCAAGATCGAGGATAATCTGTGTAAACCCAAGGTTGACCTGCTGACAGGCATTGAGCGCGAGACCCGCGTTGGTACCAAGGCGTATGCAATCGAGAATGGCGATGTATTGGCAGCGACAGGGATTGACCTGACAATGGAGTACATTAAGAATAACAACTCATGGGATTCCACGAGCAGTCGTGTGTTTAAGGATGGTGCTATCCACGGACTGGGGAATTATTGGGTTGAGCCTAAGTTGGCAAAAGATTTTTCTATTGACGTTAAGATAACCCGCGAACCTCTTGGGGCTGTGATATGGGATCCTGAGAGTATTGCAATCGACCCGAATGAAGACGCTGAGTTCATGCTAAGGCAGAAATTTTTGGCACCTAATAAGGTCGCATCTATTTATAAGTTGAACCCTGATAAGATGCATGTTGACTTGAGTGAGCGCGGTGATCTTCCCCGCATGGGTGTTGAGGATGGTAGTTATTATCGTAATGCCAAGGGTGATCGCAATATTTCTATGTACAAAGACACGTTGAACGGCAGGGTGCGTGTCATTGAGATGTGGTACAAGAAATACAAGGATGTGGCATATTTTATTGATAGTGACACTGGGCAGGTAATCCAGAGCCCGTTACCTATCAAGAAGGCTGAGGCTGTCGCTGAGAGATATGCGAATGCCGGGTATGAGATGGTGGTGAAACGTGATCATGAAATATGGCTTTTGACAGTTAGCGGTCATGAGGTGCTTGAGGATAAGAAGTCTCCGTATGCGCACAATATGTTCCCTGCTGTGCCGAGCTATGCGTATGTCGAGGATGATGGCGAGGTTATTCACCGTTTTGGTATTATAAAGAATTTGATCGACCTCCAGGATGAGAAGAATAGTCGTCATACTATGACATCTCAGATATTAAAGACTGCGCCTATTGGCGGTGGTTTTTTTAAGAAGACTGCTGCTGATGTAAATCAGTTGAACAGTATGGGTGGAGCGAACCGCTGGGTTGGCGTGAACCGTATCGATGACATTAAAGAGCGTGGATATGGGTATTTACCGGTACTTAATCAGATTGCCAGCCTTGAGGAGATAACTGAGCAGGATGCCAAGGAAGTCACCGGGCTCAACGATCCAATGCTTGGCATTCCGACAGGCGCAAAGGAGAGTGGCCTTGCTGCTCAGGTACGTATTCGCCAGGGTACGAGGACTGTCCAGGAGTTGTTTGACAATCATGACAAGGCGAAACTGACAGTGATGCGCATGGCATTCATGTTGGCGCGTCAGTATTTTGACCGGAAAAAGTTTTTACGGATATTGGGCTCGATGACCGGTGACATGGGTCCACAGAAGGCCCAAGCTATTGCAGATGCGATGTTATCTGGTGATACGCTGATGCAGTATGACATCAAACTTGACAAGGGTGAGAATAGCGTTACGGAGCGTAACTCTACATTCCTCAAGACGATGGAGCTGATGCAGTTGGCGCCTGAGTATCGCATGGCATTATTGCCGTATGCGATCAAGTTGACGAACCATCCTGATAGAGATGAGATCCTGCAGGCTGTAGGGATACAGACTCAGAAGTTAAATACACAAACAGCCTTGGAGCTTGCTAGTGGTGCTGGTCCGACTGCGCCAAAGGCTACCAACGGCAAACAAAACACTCGGCAACAGATAGCTGAGTAAGGAGATTAATATGCCTATTACTTCACAGGGAATGGGACAGCCTGACTTGGACACTTTCTTGAGAGCTGTTGCCACATTAGCAAATGAATTAAGAACTGATCGGGCAACTATGTTGACTGGGGCTACTGCGCTTTGGGCGAAGCTCGATCTTGATTCTGGTGTTACAGATATAGATTATGAGGATCTTTTTGAGCCTGGTGCTGAGGCATATTCTTGGCCGGGCGACCCCACTGCTGCTGCCCTTGTCGTGTCTGGGTTTACATCTATTGATATGAGCCAAGAGGACATGACTGACTACTTGGCGACTGTTGAGACGTTATTGAATGAGCTCAGGACAGACAGGACTCAGATTGGGACAGCCTGGGATGCATTGATGGCAAAGTTGGATGCTGACGGATTAACTGATACTGATTACGCTGCTGTTCTTGGTGTCGGCGGTACCGGTGATGCCTGGCCTGCTGTCCCGTCTGCTGCAGCGGTTACTGATGCTGCCCTGAGTGCTCAGGGCGTGTCACAGCCTGACTTGGTAACATATTTGACAGCAGTGCAGACATTAGCAAATGAGCTCAGAACAGACAGAACAGCGATGGGCGCTGCTTATGACGCGCTGATGGCAAAACTGGATGCTGATGCGACTGTTGGTGACACTAATTACGCTGCAGTATTGGGTGTTGGTGGATCGGGCGCTGCCTGGCCAGCAAATCCTGCTGCAGCGGCTTTAAATTTATCTGCATAAAGCAGATCGTTTTTTGATAAAATTATAGTCTTTTGATACTGCCAACGGTTGGCGGTTGATGTGATAACCAGGACAAACCCCTAAGGAGGAACCTACTATGCCTATCACGCCAGAAGAAAACGACAAGATCCAAGAGGAACTTGAACAGCAGATCGCGGAATCTGTCCAGAAGCCACCCCAGGAAACACCTGACAAGGAGGACGAGGATAAGCAGGAGCCGGATAACGCAGATGAACCAGAACCCGCATGGGCGCAATTAGGGTTCAAGAGTTTGGAAGCGATGGTCGAAAGCTATAAAAACGCGCAAGCGACGATTGGGAAACAGGGCACTGAGCTCGGTGAACTCAGGAAGAAGGTCGAGGCTCCGCCTAAGGTGGAAAAGCCTGAAGATGAACCTTATTCCGAGTATGACCCGTATGATCCTGATAATGTCAAATACTTCAATGAGAAGTGGGCGCGTGAGGCGTTAGCGAAGCAAAAAGCTGAGGACGAGCGTATTGCCAATGAAAAGGCAAGCGAGGAAAAACGTCTGGAGATGATCGCTGGATTCATTGAGTCGCATAGCGATTTGAGTGAGCGTGATACTTTTGCAGTCGCAGAATACGCCAGGGACAACGGCATATCGAATCTTGAGGATGCGTATATCGTTATGAATGCGAAAAAGCAGCATTCAACCCCCAAAGAGAAGAGTGACCTCGGGAAGAAGGTAAAAGACCTTCCCAACACCCTTACCGATTCAGGTACCGGTGGAGATCGTGAGGTCAGTGTGTCAGAGATCAGTCAGGAGGCATGGGACAATATGCCAAAGGCTGAGCGTGACCGGCTCTTGAGGGCTGATGCTTAAAATGAAATAAGGAGGTCGTAATGGCCGGAAAAACCTATGATGCTTCTCTGGTAACTCAGGGGGGGCTTCAGATAGCCGCTGGTGGCTATATTGGTGCGGTGCTTGACACTGCTGTTGACAATATCAGTTCCGGTGCTGTGTGGCAGGCTTTCAGTCTACCCGCTGGCACCCTTGTCCACGAGATCGGGGCTGTGTGTCTGACAGCCGAGGGCGCAACATTGACAGTTGATGTTGGGTTCACCGGTGGGGATGTTGATGCATTCCTGGATGGTGTGGATATGAATTCCGCCAATGCCAGCTATTCGAGTCAAGAGTATCAATCTACTCAGAACGCTCAGGATGGTGGTAAATATCTTGCATCCGCAGATACAGTTGATGTTCTTTTTAACAACGCTGCTGACCTTGCCAAGATTTATATCTTTGCACGGTACACGAAAATTCAGTAAGGAGGATTAGACTATGCTTACTGGTGTAAATAGTTGGTCTGATGGCCTTCAAGTTGAAGCGTGGAGTAAAGAACTATTTCACGAAACAAACAAGGACCTGTTCTGGGCGAAGTTTATGGGCACCGGCTCAAACAACGTCATCCAGGTCAAAAATGAACTGAATGCCAAAAAGGGTGATACCATCCATTTTGGTCTTCGCTACCGGCTGTCTGGTGATGGTGTCGAGAATGATGATACTCTCGAGGGTAACGAAGAGAATATGCCTGTGAAGAACTACTCTGTCAGCGTGTCTCAGCTCCGCAATGCTGTGCGCTCTGAAGGTATGGAGTTCGAGAGCAAGTATCTGTACAGTTTCCGTCAGGAAGCTATGGATGCTCTGAAGGTCTGGTTGGCCGAGAAAATGGATAAATATTTTTTCGACGCCCTGGCCATCTCTCCCACAAACGTGGTTGGCACTGCGAAGGCATCTCTTGCTGCTACTGACCTTCTCACCCCTGCTCTGATCTCTCAGGCCAAGGCCCGCTGTAAACTGCCTACCGGTGGCCACCAGCGTATCCGTCCTGTTCGTATTGAGGGCAAGAGTTATTACTTCATGATCATCTCCCCTGAACAGGCTTATGATCTGAAGCGCAATGCTGAATGGCTCCAGGCACAGCGCGAAGCTGGTCCTCGCGGATCCACCAATCCCATCTTCACCGATTCCATTGGTGTCTTTGATGGCGTTATTGTGTACGAGCATGAAGATGTGACTACCTTTGACGATGGTGGTGGCGCAACTGTCCACGGTGCAATGGCTTCATTGCTCGGTGCGCAGGCTATGGTAAAAGCTCAAAACCGTCAGACCATCTGGCGTGAGAAGACTTTTGACTATGGTAATGAGCTCGGTATCTCTGCTGGTTTCATGTGCAATCGTTACGATTCATCTGCTACCGGTGGAAACATCAAGACTGTGTTCAACTCTCTTGATTTTGCTCATATCGCTATTTACACGGCCTGTACTGACCTGTAAATTATAGCGTGATCATTATGGGGCGGGTAATACCGCCCCATGAATAACCTAAGAGGCATCTATGGCATTAACATTTGCAGACACTCAAACAATACTAAGGTCGAGGTTATCCGAGCCTACTGCTGATGCATGGACTAATGCGGAGCTAGAGGATTACACATACCTCGCAGAATTAAAGGTCTTGTCGTTACTGCCCGCTGATGCCTTTTGGGATATTCAGGAAGTGGAGGAAGAGACTGAGGCTGACAAAACGCATGGGTATGTAGCTCTTCCTGGTACAGCACCAATGCAGCAGATCGTAAACATTGAGCTTACCCCATCGAATGCGACAAATTACAAACGTGTCAGGGTGATTGAGCCTGGTCGTGATTCAGAGTATGCGGCAAGCGAAACAAACCCTGTGGGGTGGTTTGAGGATGGTAAGTTTTATTTTACCCCTGATATTGATGCCGATGTAACTCAGACAGTTAAATTCAGGTATGTCCCAACAGCTACCGAGGGCGCCAAGATTGTTCCTGATCGCCATATTGACTTGGTGATATCGTGGGCGTATGCACTGGCTATTGAGCGCGAGAGTGCCCAGCTTGCTATTGCTGAGAAGAATGAGTTTTATCAGACCATCGCAATGGTCCAGCAGCAGACGTATGGCATCAATCATTTGAATCGAGGTAGATAATGGCACTTAGTAGTGTTACACTAGCGACGTTGAGAAACGACCTAAGGGCACGGCTTCCCGAGGCAAATAGGACTGAAATACTTGACAATGAGCTTGATAGGTTCTTGAACCTGGGCCAATATGATACTGCGCTTAAATTGTCAGGCATCAATAACATCTGGTATGGCGATAAGCAGACCGTCACTATCTCAAGTGGTGAGATAGATATATCTTCCTACAGCATTATGCGGATCATTAAATTGATCGATGGTACCAACGGGGTGGTGCCTTTCTTCGGTGAAAAAGATTTTGAGGAGATCAAGAAAAACAGCGCGTATGATTCTGTTAGGGCAGTAAGTCACTTTGGTCAGGTGCTCGATGTGTATGCAGGGCCTGATGCCCCGACAGTTGGCACATTAAAATTGTATTATTACAGGAAGCCGGTTTCCATGTCTAGTTCACTTAACATGGACGTGCCTGATGAGTTCCAGGACATGGTGGTATCTTTTGCAGAGAAGAAAGCTATGCAGCGGTTAGGGATGCCTATTGGGCCGAAAGAAGAAGAACTTGCATTGAAGTGGCGCGACATTCAGCAGGCTTATGGGAATGAGTATCAGGCTGAACGGGCTGGCGAAAGGGGGAATGATCAATGAACCTCAAACAGATCCGTAGCCTTGTAAAGAGGAATACCAAGGCAGATTCGATGAACATGCCTGATGAGTCTATCAACTTTTTTATCAATTTGGCTCAGAAGGAAATTGTCAGGCAGACATTATGCTTGAAAAAAAGTGCGTCAGTATTGACGAAAGCTGGGGTCATAGCTGCGATCACGAATGGTGGTGCTGGGACAGTTAATATTAATACTGTTGCGGCAAACACATTATCTACTGGGGACTTGGTAACGCTAACTGGTACGAGCTATGATGGGGTATATGCTGTTACTGTGGCAGATGAAAGTAATTTTTCGATAGTCGATACGTTCGTGGCAACTGGTAGTTCCGGGTATTGGTCACAGCATGAGTACGCTCTCCCGTCTGATTTCCATAAATCCTCAGCCATGAAGATAGGATCCATATTCCTTGAGTATAAGATTGAGGAGGAGATCGACAGGCTTTACACAACCGATCCAGACCGTGGTACGCCGTATTACTATTATATTGACCGCGAGGCTGGGACGTATGGGCTTTATCCTATTCCTGGTGATGGTTACGCAGGAAAGTTCACATACAGGGCTATACCGGCTACATTGAGCAGTGACACCGCAACACCTGACATCCCTGAGCTTTATCATGATGCTATTGTAATGGGGGCATCATACAGGGTGGCCGAGCAGATGAACCAGATTGACCTGAAGATGCATTATCTCTCTATGTTCAATATGTACATGGGTGAGATTGCAAATGACATGAGCACGAGAAACACTGAGTCGTTTCCAGTTGTTGTGACAAGCAAGGACATTCTTGATGCGTAAGATAGAAAACGTCCCCTCCATTCAGCAACCATCGTTGCCTGAGCCGGTTACGCTAAGGTGGCGCGATTGGTCCGGTGGAT
>JGI10211J34971_10004000_pt1 | contig 11736 bp, 14 predicted proteins | sample Etolagsediment_FD_34971 | JGI IMG/M metagenome (IMG submission 34971)
CTGATGGTGATGTATCAAAAATAAATTTGAAAAATTTATTGAGTGATATTAATAATGGAAAAGATGAGTTAAATATTTTCGAGTCATCTGTATTATTTGAATTTTTTTACAATGGATACAATGATTTTTTACAATCAAAAGATTTAGATTATGAAAAATTAGATACTGACACAGAGTCATACTATGATGAGTTACATAAACAATATTATGATGATATAGATTTTCAATCATTGGATAGAAACAATCAAAAGACTCTAACTATAATGAGAGACTCAATTAATTGTGAGAATTTTATTTTGATTGATTATGTAAAAAGAAATTTCAATATCTACTATTTTGAAAATGATGTTTAATGTCTTGGTACACATAAAGGTACCAAACACATTGATATACTATATGTATATAAAGAGATAAGGAGACACAATGACAGTTGAACAAAAATTGATGTTTGAAACTCTATTTAATGAGTTTAAAACAATGTTACTTACAAAAGATCAAATGGCACAACTTTCCAACATTACTGTTAGAACTTTGGATAGACATAGAGACAAAGGTAAAGGTTGTGAATACAGATATGAGGGTGGTAGAGTTTACTATCCACTTCATAAAGTAGTTGTTTATTTAGACAAATACAATAAGACAATATATTAGGAGGACTATGATGGGTTATATCAAATCAAAAAAGTTTGAGGGAGTGTATCACAATCCACTCAAAAGTGGTGACATCTCTTACTATATTACATATAAAGATAATGAGAATAAAACTGTAACCAAAAAGATAGGTAAAAAATCTGAGGGTGTCACAGAGTCATATTGTAGTCAGATAAGAAGTGAGACAGTATTAAAACTTAGAAATAATGAGTTACCACCCAAAATCGCTATATCTAAAAGACAAAATGTTGTTACTTTGGATAGTTTGGCAGATTTTTACTTTGAAACCAAAGACAATAAGTCTAAACACAAATATGAGGGGAAATATAATCTAAGGATAAAACCTATTTTGGGTAGTAAAGATGTTAGGTATATGAGTGATAAAGATTTCAAAAAGTTTCAACAAACTTTACAAAATGACAATCTTTCAAACCATACTGTAAACTGTTACATTGACATCATTTCTGCAATCATCTCACATTCCATACAGAGAAGAAACTTTGTTGGTAAAAATCCAACTGTTGGGATTAAAAAACTCAAAGTTGATAATAAGAGAGAAAGAATACTCTCTAAGAGTGAAGTTGAAGATTTGTTAGAGTCTGTTGAGGATAATTGGATACTCAACCTATTTGTTAGGTTGTCACTTTCAATAGGTGGTAGAAAATCAACTATCCTAAATATTAAAAAGTCTGATGTAGATTTAGAGGATAGAAGATTTATACTTAAAGACTTTAAAAATGACTCTACTTACTATGGGTATATGAATGATGACACAATATATGAATTGGTTAAAAATAGAATGGATATGATTGGTGATGATGATTTTCTAATAAGTAGTGGTGACTATACAGATATATATGGTTACATTGGTAGAAAACTCAACCAAATTTTTTATTATCTATTCAATCACAAACTTAGTGACCAAAATGACAGAAAGAATAAAGTTGTAACACATACCCTTAGACATACAGTTTTAAGTCATTTGGCGATGAATGGAGAGTCTGTATATACTATAAAATCAATCTCTAACCACAAATCTATACAAATGTTGGAAAGGTATGTAAAACTAAACCCTATCATAGGTAAGAAACCTATTGAAAATTTATGGAAATAGTATCAGATAAACTCTGATACTCCTTCACTCAAATAATCTTCTTAACACTTCATAAATCACACTAACACTCAAATCAAATTTACAACTGATACTATGACAATTACACAGTTTTTTAATATTTGGTTGGTAATTTGGTTGGTATATTAAAATTCACTTAAATAGTGTCAAAATGTCAGTAAGTCAAAGTCTTTAAAAGTCTGTATTTATGGGGATTTATAATGGTTTTGGTTGAGAAAATATTTTACCAACTTTTTACCAACCAAAGGGTATTAAACCCCTATATAAGGGAGTATGTATGGTTGGTAATAGGTTGGTAATTTTTATATGAAGGGGTTGAAACCACCTAAATTAGGTAGTTTCAGAGTATTTGATGAATGATTACATCATCCCTGGCATTCCACCCATTCCACCCATATCTGGCATAGGAGCAGCAGGTGCTGAATCCTCTTGGATATCAGATACAGTAGCTTCAGTTGTAAGAAGTAAAGATGCTACAGATACAGCATTTTGCATTGCAACTCTTTCAACTTTTGCAGGATCTACAATACCAGCTTCAAACATATCTACATATTTACCTGTAGATGCATCAAATCCAATATTTGCATTGTCAGATTTTGAAACTTCATTTGCAACAACACCAGCATCAAATCCAGCATTTAAAGCTATTTGTTTTAATGGTGCGGCAATTGCTCTTATAATAATATCAGCGCCAATTTGCTCATCACCATCTAATTCTAATGATACTTTAGCAGCAGCTTTAATAAGTGCAGCACCACCTCCAATAACTATACCTTCTTCAACAGCAGCTCTTGTCGCACTTAATGCATCATCAACTCTATCTTTTTTCTCTTTCATTTCTGTTTCTGTTGGAGCTCCAACTTTTATAACAGCAACACCACCNGACATTTTTGCTAGTCTTTCTTGTGCTTTTTCTCTATCGTAGTCACTTGTCGTGTTTTCGATTTCATTTCTAATTTGTGCAACTCTTGCATCAACAGCAGATTTATCACCAGCACCATTAACTATAGTTGTATTATCTTTATCAATTACAATTTTAGTTGCAGTTCCTAGTACATCCATAGTTGCAGTTTCAAGTGTCATACCCATCTCTTCAGCGATAACTTTACCACCAGTTAAGATAGCGATATCTTCTAACATTGCTTTTCTTCTATCTCCAAAACCTGGAGCTTTTACAGCAGCTATATTTAATGAACCTCTTAATCTGTTTACAACTAATGTTGATAATGCTTCACCATCTACATCTTCTGCAATAATTAAAAGTGGTCTTTGTGTTCTGTTTACTTCTTCTAGAATTGGTAATAATTCTTTTAATGAACTAATTTTTTTATCTGCTAATAAAATATATGGAGAATCTAATTCTGCAATCATTTTTTCAACATTTGTTGCAAAGTATGGAGATAAATAACCTCTATCAAATTGCATACCTTCAACTACATCTAGTTCATCAGAGATACCTTTTGCTTCTTCAACAGTGATAACACCATCTTTTCCAACTTTTTCCATTGCTTCAGCAATCATATCACCAATAGCAACATCAGAGTTAGCAGAAATTGTAGCAACTTGTGCAATTTGTTCTTTTGTGTCTACAACTCGAGAGATTTTTTTAAGTTCAGCTAAAATTTGCTCACTTGCTTTATCCATACCTCTTTTAAGTTGTACTGGATTTGCTCCAGCTGTTACATTTCTAAGACCTTCTTTGAAGATAGAATGTGCTAAAACTGTAGCTGTTGTAGTACCATCTCCAGCTTCGTCATTTGTATTTGAAGCAACCTCTTTTACAAGTTGTGCTCCCATATTTTCCATTGGATCAGCTAACTCTATTTCTCTTGCAACTGAAACACCATCTTTTGTGATTGTAGGACTTCCAAAAGATTTTTGTAAAAGTACATTTCTCCCTCTTGGACCCATTGTTACTTTAACTGCATTTGCTAGTTGTTCAACTCCACTAAATAGTTTGTGTCTTGCATCATCACTAAAATGTATTACTTTTGCCATTATTTATCTCCTCCGAATGTTCCTAAAATTTCACTTGTTTCCATAACAAGGTATTCTTCATTGTCTATTGTTACATTTGCACTTCTTGCATAAGTAGAAAAAATTACTTTATCTCCAACTGCAACATATTCAACTTCACTACCAATAGCTATTACTTCAGCTTGTGTTGGTTTTTCTTTTGAAGCATTATCTGGGATAATGATTCCACTTGCAGTTGTTGTTACTGCCTCTTGTACTTTTAATAGTACTCTGTCACCTAATGGTTTAAAATTCATAATTTAGTCCTTGTATATTAAGTTTAAAAATTTAATTAGCACTCATTTATTTTGAGTGCTAGAATTGTATAAAATTTTTACTTTATTGTCAAGCTATTTGTATCTAAAAAGAAAAGAATTTTTTCATTTTATTTAAGAGAGTTATAATTAAATTGAATATTTAGTGTTGAATTGATATACTTAATAAATTATGTAAATAGGAAAAAAAATGAAAAAACTACTTTTAGTAATGATGATGGTTGTATACTCTTTTGGAGAGATGGAATTTGCTGATCCTAAGCCAACTTTTGATGAGCCTAGACAATGGGTTATAAAACTTAGAAGTGCAAATATTGAAGATGTTAACCATATGTTAGGTTCAATTTATAATGTTTTAAAAGTATATCCTCCTGAAACAATTAAAATTGCAGTTGTTGCATATGCTCAAGGAATGAGAGTATTACGTAAAGATTATGATCCAGATACATTAGCAAGAATAAACTCTCTTATGGAATATGAAGTAGAATTCGTAGGTTGTATAAATACTATGGATACTATGAAGTGGAAAAAGGATGAGTTTCTTGATGAAGTAACTTATGTACAAGCAGGAATTGCTGAAGTTATCGAGAGGATTGCTGGAGGATGGATAAATGTTACACCATACTAATATAATGAAATTTCTTCTTACATTTCTAATTACACTGACAGCTTCTTTTGGATTTGAGTATAAATTAGAGCCGAAAAAAGTAAGTGAAAATGTATGGTGTTTTTTTGGAAAGTTAGAGATGCCAACAAAAGAAAATGGCGGTAATATGTCTAATCATTGTTATATAAAAGGGAAGTCAAGTTATATTTTACTTGATAGTGGTCCAACATATAAATATGCTCAAACTGCATATAATGAGATGGCAAAAATTGAAAAATTACCTGTGAGTTATGTTTTAAATACTCACGAGCATGATGACCATTGGATGGGAAATAACTTTTATAAAGAGAAATTCAATGCAAAACTTATAGGTGTAGAACTACAAGATACAAACTATACAGAGGGTGAACCTTCAAGAATGCATAGACTTTTAACGCATGATATATTAGATGGTACACATATAGTAAAACTTGATTCTCATATTAAAAAGAAACAAACGCTTACATTAGATGGTGAAAAGTTTGAATTTGTTCCAGTAGGGCAAGGGCACAGTAAGTATGATGTATTTATGTATATGCCAGATAGAAAAGTATTATTTGCTGGTGATTTAGTTATGAATGGTAGAATTACATCAAATAGAGAAGGTTTAGTAATTGGACAATTAAAAGCTTTGAAAACTATAGGTGAATATGACTTTGATGTATTAGTTCCTGGGCATGGATTTGATACATCTAAAAATGCATTAAATGAATCAGTGAAATATTTTTCATTATTAAAAGAGAGAGTTTTAAAAGCAGTAGAAGAGGAGGTTGGATTAGAGGGTGTGACAAAATTTGTTAAGATGGTAGAATTTAAAGATAAAGCGATGTTTGATATATTAAATGCACCAAATGTATCTAGAGCATATGGTGAGCTTGAATTTTACGAAGAAGAATAGTTATGAAATTTTTTAAACTATTATTCATAGTAACATTACTTTTTAGTTTTTCAATTGCAAATGAAAAAGTTAAAATAGTAGATGTCAACCTGTTATCAAAACAAGCAACAAAAGAATCAAAACATACTTTATTGTTTTTTCATATGACATATTGTCCTTACTGTAAAAGAATGAAGAAATTTGTTTTTAATGATAAAAAAGTTCAAGAACAAATAGAAAGAAACTTTCTATTTGTTGATGTGAATGTAGATGATGATGATTTAATAATGTATAAAAAGTTTAAAGATACGAAAAAACAATTTGCAAATAAATTAAAGATAAGTTTTTATCCAACAATTGTTTTTATAGATGAAAACAATGAAATTATCTATACTTTAAAAGGTTATAGATCAAAAGATACATTTAAAAATGTATTAAATTATATACGAGGTAAAGTGTATTTAGATAAAGATTTTTCTGCTTATTTGGATGATTTGGAGTTTGAAAAGTAGATTTTTAAATCTACTTTTTCTTTTTTATTCTTCAGTTACTAAAGCTGTAATTGCTTCAACTGATGTGTCTGTCATATCAAGATCTAAGTGAGGTGCTCCTGCAACTTCAACTAATGTTACATTGATACCTTTTTCTTTTGCTACTTTATAAAATGATTTTGTTACTTCTGGTTTAGAGATTTTATCTGCTGTACCATAGATAAGTAAAAATTTTGTATCTTTAACATTATTTATATAACTACTTATAGCTACAGCAGATTTACTTGTATCATCTTCATTGAGTGTATAACTACCACCAGCAGCTGTAATTGTTGTTATAAGTTCAGGATTGTATCCTACTAATGTAGCACCAATTCTTGCGCCTGCAGAGTGACCTATATAATTTACTTTTTTAGCTTCATATTTATCTTTTAATGCTACTACTAAGTCATTAAGAAATTCAATATATTCTTTATTTGATGATAAGTTTTTTGTACCCTTATGTGCTAAAGCTTGAAACTTATTTGTAGAAGAATTAGAATAACCTGGAAGTGCAACTGCCACAGTAGTTATATCAGTATTCATTACAAGATTATCTGCAAATGTCCCGTATCTTGCAAGTGTATTTGTTCCTGCTGGCCAAGTACCATGTACTACAATATTTAGTGAGCCTTCAGCATCTCCTGCCGCTTCATAAAACTGAATACATTCTCCCCCAGCATATATAAATTTTTCACCTTTTTGGCTACATTGATCTTTTGTTACATTTGCAAATAAACTAGTTAAACCAAAAGTAACTAGAGCAAATGATAAAATTATTTTCTTCATTTTCTTCCTTTTTATTATTTGAAATAATTATAACGACTAAAATTTAAACTATTATAAAAAATTATATTTGATTTGATTTGATTGATTAAATTTTGAAGAAATAAAAAAGGCTTAGCATTATACTAAGCCTTTTTAGAATATAAGTAAAATATTTTTTAGTTATATCTTGGATCGTAACCTGGATTACCTTTAACAGCAACCATATCCATCTCTGCACCATTAATTTTTAAATTACTTGCATCAATGTGTTTCATATTTCTTAGGTATGTTTCTGTAGTTTCCCAAATTGGCTCACCTGGAGATACTGAATTAACAGTAGACCAACCAGCAACAACATATTTTTTGTTAGCTTCTAATTTCTTACCAGTTTTAGTAAGAGTAATATTTGAAATTCTTTTTCCAATAACTTCCATTGGATTAATTTTATAAGAAATACCACCTGTTCTAACCATATCTCCACCCGATTGTAAGAATGGATCTTTGTTAAATAAGTTATCAGCAACATCTTCAAGTGCATCTTTAATTTGCTTACCAGTCATTGGTCTTGCATATGTTTCAGGATATGTAAGAGCAGTTTGTGTAGCTAAATCATCAAATGTAATTGTTTGACCTGGCATAACAGTAGTTCCCCATCTAAAACCTGGAGATAAAGATATATCAGCACCTTTTACTTCAATTAGAGCATCACAAATAATTTGATCCCATGAACCATTAAAGTTACCTCTTCTAAATAGAGTTTGATCAGTTGTAGCAATTTCTCTTGTTAATTCTTTAGCAAAAGGTCTTCTTACCATCTCAATGTATTTTTTCATATCTTCATCTTCTTTTACTAGGTCAGAGAAAATTGGAAGTAATGTAAACTTATGATCTACTACTTTACCATTCTTAACATCAAGGTCAAGTACATTTAAGAATTTACCATTTGAACCTGCATTACAAACATATGTTGTACCAGATTCGTTTTTAACAGGAACAGCTTCTGGAACACCATCATGAGTATGTCCACCCATAATAAAGTCAATACCAGTACAAACTTGTGCCATTTTTTGATCAACATCAAAACCATTGTGTGAAAGTACAATAACTGCATCTGGTTTTTCTTCTTCTCTTACTTGATCAACCATCTCTTGCATTGCATCTTCTTTAATACCAAAAGTCCAATCAGGGATATTTCTTTGAGGATTTGCAATAGTTGTGTATGGGAATGCTTGACCAATTACAGCTACTCTAGCTCCACCCATCTCTTTGATTGAATATGGTTTGAACGCATGACCTGTATCTTCATTATAAGACGCAACACCATTCATCATAGAATCTTCTTTTACAAGAATATTTTGAGCAATAAAGTCTGCTTTTAAGTGTTTTACATTTTCTAAAACTTCTTCAGCCTTATATGTAAACTCCCAGTGACCAACAGCAACATCAACACCTAAAATGTTCATAGCTCCAACCATATCTTTACCTCTAGTTTGAAGTGAAGTCCAGCTACCTTGCCATGTGTCACCACCATCTAATAGTAAACATTTTTCTGCGCCAAAATCATTTCTTAAGTAATCTACTACAGTTTTAATTTGAGCGAATCCACCAACTCTACCCATCTCTTTTGCATGTTTTTCAAAGTTTACACAAGAAAAAGCATACTCAAGTCTTTTATCACCTTTAATACCATATCTCTCTAAAAGTTTATCACCAACGATATGTGGCATTTTTCCATAATTTTCATGAAAACCTAAGTTTACATTCGGCTCTCTAAAATATACTGGTAATAATTGTGCATGACTATCTGTCATATGCATAAGTCTTACATTTCCAAAGCTATCTAATTTGTAATAATCTTCTACTTTTCCAGTGTTTGCAAGTCTAGTATGTGAATTAGCAAATACAGGTGCCGTACCTGCAAGTAATGCTGTCATATATACAAACTCTCTTCTACTCATTTTACTCATAAATTTTCCTTATATAATTTTATTCATTTTAGCATTAATTGACTTATAATATCAAGGTTTAATACTAAAAAAAAGCCAAGCGTTAACTTGGCTTTTAAAAGTAACATTTAAATGTTAATTTTATTAATATTTAAATCCATCACCTGGAACAGCTAGTCTCCATGATGATTTACCTTCAGCTTCTTGTGTAAGAGCACTGATTGCAAATTTACAAGCTCTTTCAGCTGCATATTCTGTTTTTAACTTAGTTTCAGATTTTTTAATCTTTTTTGCGTTGCTTTTAAAGTGAACAGGATTAACCTCTTTAGCTCCAGTTTTAATAGCTTCTTCTACAGATGCAATTAAATCAGAGTTATTTACATTAAGTCTTCTGAACTCTACACCATGTTTTTTTGCTGTAGCATTGTGTTGTTTTGCAGTTGCAATTACATTTTCAATACCATTTGCTTTTACATTACAAAGTTTCTTAACATCTAATGTCATTGGATCTACAGGTGCAGATGGTCCACCACAACCTGTTAAAGCTAATGCTAAACCGGCTGCTGCTGTTATACTATATATTTTTTTCATAATAATTACCTTCTACTTTCTTACGTCTGGACCGTCAATCATCATTCCATTTGACATATATGCCATGAAATAAAGTAACTCTTTCATCCACTTACTATTTGCTTTGTGAGGGTTCTCACCTTGATCTTTGTTACAACCTNNCATTCTTCTTTCAAGTGTACCAAGACCATCTTCAACTTTTTTAGCTCCCCATTTAAGTCTAAATACTGGGAAGTGAGTTGTGTGACCTAGAAGTTGAGACATAGACTCATTTCTAACTCTTTTTCCTGCACCTTGAACATGACAAGTTGCACAAGAAAGATTTAAATAACCTCTTTGAGTATAGTAAGCTTCCTTACCTCTTTCGTAAGCTTCAGCTGCTTCTTTACTTTGGATTTTAATGTTAACTTTCTTTTCAGCTTCTTTTGTTTGGTTAGCAATAAAAGCTTGAAGGTGTGCCATTTTACCTTTTTTTTCATTCCATTTTTTCTCACCATTTGAAGTAAGACATTCATTTAATGCTTGAGTTAAAGTAACAACTTGTTTCTTCTCTTCATCAAACATTGGATAGTCTCCACCGATTGTTGGATCTGGAAAACATACTGCAAATGAGTTACCATTTGCGAATTTTTTGTTATAAAGTCCTTCACCAGCTTCAATTAACTCATCGTATGGTGGCATCTCTTTAATTTCATCATATGAGAATTTACCTTGCTTAGAGAATGCATAGTTACCTATTGCAAATTCTTCAGCTTTGATATCTTTAGTGATATTGTTTTTTAATTCTTCATCAGTTGAATAAGGAAAAAATTTATCCTTATTTGCCTCTGCATCTTTAAATTTTGCAACAGTGTATGCCTCTAGAGCCATTCTGTCTTTTTCTGCTTGTGCATTGAACGAACTTGCATTTAAAGCGCAAGCTGTTACAGCTACTAAAGCAGAAGTTTTTACAATTTTTAATAACATAAAATCTCCTTAGTTATCTTGTTTGATTACCTTAAATACAGGTAATTATTTAATTTTACCTGTACTTGTTTGTGTAGCACCACTTAAGTCATTCCATGTTAATTCTAATGTATCACCTTTATTCGCACCTGTGAATGAGAATTTAAGGTATGGATTTTTTGATAAGAATTGGCTTGTAGAAGCTTCGAATACAATGTTTCCATTAACTTTTGCTACCATATATGTAATGAAGTTAGCTTCTTTCTTAGCTCTTTTAGCTTCATCATAACTCATCATTGCGTGTTTAGCCATAGCTTTAACTGTAACTACATCTTTTTTTAAGTTTGCTTTAATTCTTGATTTACCTGGTTTTGCCATAATATTTTTCCTCTTTATTTATTATTAATTTATTTTATTTTATTTTGTTTAGTGGGGTTAAATCAACCTCCACATCCACCTGCAGTAACTTTTACTGTAGCTGAAGCTGAATGTAATTTTCCATCAACATCTGCAACAACTGTTACTATACCAGTTTTTGCCATTTTAATTCTTACAGAATAATCAATAATACCATTTGCAGGAACTGTAAATACAGCAACTGTAGATTCTGGGTTTGCATCTTGGAAGATTGCAACTGTTTTAGCTTTTAAGTCAGTAGAAACTGAAATAGGAATAACTGCACCATTTTCAGCAATTGCTGGAGCATTTAATTTAATTCCAGATGCTGTAGTAGCTGATGTTCCAAATACTTCTTTCATACCAGCATCAACTTTTGAAGCTGTCCATGCTTTTGGTTTAGTTTCTCTAAAGTTAACTGCACTTAAATTTGCTGGAACCATTGTAGCTGCTGCTACACCTAAACCTAAACCTAAAAATTTTCTTCTATTCATTTTTATTTTCTCCTAATTTCTATTGAATTGTTTTTAAATAAGCTACAACTGCTTTAATTTCTGCATCATCTAACCATCCGTTTTTTCCGAATGCTGGCATAGCTGATATCTTGATACCTTTTTGCGCATAAATATCATATACTGAAGCATATAATACATCATCTGGGTAGTATGATAATCCTGAAAGTTTTGGTCCAAAGCTTCCTGGTCCGTCTATTGCCTTTCCATTTACATCATGACAAGCAAAACAGTTACCTTTCTTTTTATTATTAAAGATTTTTTCACCTTTTGCAACTAATGCTGCATCCGCTAAACTAGCTGTTGTAAGTAACCCAGTCATTGCTGATGCGATTAGTAAACTCTTTGCTAACTTCATATGGTCTCCTTTTTTTTTTATAGTTAATATAAAATATTTATTAACATATTATTTAGTATGTTAAAAATACTAAAACAAAGAATTATAATCAAATTTATTTACAATTGTCAAGTA
>JGI10211J34971_10004002_pt1 | contig 11732 bp, 9 predicted proteins | sample Etolagsediment_FD_34971 | JGI IMG/M metagenome (IMG submission 34971)
TGAGTATCTGCACGTGGCGTGTGGGACGGGTACACTGCCGACGGCGAGTGTGAAGATTCGTACGAAAGAAGGACTGACGCAGGCGGCGGCGTGCGGTGATGGGCCGGTTGACGCGGCTTACGAGGCGATAAGGCAGGCAACGGGAGTGTCGCCGAAGATTGAAAACTATTCCCTTCGGGCACTTACCGGCGGCAAAGAGGCATTAGGTGAAGCAACAGTGCGAATCAGAAATGAAGACAGGACGTTTATCGGCAGAGGTGTTTCAACGGATATTATCGAGGCCAGCGCGAAGGCATATATCAACGCTATCAACAGGATGGTATCGGCCCAAGGCGAAGATCCAAGCGAAAAGACAAAAGTTGAATTGTGATTGGTTGTTACTTTTTAGTCAACGGGGTCAAGTTATATGGGAATGACGATAACGGAAAAGATTCTTGCACGTGCGGCGGGTAAGGACGCGGTGCGCCCGGGTGAGCTTGTCAACGCTGCAATTGACGTGGTAATGTGTCATGACGTTACGGCACCTGCGGCGATTTCAATGCTTAAGGAGCATGGGATTGATAACGTGTTTGACACGGAAAAGATTGTGGTTACGCCTGACCATTATCAGCCTGCCAAGGATATTAAAAGCGCCGAGCTGCATAAGCGTCTCGACGACTGGGCTAAAGAAAAAGGCATTAAACACTACTATCCTGTCGGCAAGGCGGGCGTGTGTCATGCGCTTTTGCCGGAGCAGGGTCATATTCGGCCGGGCGAGGTGATCGTCGGCGGCGATTCGCATACCTGCACATACGGGGCTTTTGCGGCCTTCAGTACCGGTATTGGCTCCACTGATTCAGCCGCCGTCATTGCAACAGGCCGGCTTTGGTTTAAGGTACCGGTGTCTATGAAAATAGTACTTAACGGCTCGCTTCCCACGGGCGTGTACAGCAAAGATGTTATATTAGAGGTTATCAGGCTTATAGGCGTTGACGGTGCGCGATATAAGGCAATGGAGTTTGTCGGGCCTGCACTTGGTGATATGAGCATGGAAGCGAGGATGACTATGACGAATATGGCCATCGAAGCAGGCGGCAAGAACGGTATCATTGCCTTTGATGAAACGACAAAGAGGTATCTCGATGAGCACCTCAAGGACAAGGCCGATTATACCGTTTATGAGTCCGATACGGACGCTGAATATGATTCGGTTGTTCAAGTGAATTGCAGCCATCTTGAACCGATGGTCGCGGCGCCCTATTTGCCGAGTAATGGTAGGCCAATCAGTGAATGTGCTGGGCTCAAGATGGACCAGACCTACATTGGTAGCTGCACCAATGGCAGGATAGAAGATATGCGGATAGCGGCCCAAATCCTGAAAGGTGGGAAAGTTGCCATACGGACGATCGTTGTTCCGGCGACACCCGTGGTCTGGAGACAGGCGATGGACGAAGGATTGTTTGAAATATTTTACGATGCCGGTTGTGTGATAAGTGCGCCGACGTGCGGGGCATGTCTGGGCGGCTTTATGGGTGTCTTAGCTGAAGGTGAAAAGTGCGTCAGCACAACAAATCGAAACTTTGTCGGCCGAATGGGACATCCGAAGAGCGAAGTCTATCTCGCCAGCCCCGCAACAGCTGCGGCGAGCGCGGTCGAAGGGAAATTAACTGATCCGAGAACTTACATGTAATGTAAGTGAAATACGAAACTCGAATTTCGATATTCGGATTTCGGATTTTATAGAAAAGATGCGAGGTGAACGATGGCGAAAGCACACGTATATGATAGAGATCATATCAATACGGATGAAATAATACCGGCCCGTTATCTCAATACAGATGATGTGGGCGAGTTGGCTAAACACTGTATGGAGGGCTTGGATGCCGACTTCGTCAAAAAGTGCTCGCCGGGCGATATAATTGTTGCCGGCCATGATTTCGGGTGTGGCTCGAGCAGGGAACATGCGGTTTGGGCGATTCAGGGTGCGAAGGTCGGGGCCGTTATCGCACAGTCGTTTGCGCGGATATTTTATCGCAATGCGATTAATTGTGGGTTTTATGTTATTGAGCTGCCTGACGCGCTTGAAAAAATCAACGACGGCGATGGGATTGAGATTGACTATAAGGCCGGTCTTATTAAGAATGAAACGACCGGGAAGGATATCCAGTTCAAGGCGCTGCCGGATTTTGCATTAGAGATTATCCGCGACGGCGGACTGCTTGAGCATATTAAGAAAAAATAGCGGATTGTGGCGGTCTCGATTGAATCAAATTTTTGTAGTTAGCATATATTTCGATTAATTATTGAGTGAGATATTTGAAGTGGCGACACCTTTGTTCATAATGGGCAAACATCGCTCAGGCAATACGTTCCTGGCAAATTTACTGTTGAGTCATCCGAAAATAGTCGGTATTCATTATTCGGCTGACAGCGACATAAGCAGGATCGGCATGCACGAATCCGGTTTCTTCAACCGGATCGAAGGAAGATATGGAAACCTGCAAAATTTTGAAAATTACGTCGAATTTGCCGCGGTGATGTCAAAATCAGAGTATTTTATTCTTGCAAATGTCACCTTCGAGGAGTTGATGCAGTACTTCGGCGCCGATTATCATGTTGTATTTAGAAAGGTGATGGACCGATATGCTACCGAATGCGATGCGGCCTATTGGATCGAGAAATCACCGTCGAATGCGCTTCATTCCAGGAGGGTTAAACGGTATTATCCGGACGCAAAATTTATCGGTATTGTCCGTGACGAAGTTGACGTCGCCTTGTCATCTTTACACCTGAAGGACAAACAACACGAGTCGAGACTGACCAGGCTGAAGGTACTGGTAACAGTTGCGGTCCTAAAATATATTTATGACGTATCTATGACAAAAGTGAAAAATGCGTATCCACAGAGCGTTTTGATTATACAATATACTGACCTGGTGGAGCATCAGGAGCTTCAGGCTGACAGGATATGTGATTTTTTAGGTTTGGAAAGCAGTAAGCTGTCGTCATGCTACATAAAAAACACCAGTTTTTCAGTTTCCAAGGAAAAGAAATCATACGCTTACGAAAGATTTGTAGTCCGGATTGTGTATAGATATATCCTTAGACTTTTTCCGCACAAGCTCTTGGTGGTCTTAAACAATATGCTGTTTAATTTGTCCCATGAACCACTGCCCGGCTGGTTTTTCAGAAGCCAGAAACGGCAAAAGATTCATAGAAGTGATTCATAAATAGAAAGGAAATGTATGTCAACGTATAAGATTGCAGTGATACCGGGAGACGGGACTGGGCCGGAAGTAACGGTTGAGACAGTTAAGGTTTTGAAGGCCGCTGCGGACAAGTTCAACTTCAAGGTGGATTTGACGGAGTTTGACTTCGGCGGCGAAAGGTACAAGAAAACCGGCGAGACGCTGCCGGATAGCGCAGTGGAAGAGCTGCGTAAGTTTGACTCGATTCTTTTGGGGGCAATCGGCCATCCGGACGTCGCTCCCGGCATCCTTGAAAAAGGCATATTGCTGAAGGCTCGGTTCGCGTTGGACCAGTACATTAATCTTCGGCCGGTGAAGCTTTTTCCGGGCGTGGATTGTCCGCTGAAAGACAAAGGGCCTGACGATGTTGATTATGTTGTGGTGCGTGAAAACACGGGCGGGATATATACCGGTACGGGCGGTATTACGATGAAAGACACGCCGCAGGAAATTGCGGTGCAGTCAGCGGTGTATACGCGTTTTCAGGTTGATCGCTGTTTGAAGTATGCATTTGAGTACACTCGCAAGTATGGCAAAAAGGCTCGCGGCAAAAGTAAGGAAAATATGTTGGCCCTTTGCGGCAAGACTAATGTTCTAACGTATATGTATGATTTGTGGGAGCGGGCGTTTCATGAGATGGGTGAAAAGGAATATCCCGATATCAAGAGAGAATATTATCATGTTGATGCGACGTGTATGTGGATGGTTAAGAATCCGGAATGGTTCGATGTGATTGTTACAGGTAATATGTTCGGCGATATAATTACCGACCTCGGCGCCATCACGCAGGGGGGAATGGGTATCGCGGCAGGCGGTAATATTAATCCCGAGGGCGTGAGTATGTTCGAGCCCATCGGCGGAAGTGCGCCCAAATACACCGGCAAGGGTGTTATCAATCCGTTGGCGGGGATTTGCTCTATGCAGATGATGCTGGAAACATTGGGCGAAGATGAGGCCGGAGCAAAGATCGAAGAAGTGGTAAGGTTTGTGACCGGTAATAAGCTCAAAGGGATGGGTGCGGGTAAGATGGGCTATTCGACGAGCCAGGTCGGCGATATGGTGGCAGAATTGGTGGTCCAGTAGCATAAATATTAAATAAGCTGTTGGAGTCCGGAGGTTTAATTATGAAAGCAAAATGGATGAGTGTATCATCAGTGGCATTAGTTTTTTGTTTTGTGCTGGTTACAAGTTGTGGAGATACTGCAAAACGCGACCAGGGCGTTCGTATAAAAGACACGGACGCAGTGCCAAAGGCTGTAACAATCGATGCGGGGAAGGTGCGCGAGCCGATATCGAAATATATTTACGGCCAGTTTATCGAACACTTGGGTCGGTGCATCTACGGTGGCATCTGGGCGGAGATGTTGGAGGACCGCAAGTTTTACTATCCAGTGGTGGACGAGTTCAAGCCGTATTCCAAGGAGAGTGAAGAAGGCGGCGAGTTTCCTGTTGTTACCGGTTCGCCATGGAAAGTTGTCGGCACAAAGGGGTGCGTGACAATGATTACCAAAGATTCTTATGTCGGTGACCAAACTCCTCAAATAGACCTTGGCCAAGGAACGGTGGCATGTGGAATTGAACAGATGGAACTTGCCCTGATAAAGAATAAAGAATATACTGGACGGATTGTTCTTGCTGGTGATTCCAAGGCGGGGCCGATAAAGGTATCCCTGGTCTGGGGTAAGGGCAAAGAGCAACGGCAGACTGTAACCATTGAGAATGTCACCGGCGAATTTATCAAATATCCCTTCAGATTCAAATCAACCGCGGATACTGACAATGGCAAGCTTCAGATTGTCGGCCATGGCAAGGGGAAATTTCTGATTGGTACGGTCTCCCTGATGCCCGCTAACAATGTCAACGGGATGAGGCCGGATACATTGGCACTTTTGAAGGAACTTGATGCTCCTTTGTATCGCTGGCCGGGTGGGAATTTTGTTAGTGGCTATGACTGGCGAGATGGTGTCGGCGATATTGACAAGCGGCCTCCGAAAAAGAATCCTGCATGGACGGGTCTTGAGCATAATGATTTCGGACTCGACGAATTTGTTGCTTTCTGTCGTGAAGTAAATGCGGAACCCATGATCGCCGTCAATACTGGCTTTGGTGATGCACATTCAGCTTATAAAGAAGTGATGTACGCCAATGGTTCTGTTGATACGCCTATGGGAAGATGGCGTGCCGAAAACGGCAATCCGGCTCCTTATAATATCGAATTTTGGTGTGTAGGCAATGAAATGTTCGGCAATTGGCAGCTTGGTTATATGTCACTTAATCATTACACCCTTAAGCACAACAGGGTGGCCAAGAAAATGTGGAAGGCCGACTCCTCTATAAAACTTGTTGGTGTAGGCGACCGCGGCAAGTGGTCCAAAAGGATGCTCGAAAAATGTGCTGACTATATGGACCTCATCAGTGAACACTGGTATGTAGGTTTTGAGTATATAAATGGAAAAACACCAAGTGTACCGGAACATGTTAAAAAGACTGTACGAGTAACTCGTGAAAAGGCAGAGTTCCACAGAAGGATGCGCCGAGAGCTTGACTCTTTGAAGGGTAAAGATATTCGCATTGCTCTTGATGAATGGAATTATTGGTACGGACCTCATGTTTATGGCGAGTTGGGGGTTCGTTATTTTATGCAGGATGCGCTGGGTATTGCAGCGGGACTGCATGAAATGTTCCGCAACAGTGACCTTTTTTATATGGCGAACTATGCCCAGACGGTCAATGTAATCGGCTGTATCAAGACAACAAAAACTGAGGCTGGATTTGCCACAACTGCGATGCCTCTGATGCTGTATCGCAAACATTTTGGAGAAATACCTGTTAAGATTTCTGATGTACCTGAGCCGCTGGATATTGTTGCTGCCTGGACCAAAGAACGTGACGCGCTAACTATTGCGATTGTGAATCCGGCGCGGGCCGAATATCACTTGGTGATAAATTTGAAAAATGCCAAATTGACCGGTCGGGGCAAGAAGTGGGTGATTGAGCATGACGACCCGATGGCCTACAACGAGCCCGGCAAAGAGCCGAAGGTTGTGATCAAGGAAAGCGGCGTCAGTGGTGTTTCCGACAGGTTGACGGCGGGGCCCTTAAGCGTAACTCTTTACAAGCTGTCCGTCCGATGATTTTTTAGCTTTAGTTTCTTTATATGCATTATGCCGGCCAACTTAACACCTGAATATAGGAAGGCTGAGGAGTGGTTTAGAAGCGCTGCTACGGATGATGAGCGCTTGCTCGCGCTGGAGGAGATGCTCCGCACGTTGCCGAAGCACAAGGGCACGGACCACATGCGGGCGGACCTGCGGCGAAAGCTAAGTAAGCTTAAAGAGGCGGCAACAAGCGACAAGAAGCGCAGCGCCAAACATGTGGACGTCTTTCACGTGCCGAAAAGCGGCGCCGGACAGGTTGTCCTGATTGGGACACCCAACTGCGGCAAAAGTTCCATTGTGGGCGCTCTTACCAACGCCAAAGTCAACATTGCCGATTACCCCTTCGCAACAGGCCAGCCTACACCGGGGATGGTCCAATACGAAGACATCCCGATACAGATTGTGGATATGCCGCCCATCACGGCGGATTGTGCTCCGCCGGGGGCGGTGAGTACGTATCGCGGCAGCGACCTGATTGGCATTGTTATCGACCTTAGCGGCGGTGCCTTCGAGCAGATAAAGGTATGCCTTGAATTTCTTGAATCGCATCGTCTGCTCATCGACGGGCAAACCGAAGAAAGCGATACAACCGGGAATATTTTAGGGAGGAAGGCCTTTGTAATATGCACAAAGGCCGATTCGGCCAAAGATGGTGCGATGGAGGCCCTGAAAAAATTTTGCAAACGGAACTTTGAGTTTGTCGAGATTTCCTTGGAAACGGATCAAGGTCTTGACGAATTGACTGAAAAGATATTCAAGCTGCTGGATATTGTTCGCATTTATGCAAAAAAGCCCGGCAAAGAGCCGGATATGAAAGAGCCGTTTACTTTGCCGCGGGGTTCGACCGTGATGGATTTGGCCGGGTCGATTCACCGCGAGCTTGCTGAGAACCTAAAGAGCGCGAGGGCGTGGGGTCCAAACGTTTACGACGGCCAAAATGTCCACAGAAGTTATGAATTGGCTGATAAGGATATTATCGAATTGCATTTTTCGTGACACTTTATGATGGAGGTAATCTAAGTGGAGTGTAAAAAAGAGCAGAATCTGCAAAATTGTAATTGCACTTATCCCGGCTGTGGCAAAAAGGGCGTATGTTGCGACTGCTTGCGATACCACCTGAAGATAAGAGAACTGCCTGGCTGCTGTTTCCCGGATCGTGTCGAGAAGACATACGACCGCAGCTTCACAGCCTTTGCGAGGGCCTGGAATTTGTAGGCAAAAGGCATTTTTGAACGCAAGTTATTCGGTGTTCGCTATGGTTCGAAATTTTTGCCGGTGAGGCGCTCGTAGCCGTCGATATACTTGGCGCTGGTCTTTTCTATAATCTCGGGAGGCAGTTCGATGCCGGGGCCGGATTTATCGAAGTTTATCTCTTCGAGGTAATTGCGCACAAACTGCTTGTCGAAGCTTTCCTGATCCCGGCCGGGCTCGTACTTGTCTGCGGGCCAGAACCTGGATGAATCAGGGGTCAAAACCTCATCAATCAGAATAATCTTATCGTCCGCAACGCCCCACTCGAACTTGGTGTCGGATAAGATAATCCCGCGCGATTCGGCGTATGCACTCGCCTTGGCGAATATCTCCGTGCTCTTATCACGGACATAGATAGCGGCCTCTGTGCCGATCATATCGATGCACGTTTCGAAGCTGATATTCTCATCGTGCGTGCCGATCTCGGCTTTGGTCGCGGGCGTGAAAATCAATTCCGGCAGTTTCTCGCACTGCTTAAGTCCCCCCGGTAGCTTTACTCCACAAACCGCCCCGTTTGCCTGGTAATCTTTCCAACCCGACCCTGCTAAGTACCCTCTGATGACGCATTCAACCGGCAGCACCTTTGCCTTTTTCACCAGCATACTGCGGCCGGTCAATTGATCGGCGTGTGGGCGGAACGTGGCGGGGAAATCCTTCACATCGGCCGAAATCAGGTGATTTTCAACGGTATCTGCCAAAAAATCGAACCAGAACAGTGATATCTGTGTCAAAACGATACCCTTATACGGTATCGGGCTGGTCATAATTACGTCAAAGGCGCTTATCCTGTCGGACGCAACAATCAGAAGTTGCTCGCCTATGTCGTAAATATCTCGCACTTTACCGTGTTCGGCCGATACGTTCGGAATGTCAGTTTGCAAAACCGTACTCGCCATGGGATTCTCCTTTCAACTCAACCGGAATTCTCGAAACAAACTTCGATAGTTAAACAGATTAGCGTGAAATGTCAAGCCAACAGTTTTAGGTTTTTACTACAATAACAAACAGCATCACTTTGTCGGCGGGAACTGCTCGGCCTGGTCTAATCGGTCGTTAACATGGTTAAACACGCATTTGCCCACCTTGACAATCTCTTTGGTCCGCGGCAACATGGCAAAAATTTGTTCGAGAAACTGTCGCTGCCTGATTCTGGCCAGGGTCTCGGGAAAGTTCACATCGAAAACCCATCCCAACTGTAGCAGTTTCATATCGTTTAATGTTCGCAGTTCACTGTAATCAATAAGCTGGCCCTCTAATATCGCCTTGACAACGTGTGGCGAGTAATAGGGCTCATCCGGAAACTCAAGTTCGAGATTGAACCGGTCGGGATTGACCATGTATTTTTTGTAACAGTCAATGAGTACATGATAGACATCTATTTTGTCCGCGTCGCGAATCAGCTTCGCAAACAGGGCAATATCCCTGTCCAAATTGGATGGCAGGGCCTTTGAACCGTGCAATTCAATGGCGGTTTCAATTAGTTCTTTCTCGCGCCGGTCCAAACCGTCGAGAACGCTATTTTGTCGCAGGATATCGAGTGCAAGGGCGCAGTGATTTATGCTTCGCGGGTCGTTGTATGTGCCGTATTTTATAAATTGCTCAAAGCGCCCGACATCATGGAGGAGGGCTATTGTTTGGGCTATCAGGCGGTCGTTTTCCTCGAAGCCGAGCCGCTCGGCCAGGTATGTCGTCTCCAGGCAGACCCGGTAAGTGTGGTCTTCTTTGAGCTTCAGATTGGCGTTGATATAATCGTCATCGCCGTAAAAGCCCCTTACATAGTCATGAAACCACGTTTTGAAGAACTCTAACTGTTTTTCTTGCATAAAGCCACGTTTCTTTGAAACAAGCGAATCCGCCAATCGGATGGTTAATTATAGGCAAATCGGCATAGATTTCCACTGCTGGCCCAAAAAGTATTGAAAATACCGTGGCTGCACGAAAATTTTGTGGCAATCGTACGGAAAGCACACCAAGTATCCGCCTGCGGCGGACTTGGGCGGGACGTGCCGGTTGCCGTTTTCCTGCCACAATTTTTCCATAGAACGCATCAACCTGCAAAAAGGCTTTTTTCAGGTGATGGAAATAAGTAGAATAGAGATATGGCGAAAGATTATGCAAAAGATAAGTTCGAGCCAATCAGGCAAAAAATAAAGACCTTTCCCGCCGCCCCCGGCCTGTATTTCATGAAGGCCGACGACGGCACGGTTCTGTATATCGGCAAGGCCAAGAACCTTCGCTCGCGGGCAGGGAGCTACTTTCAGCCCGGCAGCGACTTGTTGTCCACTCGCAGCCCGAAAATCCTTGAAATGATAAACAAGGTCGAGATGGTTGACTACCTCGAAACCAAAAGCGAGGTTGACGCCATTTTGCAGGAGGCCCGACTTGTCAAGGATATCCACCCGCCCTATAACACCCACCTTGTCGATGACAAGACGTTTCCATATCTTGAGATTACCACCCGAACCGACTTCCCCGGCGTTTATATTACTCGCAATCCTAAGAGCACACGCAGCAGGCTCTTCGGCCCATTTACCGGCGTCAGAGACCTGCGGGCGGTGTTAGTTGTTTTGCAGAAGATATTCAAGTTCCGCACATGCAACCTCGACATTAGCTCTGATGATGAAAAACGCAGATTCTTTCGGCCTTGTTTACTCTACAGCATAAAACAGTGCACCGCGCCGTGTTCCGGGCGTATCGAAAAGGCCCGGTACAAGCAGATCATTAAAGACCTGATTAAATTTCTCCGGTCGAAGCGCTCTACGATACTGCGGCAGTTGAAAAAGCGAATGGCCGAAGCGTCGGCAGCCATGAATTACGAAACCGCTGCGATGTACCGGGACCGAATCCGGCTGATTGAAAGACTTGACGACCGGGGAACGGTCGAAGGAAATGTTCAGCCGGAGATATTCGCCCCCGACCCCGCAGAAGCGCTCGCAGGGCTGCAGAAGATATTCCAAATCTCCGAGCCAATCAGGATTATAGAAGGATTCGACGTAGCCCACATCGCGGGCGCTGAGACCGTCGGGGCATTGGTGAAATTTATCGACGGCAAACCCTTCAAAAGCGGCTACCGCCGATTCAAAATCAAAACGGTTAAAGATATTGACGACTATGCGTGTATGAAGGAAATCATCACACGCAGATACAAACGTGCTCTGGCCGGCGAGGAGTTATGGCCTGACCTTGTCCTTATCGACGGCGGCCTGGGCCATTTGCACGCCGCTGAAGAGGCCTTTAGAGAAATGGATGCCCCCTTGCCTGCTCTTGCGGCAATCGCTAAAAGCCAGGAGGAGATATTTATTCATGGAAGTGATAAACCATTGAAATTGCCCTCAAATTCACCCGCCAAAAAGTTACTGCAATATGTACGAGATGAAGCCCACCGCTTCGCACAGCATTACCACCACATCCTCCGAACAAAAAAAGTCTTAAACAAAAAATCCTGATGGGCCTGCAAAGAATTCCCCGGAAAAATCTTTTGAAAAAAAATAAAAATAGTTACTTGCTAAGCAGGCAGTCACATAATATACTATTTTCTTGTATATAGTATACTGGATTGAAATGGTCGTGTAATGAAGCGTTGATCCGGCAGAACAAGCGTTAATCAGCATCACGCTCAACACCTCACATTACCATCATTTCTCTTCTCTCGTTTGATTGTTGAATGTGCAAAAGCACGCGGCCATTTAGTGATGTTTGTGACATGAGTAAATTATGAAGATGGCCGATTGCGCGGATGATAAGGGCCGAAGGTTTCGGCAGGATTTGTTAAAAAAGTTGGAAAGGACTACAGAATGAATATTTATGTAGGCAATTTATCACACGATGTAACGGAGGATGATTTGCGTCAGGCTTTCGAAGCCTTCGGCCAGGTTGAATCCGCCAATATTGTCAAGGACAGGTTTAGTGGCGAGCCAAGAGGATTCGGATTCGTGGAAATGCCCTCTGACGATGAAGGTAAAACCGCGATTGCTGAAATGAACGGCAAAGAATTAAAGGGGCGAGTCATCAATGTTGACCAGGCCCGTGCCAGAACTGCGAGTCGCAGACCCCGACAGGGGGGTAGACGAGGCGGTTTCGGTGGTGGCGGCAGCAG
>JGI10211J34971_10004004_pt1 | contig 11731 bp, 5 predicted proteins | sample Etolagsediment_FD_34971 | JGI IMG/M metagenome (IMG submission 34971)
ACACTTTTAATGGCATTGATCTGAAGCTTAGACATGCTTTTTCCCTATGAGTTTACTCAAGATGATAATCGGAATAATACCGGTCAATACAATCAATAAAGCGGGCAGGCCTGCATCAGCTAGACGTTCATCCGCTGCCATTTCGTAAGCCCGAACCGAAAGGGTATTAAAGTTAAACGGTCTTAATATCAAAGTAGTCGGTAGCTCTTTTAAAACCTCCACAAACACCAAAATAAACGCCGTTAACAGACTGGTTTGAATCAACGGAAAGTGGATGTTTTTAAGAATGTTAAAGCGCGATGCGCCCAGCGTGCGAGCGGATTCATCCATACTCGGCTTCACTCGGCTTAAACCGGTATCGATGGTTTGTAACGCCACCGATAAAAAACGGAAACTGTAAGCAAACACCAAGGCAAACAAGGTTCCAGACAATAGCAGGCCTGTTGAAATGCCAAACGCATTTTGCATGATCGCATCTAACGTATTGTCTAACCACCCTAATGGAATAATCACTGCAATCGCAATCACCGTTCCGGGAACGGCGTAACCTAACGAAGCCACTTTAATGGCAGAATTGGTACTGGTATGGTTGTGAATACGCTTAGCGTACGCTAAGAAAAGCGCCAACCCTAACACCACCATAGAGGTTATAAATGCCAGATAAAAACTGTTCCAAATCAACTGGATAAATTCAGCATTGAATTCCGTTTGTGCCGTGGTAATTGACCAATAAATCAACTGAATTGCCGGCAGGATGAAACCAAGTAAGATGGGTAGCATACAGAAGGCAAAAGCTAAAGCCGAACGCCAACCTTGTAGAGTTACAAAATGCGATTGGCCGCTGCGTTTTGCAGAACTTGCAAAGTACTTGGCCTGTTTTCTAGACCAAAACTCCACCAACATCAGCACCAAAACAAAAGCCAATAAAATTAACGATAGGTGTACCGTGGTGGTGGTGTCACCAAAGCCAGTCCATGTTCTATAAATACCGGTTGTAAAAGTCGGCACGCCAAAGTATTGTACGGTTCCAAAATCGGCTAAAGTTTCCATTAACGCCAAGGTTAAACCGGCAATAATCGCTGGCCGCGCCATCGGCAGTGCAACCTTAAAAAATCGTCGCATTGGGCCAGCACCTAACAATTTACTGGCTTCTAACGCTTGCTGACTTTGATTTAAAAAGGCTGCACGGCTTAATAAGTAGACATACGGGTAAAGCACCAATGTAAACATCACAATGGCGCCCCCTACTGAACGTACTTCAGGAAACCAAGCGGTTACCGCTTGCATTCCAAAAACCGACCGTAAATAGGTTTGAACAGGCCCCTCAAATTCTAACAGGCCTGTATAAGTGTAAGCAATAATGTAAGCCGGAATGGCTAACGGGAGCAGTAACGCCCAGTGTAAAAAAGACTTACCATAAAACTCATATTGACTAATTAACCACGCTGTCGGCACACCTAAAAGCAAGGTACCCAAGGTCACACCAAGCATTAGCCAAATAGAGTTATACACGTACTCGGAAAGCACCGTTTCGGTAAGGTGCTGCCAATTTTCATTGGTGGGTTCAAAAAGATAACTCACCAATACCCACATCGGCATGGTCAACAATGCTGCGACCAACACAGTAAAAATTAACCACTTATTTTTAAATAAAAACATTCTGAACATTATGCCTTTGAATTAAGTGGATTTAGTAAATGAGTGTTCAATGTAAATGATGACAAGGTTAAGATAGAGCGATTATATTGATCATTTTCGCCAAACCGCAAGAACCAGTAAGCATCTGCTTTACGGGTGAGCAAATTCACCTTAACGCCAGTGTGCTCAATAAACACCAACTGTTTGATCATTAGCCTGATTCAGGTTAAGCGGAACCGTTACTGTAAACAGAGTACAAAGATGTTGAAAGCACGCACTAAACCACTTTGATAATTTCCGGAGCATTGTAAATGATAATGATTGCCATTACTAACATTTAAGAATTAATAAATCATGAAGTTTTAATCACAATATGGAAATTAAAAGCTTGCTGTATAAAAAAACCAAATTATGTCGCGTTTGCAAAAAGCTTTATGAGATAAATTGTTTTAAATACGCTTTTTTAAACAAAAAACCCGCTTACAAAATATGCAAACGGGCTTCATTTAACCAGCAAAGTTAGCAGGCCTGCTAAGGTTTAAAACAGCATTTTAACCTTACAGCTTACACTCTAATTCGTAAGCCACCTTCATGGTGTTTTCAAGCAGAGTTGCAATGGTCATTGGGCCAACACCACCGGGCACTGGCGTAATCCAGCTGGCTTTCTCTTTAGCGACATCAAACTCCACATCGCCGCAAAGCGTGCCATCTTCCATGCGGTTAATGCCCACATCAATGACGATAGCGCCATCTTTAATCCAATCACCTTTAACCATATTTGGAATTCCTACGCCTACAACCACTAAATCCGCTTCAGAGACCATTTTTGGCAGGTCTTTAGTTGCGCTATGGCAAATAGTGACCGTTGCACGTTCGTTTAAAAGTTCCAACATCATCGGAACACCCACAATATTAGAGGCACCAACCACCACCGCGTTCAAACCACGCAAGGGAATGCCGGTTTTGGCTAACATGGTCATGACACCGTGTGGTGTGCAAGGCGCAAGTTGCATCATACGAGTCGCAAGACGACCTACATTATATGGATGAAAACCATCAACGTCTTTACAAGGGTGGATTCGCTCAATAATCGCCTCTGCATTAATATGCTTAGGTACCGGCAGTTGAACAATAATGCCATGGACGGTATCGTCAGCGTTTAACTCATCAATTAACGCCAACACATCTTCTTGCGAAGTGCTGGCTGGCAACACTTGAGAAACATCTTTAAAACCGGCTTTTTCACACGCAATTTTTTTATTTCTAACATAAACCTGAGAAGCAGGGTCTTCACCTACCATAATCACAGCTAAACCAGGGCGAACATTACCGGCCGCAACTTGCTTATCCACTTCTTGTTTAATTGACTCGCGTAATTCTGCCGCAATCGCTTTGCCGTCTAAAATTTGTGCTGACATCGTTTTATCGTCCTACATATAGATGAAAATTCGCTAAATATAATAACCGATTTTTAAATCACATAGATTTTTGAATCGCCCCCACGCAATTAATTTAATTTATGTAAGAAAAGCCACATTCAAAAATTTTTTATCGTTACCAGCGCTTTAGAATAAGAATCAATAAGTTAGCAAAAACTGCTCTATCGCCCGTCCGCAGGGTGATAAATAAAATTCAAAAAAATAGGTTTTTTTTTATGTTTGTTGTTGACAGCTACGGGGGGCGTCTATACAATACGCCACATCTTCTCGGAGTGTAGCGCAGCTTGGTAGCGCACCTGTTTTGGGTACAGGTGGTCGGGGGTTCAAATCCCTCCACTCCGACCATATTCTTATTGGTCTGAAGGTAGTTTTTCTGCCTTCGTTTCAATAGTCAAAAGGTTCGATTAGCGCCCATAGCTCAACTGGATAGAGCATCGCCCTTCTAAGGCGAGGGTTTCAGGTTCGAATCCTGATGGGCGCACCATTTTCTATGGTGTGTCGATCACGCCATCTATGGCGGATGTAGCTCAGTTGGTAGAGCCCCGGATTGTGATTCCGGTTGTCGCGGGTTCGATCCCCGTCATTCGCCCCATTTTCTTTACATAAAATCTTAATTTTCAAAAAAATTCTTTTAGAACCTCTCTGTTCATAAATAAATTCTGTTTCTGCTTTTTTTCGTTCAATCTCTTGATTTAATTTTTAATTAAAATCTGTTCGCTTATTTAACTGCAAACTTACTGTATTACCACCGCTCTTCAGTCAGCTGGGTTTTGTTTAGAATTGCTCTGGATTCTCTCCAGTTTGGCAGGCATTGATCCATGTAACCTACAAAACGGTCACTATGCTTTCTTTCTAGTAGATGCACTAACTCGTGTACCAAAATATACTCAAGACATTCAGGCGGTTTTTTTGGCGAGTACTAAATTGAGCAGAATGCGTTTATTTCCATATTACAACTGCCCTATTTTGTTTTCATTTTCTGAATCCACCAATCGTTAAGTGTCACACCTAAAATAAGCAACCACTTATTTAGCAGGCCTGGTATTTTTTGTTTTAATTCTTGGCGATAAAATGCATTCAGCACTCTAATACGGTTTTTTACGCACGTTATTTTCAATGACTTCTGCCATCGCTTCTGGATTACTTTCAATCCCTTCTCGGCACGCCTTGAATTGAACCGTCCGCGCCTTTTTCGACGATCAACTCAATCGAGCTTGTTATTAACCCCACAAAGACCGTAAATCATCTATTTAACCTATTCTTTCAATATTCCATTTATTAGCCCGTTGACCGCTATTTCTATAAATTTGTTACCCGCGCTAAAACTTGAACACTGGCCTTTAAGCGGTTCTGTATATTTTTTCTACACTATTTAATCACTCAATCTATGATTAGATTTAATGTAAAAGTCGTTTGTGATTAATTTTTAGGCAAAACGTTGCTAGCTCTGGTATATCAAGGAGTTACCTATATTTCTTTCAACTTATCAAATGAGTTATCCACACGAATCTTGGACAACTTTTAACAACTTCAAACTCGATAGACGATGGCTGTGAGTTGAGGGATATAAATTAATCAAGCATTAACAACGCTAGCATGGGGTTTTCAGACCATTAACGTTTAAAACTTTATCGGTTTTCAAACTCGTTATTAAGCATTCTGTAACCACCAAAAAACCTTCTCTTTGGTCTCTTCAGAGGCTCCCCGATTGCACTTTAATCTGATCTGATCAACTGCAATTTTGCCGTTTCTGTTGTGCAACCCAATGGTGGCTCTTTCAGGTTCTAGAATTTTAAAAACGTAGTATTCACCATCAAACACCTTGTTGTGATAACTGGAGATACAGTGCTTCATCTCACGGCCTTCTATCATTAGGTCTTTATGATTGAGGATTGGAAGAATACTCTCGGTGGCTTCAAGAGGTGGTGTTGGGTAGACAATATTCTCAAGGCCTTGAAAACTGATCTCATTGATTCGTTCAATTAAGCGATCATGCATCTGGATAACCTGTTCAACGCTTTGACAATCCAGCAAGTTTTGTTGAGTTTGAGGATTCTGTAACTGTCGTCCCATTCTAAAGGTGTCTTGCACATAAACTTTTAAGGTTTGAATGGAATAGGTCTCATCAAGGGTTTTAACAAAACCCGCGTGAATCCAATTGGGTTCTTGAATCAACCATCGAATGAGTGCGTAACGGATATTCTGAATCCTTGATATAACCGACAGTTCAAATAGCGCGATGAACTGTTTAATGGCATTAAACTCTGACAGTTCAAAATCCTTCGGCTTGTATTTATACAGAAAGCGCAATACCGCTTTGGATTCAGGCAGATCGTACAGGGCCAAAATTTTGGTGCGTTTCCACAAAAAAAGTTCCATTGCCGCTTCGGGTGAAAGTTTGTTCTGAATACTGTGTTGCAAAATCATCCACATTAAAATAGGCGAACTTAACAACATTTGTGCGGCAGCTTCGCTTCGACTGGCAAACGATAAGGCCGAAAAAGCGTGTTTGATAAACTGTTGCTCAAACGCTAAAACGGCGGCTTTAATCTCGGCTGGAATCTCGCTACTCCAGTCCTGCAAACTTTCATATTCAAGTAAAAAAGAGACCGGTATTCCACTGTCTTCGTAATACTCACTTTTATAGGTTTCCGCTTCCGAATGATGGACCCAGTGAACACCCTCTTCCCAAGGTGTTAGTTCCACTGATATGGGATAACCCAATAAGGGCGTAAAATCGACGTGATGACCGGTTACCTGCATGCGTCACTCCTGCTTAAGCAATCATCTTGATAGTGCTACCCGAATTACTTGCGTGCACATCAATTCGTTTTGCCATTTGTTCTTTCAGTTCAGCCACATGAGAGATAATCCCTATGCTACGACCATTCGCTTGAAGTTGTTTTAAGGTTTCAATCGCTAACTCAAGTGATTCAGGGTCTAAACTTCCAAAGCCTTCATCGATAAACAGAGTATCAAGCCTAATACCACCAGAATAAGACTGAACAACATCCGACAGACCTAAAGCCAAGGATAGCGCCGCCATAAAGGATTCCCCACCCGAAAGTGTCGCAACGCCTCGGCTACTGTCATTCCAGGTATCTAAAATTTTCAGATCCAAACCTGAGGCTTTATTCCCTTTGCTGCGCTCGTCTTTACGTTCCAATACATAACGCCCACGGCTCATCGTTTTTAAGTGTTGCGAGGCCACATCGAGTACATCATCAAGTAACAAACTTAAAACGAATCGTTGTAAATTTACCTTGTCGCCCTCTTTACCAGAGAGGACATCACTCAAGGTTCCAATCACTTTGTACTCTTCGAGTAACTTTTGATTTTCTTTCTGGGCAGTCTTCAACTTTTCTTTTGCCAAATTAAGCGTTGATACCGTTTTATCCAGTGCATTAAATGCGGCATCTGCTAACTCTAATTGACGGCCTGCAATTTCGACCTTTTCAGTTAGATCCTCTAGATTAGGAACGCTCTTACCGGTTAAGGTTGCATTCAATTGCTCGATTGCGCCATTTAGTTGATTTAATCTCTCTTCAAAGGCTTGAACCCTCTGTTGTTGGTGTTCTAAATCGGTTTTTGTAGAAAGCGCCTCTTTAAATTCAACTTCATTATCAAAGCTGCTTTTGTCTAAAGACTCCGCCCAATGTAATTCACCTGTTTCAACCTTATGAGCTATGTTTTCAAGTTGTTTTTGAGTATTTTCTAACCATTGTTGCGTTTTATCCGCGTGGGATTTAGCCTCATCTAAAGCCGCTCTGATTCGCTCGTAAGTTTGCTTTATGGTCAAAATCTGACTGTCTAATGCTTGGAGCTCAGAAGCCAACTTTTCAGGGACCCGGTAAGCTTCTGGGATTTGCGTTTCTAGATTTTGATAGACCTGCTGTTTTAACTGGGTCTGGGTTTTGCATTCATTAACGTGAGCTTCTTGCTGCTTAATATCCGCTTCTAGAGTGAGTAATTGCTCTTTTAAACCCTTAGTCGTGTTTTGCAATTCTGATAACGATATTTTTGCTTGTTCAATCTCAGCAAGTTTTCTATTAAGCACTTTCAACTCGTCTTGCAAACCGGCTAAATCGTTAACGGTTTTACCGGCTAGTTTTTCAACTAATGACATTAACACCGACTTCATAGATTTGTATTCAGCTTGTAATGCCGTCAAATGATTATTAGCGGTAGAATGGGCTTGCTGCTTATTGTCCGTTACGCGTTTTGAAGCTTCTAATTGTGCTTTATCCACCTCGCCTTCCGAGTGCGTCCAAGCAGCGGGGTTTGGATGTTCAGTGCTTCCACAAACTGGGCAGGCCTGCTCATCTTGTAAGGTTTTAGCCAAAACAGCGGCTTGCCCTAAGTGCCAACGAATCTCAAGTTGAGTGGTCGATTCTTGTGCCATTTGAAGTTGGGTGAGCGCCGCTTCAACCTGTTTTTTCGCCTCTAGACCCTCTACCTCTTTTTTCTTTAATGCCGTTTCTTGTTTTTGAAATTCTTGTAAAAGCGATATCTGGTTGGTGACTGCATTAAGCTGTATATGAACCTGTGACTCTTCATTAAGAACCGTTGTTAAGGTTTCTTGACGAGCTTCATTATCTTGTTGCGCCTGTTTTAATTGAGGCACCTTTGACAAGGATTGCGCGAAGATTTCAGAGGTTTTATGTTCTTGTGTTACCGCAGCTTGTAATTGGGTTTTAGCGATTGTTAAGTCATTCATGATTCCTTGAATACGCTGTAACTTATCCCGCTCGAGCCCCAATGTTTGCAGTGTTTCATTATCCTGGTTAGCTACAGTAAAGTGTTTCTCAGTTTCCTGTCTTTTCGCTGTCGCATCGGTGCTAGCAACGGTAATCTGTTTTAACTGTGTTTCTAGCTGAGTTTTATCTTGTTTTAGATCCTGAAGCTGCTCGAAAACAGGTTGCAACTTATCGGCTTCCAGCGCACGTTTAATCGCAATCTTTAAATCATCAATTGTTGGCTGATTTTCTTGATGTGTTTTCAATTCCGCTTGTTTGGTTTTTAAACCTTCGAACTGTTGGTGTAAGTTGACTGCGCTCTGTTTGGCTTCTATCGCTAATTTGTGGGAATCGGCCGCTTGTGTTTTTTGTTTTTTTAACTCGGCATGCTCAGGGAGCAGTTGCCCTAATCGCTCATCCACTTCGGCTTCTGAGCTGACATTTGCCATCTCCAAAATACCGGTCATTTTAGTGTTAAAGTCTTCAATACGGTGCTTCACATCTTGTGCTTGTACTCTAATGTTGTCCTCAATCTGTTTGTAGATTTGAGTTTGAAATAGCTGGCTAAAGATGGCTTCTCTGTCTTTTGAATCTGCCAACAACAACTCTCTAAAGCGGCCTTGAGGTAAAACCATGACTTGTCTAAACTGCTGGCTATTCAAACCAATCAGCTCGACGATTTTGGCATTGATTTCCCCCATCTTTCTGGCATCAAGCAAATCCGAGGTTCCATCGTCTTTGATCTCCCAAATTGCCGCTTCAGGGCCTTTTGAAGTATGGCCGTCTCCACGGACTTTCTTAATCTCTTGTTTGGGCATACGCTTAATGCGATACGTTTTTTCACCCAACTGAAATTCAAAGGTCACTTCGGTTACTAGGTTCTCATCGGCATAGTCACAACGCATATCGTTGGCTTCACGATCCTTTCCGGTGGTATCGCCATACAAGGCATAACTAATGGCATCTAGAATCGTGGTTTTACCTGAACCGGTATTACCATTGATTAAGTAAATAGCGTTCTCACCGAATAACCTAAAATCGACTTCATGCGTCTTATCAAATGGACCAAATGCTTGGATTGTAATACTGAGTGCTTTCAATGAATTAAGCCTCTAACTTATGAAGGGTTTTCAATGCATTTTGAATAATGTCTGACTGCTGATCAGTCATATCATTGCCGGTGACTTGTTTATAAAAGTCTTGAATCATGTGCTCTTCACCACGATTTAATGCCTCTCTACTGGGTGCCTTACCCATAGCCTGAGTCAACAAGGTTTTTTCTAAATGCAGTACGTTCGGGTAAACCACGCGTAATTTACCCAATGGATCCAGGAGAGCCGTCTGGTCGGTAATGGTGACACTCAAGTAATCATCGCTTTGCGGATCGGTTTTACCCTGTTCAATTAAGGTGTCTAATAAACCTTCAATCACACGCAAATCTCTAAGCGGTTTAAGTGCTAAGTGCTGATGCTTTACAAGACCATTCTCGTCAAACTCTAAGAGCGTTACGCCCTTCTTTTGATTTGCCTCTGAGAAGCTGTATTTGAGAATAGAACCCGAATAACGAATGTGCTCTGCCCCTCTTCTTTGGGGGCTGTGTAAATGGCCTAATGCAACGTAGTCAAAATCCAACATAGGCTCAAAAGAGACTCGATCAGAACCACCGATTGATAAGGTTTTTTCAGACTCCGACGTTTCAGCCCCATCGACAAAACAGTGACTCATCAGCACATTAGTCTCTTCTGAGTTGTAAGCTGTTTTTACCTGCTCAACCAAATAGGTATGCGCTTGATCAAAGTCTTTAACCTCACAGTCAAACACATCACGTACCCGTTCTGGATCGGCATAAGGGATGCCATATACGTTTACTTTTATATCGTCTTTCTGCAAAACCACAGGCTGATTAATATCGTGTAAATCACCCATAATATGCACACCAGAACTCTGAAGCTGTTTAGAGGCAAAACTCAAACGCTGTGCACCATCATGGTTGCCCGTAATCATAATAATCGGTACATTCAACGCACTTAAACGGTTAATAAATCCGTTCAAAAGCGATATGGCTTCCGAAGGGGGAATAGAACGGTCGTAAATATCGCCAGCTACTAGCAGTGCGTCAACATCGTGTTCTTTAATATAGGCAAGGATTTGGTCGAGAACGTAAGACTGGCTTTCTAAAAACGACTCGCTATGCAATACGCGGCCTATGTGCCAATCAGCTGTGTGGATTAGTTTCAAATTTAAACTCTCTTTCTCTGCAAAGTTTTTATCGTTACGGGTCTGTTTTGATTTATCGACGCTTCATTGCCGGTCTCTTAAAGAATAAACGACTCTCTCAAGTGAGGCTTATGACCGTTCTTACACTGTTAAATAGAATAACGCCATAAAAAACTATTTAAATGCTTTAAAAGTCGAGATATTTTACTCTATTTTTATTTTTTAACAGGCCTGCCAAAACGCTTTAACCGAGAGAGGTAGCGCTTACTTTGGAACGGTATTTATCCAAGACACTATAATAGTGTTCGAATACAAAGTACAAATGGATATTATTACCGATGAAATTAGGCTGAAAATGGAGAATCGAGCATGATGTAAAAATTTAAACGGCAAAACACATTCGCGCTCCAGTAAGAAACGTTACCTTGTTCTAGCGCAAAAAAATCAAAGATTTTGAAATTGTTTTTATAGAAAGGGTGTTAGGTTAAATAACCTAAAAAAAGAAAATTGGATGGTTTTGAGCTGATGTATAACACATCAACCCAAAACCCAAAATCAAAAGACATAAGTCTTATTGATCATTTCATACTAGCCTAAAAGACCATCTGTAGTACCAGTCAATGAACCTAGAATCCCACCGAATGAACTATCAGTTGCAGTTCCTGCAATGCTATTAACACTTGAACCTAATAGACCATCTAGAAGACCACCAACTAAGCCGTTATCACCTAGAAGACCACCAACTAAGCCGTTATCACCTAGAAGACCACCAACTAAACCATCATCAGCTAAAACGCTACCAAGTAAGTTGTCACCACCTAGAACGCCAGTTAATCCACCTACTAAGCCATTATCACCTAGAAGCGTATCAACAAGACCTGCACCACCAGTTAGGCCGTTTCCAGCTGTTAAGCCACCAACAACACCACCAAGGATACCGTTGTCACCGATAAGTGTATCAAGTAAACCACCTACTAGATCATCGCCACCTAGAAGACCACCCACTAGGTCAGTTCCACCTCCTAGGCCTCCAAGAAGTCCGTTTCCACCTAGAAGACCGCCAACTAAACCATCATCACCTAGAAGACCACCAACTAGGTCAGTTCCACCTAGAAGACCACCAAGCAGATCAGCTCCAACTGGAAGACCACCAAGCAGATCAGTTCCAACTGGAAGACCACCAAGCAGATCAGTTCCACCTAGAAGACCACCAAGCAAATCAGTCCCACCTAGAACATCACCAACAGACTCTAATCCTAGTAGATCTGTAACAACACCCTCTTCACCGATAAGAGAATTAACAATTTCAAATCCTGGAATTACGTTGTGTAAAATGTTGGCAACAGCAACACCATTTTCACCTAGCGCTTTAGGGAAAACTTCAGGAATAACAGTTTGCACAACATCACCAACAACAGGCAGTGACTTAGCGAAGTTTACAACAACATCAAGTGTATCTAAACCAGAACGGTCATCAAACTGTTCTGAACTTAAATCAGTCCCAGCTGGCACGTCATTAGTTAACAAGTGACCACCTAAAGAAATATCGTGCAACAAACCAGTAACTGTAGCAACAACAGGTCCAAGTACTGGAGCAGTATGCGCTATTTCAATAACTTCAGATACAATCGGCTCTAATACAGGAATTGATTTTAAGTGACCAACAACCGCACCCAAAGCATCCCCACCAAACGTTTCTTC
>JGI10211J34971_10004005_pt1 | contig 11730 bp, 10 predicted proteins | sample Etolagsediment_FD_34971 | JGI IMG/M metagenome (IMG submission 34971)
GGGCATTGGGATTATATGTATAAGAGGTAAGAGGTAAGAGGTTCGCAAACGTCCTGTTAATATCCGAATGTGGGCATTTAAGAAAAGAGTCCGGATAAAAATAGCAGCACTGTGCCAATCATAATAAGAGCAAAAAAAATTACCTAATAAAAATCGAGGGAATTCGATATCTTTTAATTTTTGCTCTTTGGCAAAGGATATTTTTCCCGGGTTGATTTCTATTCGATCACTTTATATATTAAATCCTCCAGGCTTCGTTTGGGGACATGGTGAACCTGGTCGTTATCGCGCCAGTATTTAATATCTCCCTCTTTTACTTCATCTAGAACCACTTTTTCTTTGGGTTTTCCCAATGCAATCACCAGTGCAATTTCCAGGCTTTCCGGAATGCGAAGCAATTCCCTCACGTTGTCTTTATGAAAGGATGCAATTGCACATCCCCCCAACCCTTTTTCTACAGCACTCAATAGAATGGTTTGTAATGCAATCCCGTAATCCCAGTGGATATGGGCACTTTGATTCCTGTCTCCAAGGATAACTATATACGCCGATGGTCTTTCCCCTTGTTCAGGGCCATCCCATTCTTTCAAGTAGCCAGCCCACTTTAAATAGGGAAAGAGCTGGCTGTTCGTTTCCCGATGGTTGACTAAAACAAATTTCAAGGGTTGGAGATTCGCAGGGGAAGGAGATATGCGTACATTGGCAATCATGTCCTTCAAATCTGCAGATTGAATCTTCTCTTGTTGATGGAACCGTCTATAACTTCGATTCTTTAGCACTAATTCTTTTACTGTCATTACGACCTCACAAATTTCCCGTTTTAATAAAACCAATGATATTATACTTCCGTCTAAAATTCAAATATAAAATCAAATAAAACATCTGGCTTTTTCCGGAACTGTTTAAAAAAAAGTTAATANTTTAACGTTTAACGGTTGACAGAATGGCTTTAATCTGGTAAAAATAGNCTTATAAAACACAAAAGAATGGAGAATCGAATGCATCCAGGCTCAAAAGTATATGATATTGCCGTAATTGGTGGCGGAATTATTGGTGCAGCGACTGCAATGGAGCTGTCTTATTCTAAAAATATCTCCATTATCATTATTGAAGCTGAAAATCGTTTGGCTGCCCACCAGACCGGGAATAACAGCGGTGTCATTCATTCCGGCCTTTATTATAAACCGGGTTCCCTAAAAGCCATTAATTGCACCCGTGGACGGGAATTATTATATGATTTTTGTGAAACCCACGACATACCCCATGAGAGATGCGGGAAGGTTGTGGTGGCTGTATCCGGGGAGGAGATTCCTGAACTGGAAAAACTGAAAGAAAGGGGAAATGCCAACGGGATAAAAGGCATTAAACGGTTGAGCCCCGAAGAGATTAAAAAACATGAACCCCATGTTACCGGCGTTAGGGGATTATTCATACCGGACACGGGGATTGTTGATTATGTTAAGGTGACGGGAAAATATGCGGAAATTTTCAGGACCAATGGCGGAGAGATTAAATTAAACGCAAGGATTCAGAAAATAAATAGAAATAAAAAAAAAATCCTTATACATACGAATGATGGGGATGTTATATGTAAAAACCTGGTCAATTGCGGTGGTCTCTATTCGGATCGAATTGCAAAAATGAGTGGTATTGACCCGGGACTAAAAATTATCCCTTTCAGAGGTGAATATTATGAAATAAAAAAGGAAAAAGAGTCGTTGGTAAAGAACCTGGTCTACCCGGTTCCTGATCCGATGTTTCCTTTCCTGGGTGTTCATTTTACACGGATGATCGGGGGAGGAGTAGAGGCTGGCCCCAATGCTGTTTTGGCCTTTAAACGAGAGGGGTATAGAAAATGCAATTTTTCTTTCAGGGATAATTTTGAACTACTATTCTATAAAGGATTCTGGATAATGGGCTTCAAGCATTGGCGAATGGGAGTTGAAGAGATGGTTCGGTCGTTTAGTAAATCGGCCTTTACCCGGGCGCTTCAGCGACTGATACCGGAAATTAAAAAGGAGGACCTGGAGAAAGGGGAACCCGGTGTCCGTGCACAGGCGTTGGAACCGGATGGATTTTTAGTGGATGATTTTCGTATCAAAGAAGCTGAAAACATGGTGCATGTGTTAAACGCACCGTCACCGGCGGCAACAGCCTCAATCAATATCGGCAAAAGCATTGCCAATATCGCCCTCAAAAATTTTGATTTAATTTAATTGTATAGGAATTTTCATTTTTTTTATGCGGGTTTGAACAAGTAGTTTGAACATGGCACAATGACTATTCCGGATATAGGGTCCCCGCGCCGCGGGGTAATTTAGAAAAAATAATTTTTTTCTCTGTTTTCCGAAACATATTTGAACTCTTTTACGTATAATATGTTTCGGAATACGGAGAAAATATTCCGAGGAGGTAAAAATGAGGCTTTTATCAAGATCGGAAGAATTGGTATTGCTTGCAGTCTGGCGGCTGCAGGATAATGCTTACTGCGTGCCCATAAGGAAGCAGTTGTCAACGGTCACCAAAAAAAAATGGAGTTTCGGTGCTATTTATGATCCCCTGGAAAGGCTCGAGAGATCAGGTTTTTTAGTCTCTAATCTCAGCGAGCCCACCAGGGAGCGTGGAGGGAGAAGTAAACGTATTTACAAACTGACCGACGATGGTAAAAAATCTTTAGCAGACATTAAGCAGGTTGCAGATACCATGTGGGCGGGGATTCAACCGGCTGATTTTAAAAGTAAAGTATGAATAATAAAAAATTGAATCGGCCGCCACGGATTGCTCAATGGCTGCTTAAATATATCTTTCCTGACCGTAGGGAGTATACTTCGCTCGGGGATTTTGAAGAGGTTTATAATCAAATAGCCGAAGGGGAAGGTGTTATAAAAGCCCGGCTTTGGTTTTGGGCAGAATTAATAAAGTCCCTTCCCGGTTTTTTCAAAAATCAAATTTACTGGGGTGTAACCATGTTTAAAAATTATTTTAAAATTGCATTAAGAAATATTATTAAACAAAAAGGATATTCATTTATCAATATCTTTGGTCTTGCCATCGGTATGGCTGTATGCATCCTAATCCTCCTATGGGTACTGGATGAATTGAGTTATGATAAATTTAACGTTAATGCGAATGAACTTTACCATGTATCGATAGAAGATCATAGAACGGATAAAGTTACCCGTTTTTGGAATACCCCTATTCCTCTTGGTCCGGTGCTGGAAAAAGAAGTCCCTGGAATAATTCATGCGACAAGGTATAATACACGCCCCAGAACAATGGTAAAATACGGGGAGAAAATTTTCAACGAAAGGTTAGGTTTTGCCGATCCCTCTATTTTTAAGATGTTTACATTTATTTTTATTAAAGGTAACCCGGATAGAGTCTTTGCGGACCCCTATTCCACTGTTATAACCGAAGAAATGGCCGGAAAAATTTTTGGGGATAAAGACCCGATAGAGAAAACCCTCAGGATTAACAACAAATTTAATATTAAGATAACAGGGGTTATAAAAAACATTCCTCATAACAGCCAATTGAGATTCAACTTTCTCACTCAATTTACTACCATAAAAGAGTTTATTGATGAAACCAGGATGAAAAATTGGAGGAATTTTTCAATCGATACGTTTGTATTACTTCATAAAAATGCCGGGATTAATGATGTTAATAAAAAAATAGAGGGGTTCCTTCTAAAAAAATCTACCAACAAAAAAGTGAAATTGTTTCTTCGCCCTGTAATCGATATGCATCTCTATTCATTAGAGGGGGGAGGGCGTATTACCTATGTATACATCTTCTCCCTAATTGCACTATTTGTTTTGATTATTGCCTGCATAAATTTTATAAACCTCTCCACTGCTCGTGCAGGTATACGAGCCATGGAACTTGGTTTACGAAAAGTCGTAGGGGCAAACCGAAGGCAAATTATAGAGCAATTCCTGGGTGAATCGATCTTTTTGTCATTTATTGCGCTCTTTGTTGCACTCCTCCTGGTTAAGTTATTCCTCCCTGCCTTTGAAGTTCTATCAGGAAGACCCTTGTCCATGGATTTATTAAACGGCAAAATAATATTGGTTTTAATAGGAATTTTTATTGCCACTGGAACAGCAGCAGGAATTTACCCTGCTCTATTTCTCTCATCTTTTAAACCTGCAAAAGTGCTAAAGGGTGAAATAAAACCAGGTTCATCCTGGCTGCGGAAAGTACTTGTCGTTACTCAATTTTCTCTATCGATCATCCTGATTATATGCACCATTGTTATTTCAAACCAGGTTGAATACTTAAATAATAAGCCGTTGGGNTTTGATAGGNATAACCTGGTTTATATACGGATAAACGGAGNCATGGTTAACAATTATGAATCCATAAGGGGGGAATTTCTNCAAAATNGNNGNATTAAAANCGTTACCATGACTTCAGACCCCCTGGGAGTTTATGCATCAGCTTCAACTTCGACCCTGGATTGGGAAGGGAAAAGTAAGAATGATAGTATGAATATAAAAATCATTTCGGTTAACTATGATTTTATGAAAACATTTAACCTGGAGATGGTTGAGGGTAGAGAATTCTCAAGGAAATTCCCTTCCGATTCTTCAAATTATATNGTAAATAAAGAAGCTTTAAAACGAATGGGAATGAAATCGCCTATAGGAAAAAGATTCACTATGAGCGGGATGGAAGGGACAATTATAGGTGTTGTTAAAGATTTTAATTTTGAATCGCTCTATAATGAAGTGGAGCCTTTGTTATTCTTTTTTTACCCCGGTTGGTATTCTCACATAGTAGTAAAGATAGGACCCGNTAATATTTCTAATACCATAAATTTTTTAAAAAGAACAGTAAAAAAATTCGCCCCTGCTTTTCCATTTGAGTACCGTTTCCTCGATGACTATTTTGAAAACCAGTACAGGTCTGAAAAAAGAATGAAGGAACTTATAAATTATTTTGCAATACTGGCAATATTTATCTCATGCCTTGGTTTGGTGGGTCTGGCCTCTTTCACTGCACAGAGGCGTACAAAAGAGATAGGGATCCGAAAGGTACTGGGCGCTTCTGGTACCGATGTCACCCTACTGCTTTCCAAAGAATTTACCCGCTGGGTATTACTGGCAAACCTTTTTGCCTGGCCGGTGGCATATTTTATAATGAACAAATGGCTGCAGAGTTTTGCTTACAGGACCGGCCTCGGTTTGCATATTTTTATTTTTTCCGCTGTAATAACGCTGCTCATTGCACTTTTAACAGTTAGTTACCAATCGATAAAAGCATCGATTACCAACCCGGTGGACGCATTGAAATATTAGTGACAGCATGGAGCAGGGAGAAGCTAACGTTATGATTAAAAAAAAATTAAATCGACCGCCGTGCTTTGCTCAATGGCTGCTAAAATATATCTTCCCCGACCGTGGGGAATACACCTCTCTCGGGGATTTCGAAGAAGTCTATAATCAAATAGCATCCGGGGACGGCGTTATTAAAGCCCGACTTTGGTTTTGGGCAGAATTAATAAAGTCCCTTCCCGGTTTTATCAAAAATAAAATCTATTGGAGTTTAACCATGTTTAAAAATTATATTAAAATTGCATTAAGAAATATTATCAAGCAAAAAGGATATTCATTTATTAATATCACCGGACTTGCAATCGGTATGGCGTGCTGTATCCTGATCTTTTTGTATGTATCTTTTGAATACAGTTACGACAATTACCATCCCGATTCCCACCGTATTTACCACATTAAAATGAGATGTCACGCAAAGGATAACTTCAATTGGTATTCTGCACCTGCTGTAATACCTGCATTAAAGAAAAGCTTTCCCGAAGTGGAATTTGCAGCTCGTGTGAACAGCGCAAGAAATTGCCTGGTTAAGCATAACGAAAAGTTGTTTTACGAAGAGAGCTATATGTATGCAGACCAGGAAATATTCGAAATTTTTTCAATTCCTTTTATCCAGGGAGACCGGTCAAAGGCTCTTACGCGGCCCAAAACGGTAGTAATTACCAGACGCGTTGCAGAGAAATTCTTCGGGGCTAAAATTGCATATGGAAATTTGCTCAACATCAATGGCACTGATTATGAAATTACAGGAATCGTGGAAAATTCACCTGCAAACACACATTTAAAATATGATATTATTTTATCTTTAAAAACCGTTGAGCGTAGTTGGAATATGTCCCATTGGACATGGACCTCTTTTTTTTCTTATATAAAACTTGCGCCCGGGGTTAATGCCGATGAATTTGATAAAAAAATTCGCCGCATTGCCTATAGTTATGCCAAAGAATTATTAGAAGGAAGAGGTATTAAAGACCATGCTTGCTATTTGCACCGGATGACGGATATGCATTTGGACAGGCATCATAATAGTATATTATATCTTTACATTTTATCGGTAGTAGGTGTACTTATCATGTTGGTAGCCTGCCTGAATTTCATGAATCTTATAACAGCCCGGTCTGCCAACAGGGCAAAAGAGATAGGTGTGCGCAAGGTTATCGGTGCGTTTAGGATTCAACTGGTAAAGCAGTTCCACTGCGAATCTTTGCTAATGTCTTTTTTTGCGTTTTTTGCCGCATTAGTTTTAGTAATGTATGCCCTCCCTTTTTTTAATGATGTTGCCGGCACACAATTTACCTTTGCAGGCCTTTTTCAGCCGGGTGTATTATTTCCTTTGATTGGGATGACAATATTTGTAGGAATCCTCTCAGGCATATATCCCGCCTTTTTTCTTTCGGCTTTTAAACCCGCCGTAGTCTTGAAGGGCTTATCAAAAGTAGGGTCACGCGGCCCTGCAATACGAAAAATCCTTGTGGTAGGACAGTTTACAGTTTCAATTATGTTGATCGCTTTTACAATCTTAATATTCCAACAGTTAAATTTCATGAAAGATAAACATCTTGGTTTCGATAAAGAGCAAAAGCTGGTAATTCCGATTGAAGATGGAAATAAATTCCAATCTTATAAAAATGAATTTTTACAGCATTCTTCAATAACCGGTGCCACTGCTTCTCTTAGCGTTCCGGGTCGAATTGGGGATGTATATACGACCTATGAAGTGGGTAAAAAAAACGAGAAGCAGACAATGAAGTATCATTTTTCCGATTTTGATTTTATCCCGGTATACAATATAAAGATGGCAGCAGGAAGACCTTTCAAAAGGGAATTGAGCACCGATGTTAACGGTCCATTTATAATTAATGAGGCTGCTGTAAAAGCATTAGGCTGGAGTTCACCGGAAGAAGCGATCGGCAAACGAATTATGGCAGGTTTTTATGGTTTTGAAGATGATAGGAATGAAATATAGGAGTTTCAAAGGATTTTTTTTACCGCGGTCTCCAGGAAGAAATTAAACCGCTTGTTATACATATGCGGCCTTCCCTCTTTCAATGCGTAACACTCAATCTTAATACCGGAAACATGGATGAAACGCTTTCGTTTGTAAAAGCAAAGTGGAAAGAGCTGTTCCCCGGGGATGTCTTCAGATATTTCTTTCTTAATGCTGATTTTGATCGACAGTACCGTTCGGAAGAACGTTTAATGAAAATATTCGGTGCTTTTTCTTCCATGGCGATCTTTATTTCCTGTCTTGGTTTGTTCGGACTTTCAACATTTATGGCAGAGCGGCGCACTAAAGAAATTGGAGTTCGGAAAGTCTTAGGTGCTTCTGTATCAAATATTACTTTATTGCTTTCAAAAGAATTTATTCGGTGGGTACTTCTGGCAAATATCATCGCATGGCCAATTGCCTACATTGCCATGAGCAAATGGCTGCAGAACTTCGCTTACAGGACCAATATGGGGATACCTATTTTTATCCTCTCCGGTCTATTGGCATTAATTATTGCCCTCATAACAGTCAGTTACAAATCGATAAAAACAGCGGCTGCCAACCCGGTAGAGGCATTGAAATATGAATGACAGCAAGGAGAAGAGCCGGAAAAAAGAAATGGGGTGTCAAACCATTGGAAACAAAGCAAGGACAAATCCATTGTAGGGGTTTGATTCATCAAACCCGAAATAATCATCAAAAAACCGGGGGGCATTGAACGGGAATCTATCGCAATTACTTTAAATTTTGAAAATAATCGAAATTTGTTGTATAATAAGGCATGAGGTAATTAAATGGAAGCTATTAGACAAATTGTTAGAATTCCAAGGAACCATGAAGTAAAAATAAAAGTCCCTTAACATATTGCAGAAAATGAACTGATGGAAGTGATTCTACTTGTCAAGCCAGGCAAACGTAGTTTTAAAGATAAAATCGAGGAGTTGAAAACTGCAGTCAAAGACCCAATGTATCTTGAAGATATGAAGGCAATAAACCAGGACTTTGAACACACCGACATGGAGGGATGGGAATAAGTAATGTCGGAATTTAAATGGAATATATTCTTGGCGAACCTGGACCCCGTCGTGGGTTCCGAGCAGGGGAGAACACGTCCGGTATTGGTGATAAGTGAAGATGAAATCAATCGGATTCTTCCTGTTGTAAACGTTATACCTTTAACATCGATGAGATAAGGTGGAAAGATATATGCCAATGAAGTCTTCCTTACTTCGAGTATCACCGGACTTCCCAAAGATTCAATTGCCCTTTGTTATCAAATAAGAACATTGGATAAAAAAAGATTTATAAAGAAGATGGGAAGAATTTCAGACCTAAAATCGAAGGAAGAAATAAGGGACACGATATGTTTTCAATTAGGAATCGGGTAATATAGGGCAATTCTCAGCGAGAAAAAAGAGGTAAAATAGAATGAATGGGTATATTTTTGCCTGTCACCTTTTTTGCTTCCAAAACTTTGGGCAGATTTTTAGAGGACAGTTGAATTGAGTACGAATGTAACTCTTTTCGAAGATTTCTTAATTTGAATTAAGCCGTATTTTCTATATTAATATCACCCAGGTAATTGAGTTTTATGTTGAATTTTTTTGAAAGTTCCAGGACTGTTTTCGAAGCCTCTTCAGCTATTTTCTTTATATCAAAGTTGTTCTCCTTTGCTATCTCAGCCTGAACCCTGTACTTCTCTTTCAATATCTCATCGATATACATCATTATCCTCCTCAAATAACTCCATAGGTGTAATTATTTCCGGGATAAACAATCCCAACCTCGTATTAAGGAACCGTATGTGATTCTTTTTGTTGGCATTTGCCAGATGATTGCAATTCCATGTAAGCAGGAAGTCAATCTTGTAATAAGAAGCATAAGCCAAATGCATGGCATCCCCTTCCAAATCATCAGGCATCAAAGAATTATCTATATATGCTTGTGAAATTTGTATAATCTCTTCTGTGTAAGGCAAAATATTTAATTTTAACGCAAATTCTAAGATTTTCCCCTTATTCGGGTAGTTCCCTCTGTTAAGCTCATTTATCGTACTTTCAGATACAACCACCAGGTACTTACTGCTTTCCTCTTGCCACCATCTTTTAGTAATATCAATTAGAAAGTTAATTTCCGGTCTATTATCAAAAAGATAGCTGGGGATTGTTGTATCCAGGTATACTTTCTTTCTCATACACTAATTATGATACAAATGTAGTTTTTTGTCAACCAATGCCAAAAACTAATGGTTAGGATTTGTGCTGCCCTAATGTGAATACATCTGACCCGGAAATGATTAAACTTTCCGGGGGCGGGATATATTTGCATGTAGAAATGATATTTTTGCCTGTCACTTGACTGTCTCCGGTTTTAATGTGATTAAAGTGATTTCACTTTCTTTTTGTCCCCACCCGCATGGGTGAGGCAAAAAAGGGGCCAGGCGAAATTTTTTATCTACAGTTCTGCGATAAAAAATTTTTAAAAAAGTCTATTTTATGGTATAGTGATATAATTGGTTTGATGAAAAATATACTTATATCATATGGAGGTAAAATATGTTACTTCACCAGGAGTTTGTCAAGACAGCTAAAAAGAAAAGCAAAAAACTTGCAATTATCGATCGTACAAGGGAAAGTAGGATTACTTATTCAAAGGCCCTCATCGCGACGTTACTATTAGCAAGCAAATTTAAAAGTTATAAGGATGGATTTATAGGTGTAATGATTCCCAATTCAGCCGGTTCCATGTTGACCATACTGGGGATCATAATGGCAGGCAAAGTACCTGTAATGATCAATTATTCCACCGGTGCCGCTAACAATTGTGAATATGCCCAAAAAAAATGCGGTTTTAAAACCATTATTACATCACGGGCGCTGATGGAAAAAATCGGGTGCCGCCTGGTGCCCGGGATGGTTTTCATCGAAGATGTGATGGAAAAGATTACTGCCAAAGACAAGCTGCAGGCGGCAGTAAAATCCAAATTACCTGTAAAACTATTATTAAAAACCATTTATAAAGGGAAAGCGGATGATACCCTGGTCATACTCTTTACCAGCGGCAGTGAAAAAGACCCCAAAGCCGTCCAGTTGACCCACAGGAACCTGGGCTCCAATATTAAGGATATTTTTGTCGTTTTAAGTATCAGGGAAGATGATATCATGTTGGCCAATTTACCCTTCTTCCATATTTTCGGTCATAATATTAATTTCTGGCTTCCCATGGTGTGGGGGATGACCACAGTCACCTATGCCAACCCATTGGAATATCAGAAAATTGTTGACATTATAAGAGAAGAGAAAGTGACCTTGATGATTGGCACACCGGTATTTTTTATAGGGTATTTAAGAAGGTCAAAGCCGGGAGATTTTGCCTCTGTAAGACTCGCTGTAACCGGCGCCGATAAAACCCCTGACTCACTGAGGGAAGGATACATGAAAAAACACGGTATTACTGTCTATGAAGGGTATGGATGTACCGAAACCAGCCCGGTGGTCTCACTGAATATAGGCGAGAACAATCGACCCGGGAGTATCGGGAAAGTGTTTCCCAGTGTGAAGGTGAAGATCGCGGATATTGATACCGGCGAAGAGCTCCCCCCGGGAAAAGAAGGGAAGATCCTGGTGAAGGGGGAACTGGTAATGAAGGGATATTTTGATGACCTGGAAGAAACCTCTCTCAGGATAAAGGATGGTTGGTATGACACAGGTGATATGGGAATGTTTGATGAGGATGGCTTTTTATGGCACAAAGGCCGGTTAAAACGGTTTGTGAAAATCGGCGGCGAAATGGTCTCTATGGTTAGAGTAGAAAGTGTACTCACCGATCTGCTGCCAGATGATGTAGACTGCTGTGTGGTAGAAGTGCCGGATTTCGTTAAAGGTGCTAAGATTGTGGCCACTGTTACCAAAGAGGTTAACCAGAAAAATATCTTAAGTCAAATGTCTAAGGAATTAGCCAATATTGAGATTCCAAAGCAATTTCTTGTGATTCCTGACCTGCCCAAAATGGGAAGTGGGAAAGTGGATTTCCGCAGCGTCACTGAAATGGTTAAGAACAAACTGGCAAAGGAGAATAATAAATAGGATTTTTAGAATCCTTCTTTTGGATAAAGGATTACTTTAAAACTACTTCCAAATTCTTGAAGATCAGGTTGTTTGCCAGTGTATTCGGCGTCTCGCCTGACCGCCTGACCCCTTTTCCATCCTTAGCTAGAGCTTATCCGAAAAGGCCTGAAAAGGGGCGAACGGGTAATAAAGGCGAATACAAAATATTGACCGAGCCCCTACAAAGCCTTTCCAGCTTAAGGTAGGGGTGACCCTCGTGTTCACCCGACCTTTTCGGATAAGCTCTAGCTATTCCCTATTTCCAGGGGGCTCTTTTTGTAAAAACCGCCCCCTGGAC
>JGI10211J34971_10004006_pt1 | contig 11730 bp, 11 predicted proteins | sample Etolagsediment_FD_34971 | JGI IMG/M metagenome (IMG submission 34971)
CCCCATTGCACGATGAGCTCTTCCATGAGGTGGGAACCAGAATTCTCTGGAAGTTTGCATCACGGATTGCAAATGAATTCAATTTTGGAATAAAACCTCTTGCAACCCTGTCCCACAGGCACTTCTTCAAAATATTCCTTAAGCTGGAAAAGGGCTCAGCTGCAGCCCTGGAGGACTTTGAAAACACAGGATACATATCCCTCTGCAAAAGTTGCGGGTATAGGCATGCAGGAAAAGTGGCATTGGAAACTTGCCCAAAATGCGGAAAAAAAGCAACCTGGGCCGGCCCCCTCTGGCTGGGGGAGCTCCATGATAACGAAACTCTGGAAAAAATGCAAAGGATAAACCAGGAGCGAAACTATCAGCACAAGGAAAAGCTCCAAAAAACAATCAAATTAATGCAGGGAGAAATGAACATGCCTCCATGGTTTTATGAAATCCACAAAACATGTGCAAGGCTAAACGTTCAGCCTCCCCCAAAAACAGAAGCCCTCCTAAAAAACCTCAAAGAAGCCGGGTTCCGCGCTTCCCAGACCCATTTTTCCCCAATTGGAATAAAGACGGATGCAGACATCTGCGGNTTTGCAAAAGCCCTTAAAGGTTAAATTACTTGCCGCAGAANCCCGGAATATGGCTAAACACGCGACGCTTCCAAGAGGCATGCTCAACCTTTTTGATTTTGCAGCAGTGAACCCTATCCAGGGTCCCCTAATGACCCAGGAAATGATGCTGCCTGCAATAATGCTTCAGCAGATGGAGCAGCAGGAGAGGGAGATGCACAGGATGAGCCAGATTATGGCTGGAGATGCAGAAAAAGTTGCTCAGGAAGAACACCAGGAAAAACACAATGTTGCAAGCGGAGACGTAACGGAAACTGAAGGCATTTCCACAACCTCATTTAACCTGATCTATTACAATCCGGAAACAAATGAAACCCAGGTAATCAAGGAGCACATAAGCACAAACGTAAATAATTATTCACAGGCACAAAAGGTAGGCGACCCCATAACTGCAGCACAGACTGCCATGGCACTAGACCAGTCCGTTGGGCAAAAATCCACTTATCCAATGTACCTGAATGTAGCTGTTCCTCTTGCAAAAGAGGTGGTGGACCCATACAAATTGGAAGATGCGCTCAAAAAAATAGAAATTGAGAGCCCAAAACCCTTTGGGGGAGCAGCAGGGGCAATGGTCGCCCCGGAAGTATTTGATAAAGTAGAGCAAAAATTGGAAAATGAAGGCATTTATGCAGAAGTAGTTGCAGTAGATACCTTAAGGCAGGTAGAAGAGCTGCGCGGAGAAACAATCCATCAGCTGGAAGCCCAGATAAACTCATTTGAGCATGTGATTGAGGAATTGGAAGTAACAGATATTCCAATGGAGGAGTTAGTGACTGAGCTTCCCCCGCTCTCCAAGGAAAGGTATGTAACGCTTCTAAAAGAGCAAAAACAGATTGCAGAAACAGTAGTAGTTGATATGCTTATTGCGGATTTGGAATTCCTAATCGTCGTCAAGGGAAAATTAAAGAAAATGAGCCTCCGGGACCTTATGGATACACTCAAGAAACTTGGAAAAACTCCCGGAATTGGAGCAATTATCCATAAAGAAGGCGGCGGTGGCGATGAAGAGGGAGAAGAAGATGAAAAAGAAGGAGAAAAATAAGGAGCGCACTACGCTTTCTTAGCCTTAATTTCCTTGTTCTTTGGCCTTAAGTATACGGAGCCGCACTTTCTGCACTTTTTGACTCCTCTTTTATTTCTGGCTTTGCATCTTCTGCAAATCCAGATAGCTTGAATTTCTGCGTCTGCTTCAGGAAACTTTCCCATGTGGTTCACCAATAAAATCAAATGAATTGTAGGCACTATTTAGTATTGAAAGAGTTTAAATACCTACCGACTTAGCCCNAATCCATCGCCCNAAATTCCNNCAACAANNGAATACTCCGGCTCCGGGCGCTTAAGTTCACTTTTTACCAAGACAAATTTATTCACAGCAAACCCTCCAAATACTTCTTCCCTGTGCTTGCCCAAAAACTCCTTCAAATCCACCTTGTGCCTAACCCGCGCAAGCGTGAGATGCCCGGAAAATCCGTGTGCCTCTTTCCCAAACATGGATGCAAGCTCAAGCTCCACCTTCCCCGCGAGCTCCTTAAGCTCCGCACTCTCTGTTCCTGCCCAAACCACTTTTACATAATCTTCTTTGGGAAATACTCCAACTCCCTTAACCTGCACCTTAAAGGGCGCAAATTCCACTCTGGAAAGCGCAGCCTTGACCTCACCTATTTTCACTTCATCCACTTCCCCCAGGAACTTCAGTGTAATGTGCATATTTTTCACATCCACCTTCTTCATCCCTTCAGAAGGAAGCTCTGCTTCCAGCTCCCCCATCATCCCCTTAACCAAATCCGGAACTTCCACCGCAACGAAAAGCCTCATGCGTTTATAAATACTAAAGAAAGAATAAAAATTAATGCCAGAATTCCCCAAGCCTGAGGCACTGCTTAGAATGCTTAGTACCCAGGGCATAAAAGATGCAGAGATCTATTTCACGGGCGCAAGCACCCTATCCATAGAATACGCAGGAAACACTTACAAAACCAAGGAATTCTCTGAAGATGCAGGCTACGGGATAAGAATAATAAAAAACGGGCGGGTAGGCTTCTCCCACACAAACATCCCTGGGAATTTCCAGAAAGTTGCAAAAACCGCAGAGCACCTCTCAAAAATCTCCCCAAAAACAAAGTTCGCCTTCAGTCCCCAGCCCAAAAAATACCCAAAGCTCAAAGGCTGCGAAACAAGTATCGCCGGCCTCCCCCCGGAAATTGCATTCACTGCAGTAGAAGAAATACTTGAAGCAATGAAGAAGCGCGCAGAGCCCACAAGAGTTTCAGTTTCTATTTCCGAAGGCAGGGAATCCATTGCAAACTCCGAGGGCCTGAGCACAGAATCAAATTGCACAGCAGTAAGCATCTACGCGGAAGCAAAGAAAGGAAAGGGAATGGGCTACTCTCTCTATTCCTCCAGGTTCCTTCCAAAAAGCTTCAGGAGATTCGGGGAGGAAGCAGGAAAAATAGCTGCAATAATGGTGGAGTCCAAACCCATCCCCTCCCAGAAGCTCACCGTAAAGTTCTCCCCGCACATGCTTTCCTCCCTTCTTAGTTTTCTTATGTTCAACTTTGATGGGGACAACAAGAGAAGGGGCATAACGCGGCTCAAAAAAGGGCAAAAGAAGTTCGACAGTTCATTTACACTGATAAGCGATCCGCTCGCAGATGCGGATTCATCCTGCCCATTTGATGGGGAGGGAGCCCCATCCGCCCCGCTTCCAATAGTGGAGAAGGGGGTAGTCCGCAATTTCCTCTACGATAAATACACTGCAGCGCTCGAAGGGATAAATGAAGGGGGGAGCTGCCAGCGCACTGATTATGCATCCATACCTTCCCCGGGAATCACGAACCTTGTAATTGCACCAGGAAAATTTTCAGGAAAAGAGGAAAAATACCTGGAGGTATTTTCCTTCCATGGCCTCCATACCGCAGACCCGGTTTCAGGGAATTTCGGAGTAAATGTGGACATCTCCGTGCTCCATGAAAATGGGAAAAAGACCCCTGTCTCAGATATCCTGCTTACCGGCAACATATTTAACCTTTTCAATAGCATAAAACACTTTGGCAATGTCCAGCACGTTGATGGGAGCTTGGTTTCCCCGGAAGTCTGGTTCGAAAATGTGCAAATAATCGGGAAGTGAACTAATGAAGAAATTCAAAACCACTGAAGAGATTGCTGTCCCAACTCGCCTTATAGACCAGGTGATAGGCCAGGACCGAGCAGTGGAAATAGTGAAAAAAGCCGCAAAGCAGAAAAGGCACGTGCTCCTCATCGGCCCTCCCGGAACAGGAAAAAGCATGCTTGCCCAGGCAATGGCCGAGCTTCTTCCTTCCAAGGAACTGGAAGATGTTCTTGCATATGAAAATCCCAACAATGATAACAATCCTCTTGTAAAAGTGGTCCCCTCATTTCCGGACCTCGCATTCCTCTCCAAGAACCCCACTTATATGAAGTTCTACAATCCTGTAGAGAGGGCAAAAGTTGCAGAGCTTTCCGCCAAAAACAATCGGAAGGGTCTCCCGACTCTTCTCAACACAAGCCTTGCCCGCAGGATGTCTACCTTTTCCAAGGCACAATCCAAAGTAAACAGGAAGGAGGGAGGCATTTCCCCCATTTTCCTGCTTACAATTTTTGGAATAGTTGCAATCGCTGTTACCTTCCTTTTGGAAATTCCGGATGACCAGAAATGGTTTATTTTTGCCGCGCTATTTGGCCTTGCAATATTGTACTTTGTTTCAAATGCGGCAATGGGCCTCACTAATCGCATGGGGCCCCAGAAGCAAATGAATTACAAAGTAATCGTGGATAACACAGGGCGCAAAACAGCTCCCTTTATTGATGCAACCGGAAGCCGTGCAGGTTCCCTCCTTGGGGATGTGAAGCACGACCCGCTCCAGTCCGGAGGCCTCGGAACGCCCGCCCACCTTCGTGTGGAGTCCGGCGCAATCCACAAGGCAAATCACGGAGTCCTTTTTATAGATGAAATTGCCTCGCTCAAAATGAACTGGCAGCAGGAGCTCCTTACTGCAATGCAGGAGCACAAATACGCTATTACTGGGCAAAGCGATCTTTCATCCGGAGCCTTGGTACGCACAGAGCCTGCACCTTCGGATTTCGTTCTTGTTGCCGCAGGAAATGTTCCCGACCTTAATCACATACACCCTGCACTCCGCTCCCGTATCCGCGGAGAAGGCTACGAAGTATATGTAGAAGATTCAATGGACGACAATCCTGAAAACGAGGCAAGCCTCGTGCAGTTTGTTGCCCAGGAAATCAAGAAAGATGGCCGCATCCCGCACTTTACAAAAGACGCAGTACTGGAAATTGTTGAAGAGGCCCGCCGCCTCTCAGGAAAAAGGAAATCCTTTACCATGAACCTGCGTGAAATAGGGGGGCTCCTCCGCGCTGCAGGGGACATTGCAATGGATGAAAAGGCCAAGGTAGTTACCCGCAAGCACGTTGAGATGGCAAAGAAGCTTGCAAAGCCCATTGAATCCCAGATCATCGGCAAGCTCATAGAAAAGAAGAAGGATTACCAGGTTTTTGCAACTTCCGGTTATTCAATAGGGAAGGTAAACGGCCTTGCAGTTGTAGGGGATGCATTCTCTGGCCTGGTGCTTCCGCTTGTTGCGGAAGTTACTCCTTCCGCTTCCAAGTCCGGAGGCAAAATAATCGCAACCGGGAAACTAGGCGTAATTGCAAAGGAAGCAGTAGAAAATGTTTCTGCAATTTTCAAGAAGTATACCAGTGGAGATCTCTCAAATAAGGACATCCATATTCAATTCCTCCAAACCTATGAGGGTGTGGAGGGGGATTCTGCATCCATTTCCATTGCAGTTGCAGTAATCTCCGACCTTGAAGAGATTGCAGTGGATTCAAGCTATGCAATGACAGGTTCGCTTTCCGTGCGCGGCGAGGTTCTGCCCGTAGGAGGCGTAACCGCAAAAGTGGAAGCTGCATACGAAGCAGGCATACGGAAAGTTCTCATCCCAAAATCCAACGTACAGGATGTTTACCTCAAGAAGGGCATGAAGGGCAAAATCAAGATTTATCCTGTGGAGAATATTGTAGATGTACTCGGATATGTTCTCAAGCCGGGGTCCAAAAAGACTAAGCTCCTATCAGCAATAAAGAAGCAGTTCAAAAATTGAGAAATTGAGTAATGAATAATCTAGCTAGTCCTTACAAGCACATTATCTCCAATGGAGGTAATATGCCTGAACTGAAGCGTGAACTTCCTTCCAAGGTAGCTTTGTATCACGATAAGCTCTTTCTTTCCATCCACTCCAAGGATTTTCCCAAGGAAGCTTCCGGTATCCGAAATAACCTCTTTCCCTTCCAGCTTCATGCCCAGTATGCTTTCCCTCCTCATCATCTCTATTACAGTAGTTGCAAGGTATCCAAGCACAATTACGTAAACCATTACGAAGAGGAATTCCCCAAATTCCACATACGGAGGTTCAATATTCAGCACCCACTGCGAGCCCACACTCAGCACAAGCGCAGTGAGCAGCACGGCCACAAGTGTCCTCCCATATCCCGTAATTGCGAATTTCCTCTGGTCAGTGTACGCCTCTGCGCTCTTTCCCGCAACAAGGAAAACAATTCCCATGGAAATCGGGAAGATGACTGCTTTGAATATGTATGCGGAATTCTTCAGTTGATCCAGCCCGAGCGCAAGCCCCCTGTTATATGCTTCCTGCCCCATCCAGAATGAAAGAAGAAACATTACCAGTGCTGGTATGTACGGAATCCAAGTGTTTTTCTCAAGCGAGACCCGGAAATCCTTTACTCCCCCAAGAAGTGCATCCTCTATCCCGAACCCTTTGGCAATCAGGTAAAGGCCGATGAGCACACCCACAAACTTCATTTCCCAGCCCAGTATTGCCGAGAGCGAAAACAACATTATCAAAATAGCAGGAATCCCGAAAATGATCCTTGAATAGTGCGGGTCCTTCAGCTTCTCCAGAATCACGAAATAGGTTTTTTCCAGCTCCTTTGCCTGTTTCATAACCACAAGCTTAACCGCATCAATCTTGATTCTTGAACGGATAACCGGGAGCATTACCTCATCCGATGCACCATCAGATATGAATATGCAGGATTCCGCGGGAATCTCGCTCAGTATTCTGTTGAGCTGTTTGCTTATCTCCTGGTCAGACCGGTATCCAACTTTCTTGTGCCCTGTAAGCGTAATCACTTCCACATTTTTCTTTTCTTTTGAAAGCTGGTCATACATTTTGATTGCATAGAAGATGGTATTTGCATCCGGCTCTTCCGGGTCTGCAAGCGCAAGCTTGGTCGCAGCCTTGAAATTTTCTTCTCTTCCGATAACTGGCCCGTGTATCTTTGTTTTTTCGTACAGGTCGTTATCCCTGTCTATGCAGAGTATCAGAAGAGGCTTGACCATGGGTTTACACCTTCATTTTCATTTAAAACCCTTTTGGGGTTTTGCAGGAGCACTTCTTCCGCACTTCTTTTTTAAAATGTTTGTGTTAATTAATTGCATTAAGGTGCTTTATTATGACAACAAAACAAAACCAAAGGCTTATTGCTCTCAAAAGTGTGGGCGGAACCAAGGCCCTCCGCGTGCTTCCAAGGACCCGCCGCGCCCAGGTAATTGCTTCCCTTATGATTGAGGAGCCTGCAAAGACCAGATCTGAAGAAACCGCAGCTTATTTTGCATTCACTTCCGCAGTAAAGAGCGGGGACGCTGTGCGCGCAAAAAAAATTGCTGTCAAGCACTGCCTGGACAAGAAGGGATGTGCAGGCCTGGTTTCTGCAAAGGTTTCAGAACTCCGCTCTGAATCCAAAGATGGCAAATCCAAAACTGCAGATGAGTTTGAAATCCTTTTCCAGCTGAATTTCAGCACAATAGCTGATTTTGATGGTGCAATGTTTGACAGGCTTGAGCTTGCCCAGGATAAGCTCAGCAAGGCAGATTATCCCTTCACCCATGTGATTTACAACAGAATACTTGAAGAGGGGAAAAGGCTTGATATGCGGGGGCATGAAAAGGATGCGGCAGCAGGCCTTACAATATGCTGGCTGAGAAGGGGCAGCCTTGAAGATGCATTCAATATCATGGAAGAATACCTCATGAGGGGCGACAAACTGGTTCCCGAAGCAAAGGAACTCATTACAGGAGAGCTGGGAGCATACCTTATGAAAACCAGCAAAGGTGCTTTGAATAAATTAGTACAGATCGCCAAGGAAAAGGGAAAGGCATTCGTTGAACTCATGCAGGATGCAGCACGCAATGAAATCTCAGGCAGGGACCCTGCCAATCTTGAAAAATGCGAAACCCTCTACATCATTGCCCAACTTCTGGAAATGAAAGAGGATGAGCGAAACCTTGGAGTATTTCTTGTGAATGTACACACCTCTCTTGCAGATACACAGCCAGATAAGTTCCTTGAGCATTACCTCAAGGCTGCAGATATCACAGCAAAGCTTGGAATGGATAATGCAATGGACGAAGCAGTAATGAAGTACGTCCTCACCTGCAATAATCTTGGGGAAACAGACCCTGCATATTTCGAGAAAGGGATGTTTGCTGCCCAGGGCTTTGGTTTTGATAATGAGGCAGCCAGGTTTGCAGAGAAAGCATTTTATGGATATCTTGCAGCGGAAAGACTCGTGGAAGCAAACTCCATTGCAAATGAATCCGGCAGGAGGGACCTCTTGGGGCACGTTACACACATAATGAGCCGCAGCGAACTCTAATCCCCCTTTTTAAATTTTATTATTCTTAATCCACTAACAATTCTGTGATATTTATGAGCGATAAAATACTTATTCCCGGAGAGTATGTTGGCCCCGGAGAGGTTTATGAAGAGAGTTCTTCCACACACCTGGAGGGCGACGACATTTATGCCTCCACCGTGGGAGTTGCAAATGAAGCTGAAGGAAAGTTCAACTCAAAGGCAGATATGCCCCCCATCAAGCCAGGGGAAATTGTTTACGGCACTGTTCTAATCGTAATGGATTCCTTCGCAATTGTGCTCATTTCTCCCCCTGAAAAGGATGGAAAAATCCCCACATCTCCCCCAGAGGGAAAAATCCCTGTTCGTGCAATGTCCAGTGGATTTACCCCTTCCACAAGGGACGCGATCCGTGTAGGCGACATAATTCGCGCAAAAGTAGTAAAGATTGAAGGCGAAAAGGCAGAGTTGACTATGGTCGACCCGAATCTCGGGGTAATCAAGGCGTTCTGTTCTCAGTGCAGGGAGCCCCTGGAAAAAACCCCCAAGGGTTTAGTATGCAAAAACGACCACAGGGAAAAGCGCGAGATTGCAAATGATTATAGAGCTTACGGAAAAATAATGTTGTGAGGTATTCTTATGGAAGTCAATCTGCTCAAAAAAGAAAAAACAGAAATGGAATTTGAAATAGTGGGAGAGGATTCATCCATTCCGGAACTTCTTGTGCACAGGCTCAATGGAATGGCTGAAGTGGAAACCGCAGCATACAAGGCAATGCATCCCCTGGTCCCCAAGCCCAGAATCTACTTAAAGGTGAAGAAAGGGAACCCCGCAAAAGCTGTGGAAAAAGCAATTGTTTCACTTACAAAGGATGTTGCAGAGTTCCGTGGCCTAGTTTCCAAGATGAAAGCCTAGTTGGTGTTCATGGATAGAAAACTCCTTGAGCAATACACACAAAATCCCTATGCCCAGCTTGGCTTCCTTGCAGTGCTTCTCCTCCTTTATATCCTTACAAAAATCTCAATTTTTGGAATCCTCTTTGCAGTTGCGCTTATATTGACCGTTGCCCTTGAAATCTGGCTCGGCTCCAAAAAACATGGCTGGAAAGGGGAGCTCAAGGACACAGCAATCTCCCTTGCAGGAATAGTTATCCTCTGGTTCGCACTCACAATCATTCTCAACACTGCAGTCCCGATAAATGCGGTTGTTTCCTGCTCCATGCTCCCGAATGTGGAGAGGGGGGATTTAATCCTGGTGCAGGGCGCAGAGCCGCTTGGATATGAAATTGAATTAACTGAAGCGGAGCTTTCAGCCCTTCAATCCCCCACAACCACCGTTTCCGCAGAAGGCCTTGGAAGCTTTGAGCTCCAGGGCTCGCTCTACTCATATTGCATCCAGAACAAGGACGATGTTTGCTCGCTTTTTGCCTCAGACCCATCAATCTTTTCAGAAACAAAAGGCCCATTTACTTTTCAATATGAAAGTTGCATAAGGGAATCTCCTGAAGTTCTTCTTTCAACCCCCTGCATCACCTCGGTTGATTTCCGCGGTCAAACATATTACACAAACCTTTCCCATGACACGATTGTGTATACTCCCCCTGCAGGGGATCTTTACTCTTATACTGGAGACATAATCCATCGCCTCTTCTTCAAAATTAATTCCGGGAGCGAAACTTACTATCTCACAAAAGGGGACAACAACCCGATGTTCGATATCCAGGCATATGATTATTCCGCAATGGTTGGGAACACTGCCCCCTCTTCCCAGAATTACAAGGGAAAAATCCTTTTCCAGATACCTTTCCTGGGCTACCCTAAACTATTCATATCCGGATTCTTTTCTGAAACTGCAAGTTGTGATTCCACGCTTGAGTTCCCAACTGTTTCTTAGGTTATTTTATCTGTAATATTCGTGCTTCTCCTTTCCTCCGCTAAATAGTTCCGCAATTTGTTTTTCGTAGAATTTCTTTTCCTCAGCTCCCATCTCAATCTTATCCAACTTCTCATCCCATTTCTTCAATGCGTAAAGAGCCCGGTCGTTTTTCTCTCCGTATTTCGCATAGCTCAGCAGTGCATCCAGTGCATAAGGGGAATCACATTCCCTGAGTGAATCTATCGTTGCATTTCTCAGCACCTGCAGTGCGGGCGCTTCCATCGCTGAGTAGTAGCTGAGGTGGTAGCTCAACAGTTTTGCTGCTCCCGCATCCCCGAGTTCCCCAATGAATCCAATCAGCTCGGTAAGCCCCTCAAGCGAAGTAGTGTAGTTGAATATGGTTCTGTAAACCGCTTTCCGCACTTCTCCCGGATTTGTTTCCTTGCCCATCATTTTTCTGTAGTGCCCGAAGTTGTGCATTGTTTTGATTCCCGCAGCCCTTGAAAGCTGCTCGTGCGCAAGGAACAGGATAAATTGCTTCACTACTTCATCCCCGCGCACGTAGGATTCAACCATCACTTTTTTTGCAGCCTCCTTTTCCCCGCGGTTCTTTGCAATCGGATAAAGGAAGTACTCAATCATTGCCCTTTCCGCAGGAGCCATGAGCGCTTTTCTCCACTCAACCAGCTTCTTGTCCGCCTTTATTACTTTCGTTGCAACCTTTTCCATTGCCTTCTTTTTCTTTGCCCGTTTTGCCTCCTTCTTCTTCACTTTCTTTGGACTTTTTTTTGCCTTTTTTGGAGCTTTTTTCTTAATCTTCTTTGCCGTCTTCTTCCTGGATTTTGATTTCTTGGCTGCCATGCCCACCCTTCCCAGAAATCATTTAAAAACTCTTCCCATTCCATCAGGTTTATATATTCCCGGATGTCCAAATAATGCAGGTGCAAACTGTGTCAACATCCAAAGATTCATCCCGCAAAACCGCAAAGAAGGAACAGGTTACCCCAAAGCCCCCAGCGAAAAAGAGAGGAATGCCAAAAGGGGCAAAAGGAATTCTCTCTTCCACCGAGCTTGCGCAGAAGAAAACAAAACTGCATGCACCAAAAAAGAAGCCCTCCCGCGCAGCGAAGCTGCTCCTTTCAGGGGCACTTGCAGCAGGCATCGCAGCAGCGCCTTCTGGAGCTGAGGCCCGCGCCCCGGAGCTGGTTGACCTCACTGCACCATCCTCCTACATAATTGTTCCACCTCTTGTGGATGCCAGCAGCACTGAAAGCATAAGCTACCTCCTATCTTCACTTAAGGCTGAAACAGATAAGTACAGGAAATCCTCCGCGCTTAGTATTTTTGAGATCGCGCTTTCTCAGGGAGGAAAGCTTACTTTGAAAATGAACCAGATAGATAGGATACTTCGGTTTACTGTTTTGCAGCCCGGCTCACAAAGGCGCTCTTTTGAGTTTAGCTTTTCCGAACTCAGCATTATTAACCCTGAAGTTCGCATAGAGGACCAGGGGGAAAAGCTGGTTGTGCGGTTGCTGGACAGCAGA
>JGI10211J34971_10004009_pt1 | contig 11725 bp, 15 predicted proteins | sample Etolagsediment_FD_34971 | JGI IMG/M metagenome (IMG submission 34971)
CAACAGAGACTTTGAGCACCCAGACGTCATACGTGTAAATAATTGGCAGGAAATACACCAAATAGTATCAGGAAGAAAATGAAAGTTTATGTAGGTTGGGATTCAAGAGAAGACATCGCATACCAGGTGTGTGAGCACTCGATAAAACGCAGAGACCAAGAAGCAATAGTAGAACCTCTGAAACAAAACGAAATGAGAACTCAAGGCATCTACACCAGAGATGTGGATAAACTGGCATCAACAGAATTCACATTCACTAGATTCTTTATTCCTTATCTAAATAACTTCGAGGGTTGGGCAGTGTTCTGTGATTGCGATTTTGTCTGGAAAGTACCTGCCAAAGAGTTGGAGAAATATTGTGATGATTCCAAAGCGGTAGTATGTGTGCAACATGATTACACACCCGAGGATGGCTCAATCAAGATGGATGGGCAACTACAAACTGCCTATCCTAGGAAGAACTGGAGTAGCATGGTGTTATGGAACTGTGCCCATGAGAAGAACAAGATCCTGACCCCGGAGTTCCTCAACAAACAAACCCCAAAATTCCTACACAGATTCAGTTGGCTGGAGGATTCAGAGATAGGATCATTACCACACGAGTACAATTGGTTGGTGGGTTGGTACAAAGAGCCCAAAGACGGTGTACCAAAGATATTACACTACACCGAGGGTGGACCATGGTTCGACGGATACCGGAACTGCGAGTACGCCGACGATTGGAAGAAGGAAGTGATCAATTTATTCTCGGCATAATGAACTGGGAGAAAATTAAACCAAATCATTACTTCAAGGAACCTGTAGAACACGTGTATGCATCCACGTTATACGACATAAAGGATTATGACAAACTTTATGAGAACCAAAACAATCTCACACACCCAGCATGGCAGGAGTTTGACAAAAAATACAAGACCGGATACCAATTATTCGATGACATAAGAGACATAGACATCAACAGAGAGATAATATGTGTGTGGTTCTTCAAGGACAGAAATGATCGGAGTGGCGGTGAGGACATACTGCTGAAAGATAAAAAGATCAAATATCAGCCAAATACTTTTTTAATCACAAAATCTAAGGATATCAAAATTATAGACAAGGAAGACGAGTACATACGCAGACCTTTTATACAGTTAGACCTACCGAACAAAGTCTGGCAAAGTATATTAGAAAGATTCAATAAATGATTTCAATGCCTGCACGTCTACTTGCAGATGTCTATCCCTGACCTTTTGCCATACGTATTCGTCTCTAGAAGCAATATTTAAATTCTTCCTAATTTGCTTACCGGCATTATCATTCATTATCTTTTTTGCTTTGAACTCTACCGTGGGAAGATACAGACACCTATTAAGTTTCCTAGCGACCTTTTGAGTGTAGGAGTCAACGTGCCAGTGCCAAAAATAGACAGGAGCGAGATATCCTAATGTTTTTGTCCAATTTTTATGCAAGGCAAAATGTGCGGCCGGCAAGGGTTTGTCAGGCCATAGTTTAATCTCACTTCCAAGATTTTTCGATCCCTTGTTCCTGCCATCGGTGGGCACCACCATTAGGATTCTATCTTTGTATTTTTCAAACTGTTCTATAATGAGTTGATCCCAGTGTTTGGTGTTTACTTGTACATCATCCCCCAACAGCATCACTATGTCGTTTTTGGCCCGATCACACATGAGATTCCAACTGTAGCAGGTAGATTGATTTGGACCAACCACGTAATGCTTTTCGTCTAGGGTGTCCCTGTATTGTCCTAGTGTGGGGTCGTCATCATTGAGATAGAACAGGAATTCAGTATCGTGTTGTTGATTAGACACGGCCGTGTCTATCAAGCGTTTGGCCAACTCTGGCCTTCCTCTCGAAGGACAACAAAAAGAAATCATATCAACTTGTTCTTCCAGGTGTCTGGGGTGTGCTCGTTTATGATTTCTAAAGGCAAGTGATATTGGAACTTTTTCGTACCTCGTGTCCTGATGTACTCGGCTGTTTTCTTTACCGCCTGCCTCATGTTTGTGGAAGTCTTATATCCCAACAACTTCCTGGCCTTGTCTGACGAACAGGTTGCTAGTTTTACCTCTTGCGGTCTATCCTTGTGGTGTATTGGATCAAGATTGACTCCAGTTTCATTGGCACACGCTTCGGCCAGTTCATTGATTGTGACTGGTTCTTCGTCTGGTCCTATGTTTATAACCTCTCCCACCACATTGTCTTGGAATGCGAGGGCATTAAGACAGTACAAACAGTCGTCTATGTAACTGAAGCAACGTTTCTGTTCCCCGTCGCCGTAAACTATAGGTTGCTTTCCCTGTAACATCCTGTTCAACATTATGGACATGACATTCCTGAAAGGGTCGTCATACTTCTGCCTTGGCCCAACGATGTTATGTGGTACGGCGATCACATATTCTACCCCGTGTGTCTCACAGAGATTCCTCAGTACATCCTCCCCGGCTTTCTTGGCGATACCGTATGGATCCTGTGGTCTGCATTCGTAGGTTTCCTTGTAGGGAATATCATCATGGTGCCCATACCTGGCCATGCTCGAGCAGTAAACGATACGTTTGACATTGTTCCGGATGGCCGCCGTGATGGTCGTAACAGATGCTTCAAAAATATTTCTGGTCACAAGCACAGGCGAAAACACAGATAGTCCTTCATATGCCGTGGCGGCCGTGTGATAGACTATGTCGCAACCATGCATGGCCTTTGTAAGATTTTCTAGATCACAGCAGTCCACTTGATGAAATTCAACATCCTGTGGCACGTTATCAGTGTATCCACCTATCATGTTGTCGTTACCAGCAACGCTGTGTCCATGTGACAACATAAGATCTGCCAAATGTGATCCTAGGAATCCTGCCACACCGGTTATAAAGATTTTCATTTTTGATATTTAATTTGTTTTACACACGGTAGAAAACTTTATCGGGCCAGTGGTCTATTAAGACCTTGAATCCTAAATCTTTTATATATTTCTCTACCTCATTATTACTGCTACCATACTTTTTGGTGTTGTTATTTAACTCGACCATCAGATACTGTGTGTTCCGTAAAGTCTTATTAGCACCTTTTAGCACTTCCAATTCATATCCTTCAACATCTATCTTGATTACATCAACATCCTTGTAATCAAAACTGTCTATGGTGACCATCCTTATGTTCCCCCTACTGTCCACGACGCGCTTGGCCTGTGTAAAGTCGTCTCCGATCAAGGATACCTTACCCAACACCGAACCCACTGCTTCGTTTCTAGGATCACAATTTATTGTGCAGTTTTTCTGCAGACATTCAAAGTGTACTCTATCTGGTTCAAAAGCAATAACCTTACGTGCTAATGGCTCGATAGCCTTCGCCCATGTTCCACACCAGGCACCAACGTCAATCACGATCTTAAATTTTTTATTTTGTGTTTTACAGTAGTCTAAAAATTTAAGTAGGCACTTATTTTGTGTGAAAGGCTTCCCCACTTTCCAATCATTGATGTGGATGTCGTTACTGGGCACCCAGAATCCATTCACTTTTTCTATCTTCATAACAACCCCTTGTCCATCAGTATCTCCACGGCAGTGCCATTCTCAAACTCTTCGGGTGTAAACTGTTGGTAAGCCAAACTATACAACCATGGTTCGGGTCCGCCGTAGTAGGGATTCTCTATGTCAGACAGTTCCGTGTTGCCAACATCAGTGGCGAAACTCTTTTCATGACAGAACACAGGTATGCCTTCACAAATGGCCTCCACTGCCGTAATAGAACAACTGGTCACAACGCACCACGCGTCCTTGAGGTCCTCGGAAAGGGGTACCTTGGCCTCACTTGGTCCTGACGTGCCCCTGCCCCTAGGCTTGTGTCGAATTCTGATCGGACGGTCTGTGTATCGTTTGATCTGTTCTATTGTCTCGTTGGTCCAATTTGGATGATTTATGTATGCGTTTATACCTGCTGAGCTAGGACAAACTAAAACATATTTTCCTTTAAAGGTCGGGGCTTTGATTTTTAAGCCGAACTTTTCAAATCTGTCTGATTTACAATCCTTCAAGTAAGAAACATGTATGGCATTCTTACATATCCTCCAATAATGGTTGTAAGGTTTTAAATTGTTGTTGTCAAATCTACCAAAATAGGGAGTATCCGTGAACCAATACCTATGAGTACGAGCTTCGAGTTTTTTAATCATCTGCATATTATTGTTTACAAATCCCCAAAACATAGAATTTGGTAATGGGTCAGATGCTTTAAGATTATCCAATGTTTGATATTGATCAGGCCAAGATTTCATCACACCTTGAATCACTTCCCATGCCTTGCTTTTCATGTTATTAAATGGTGCGTAGATCGTTAGCATCGACAAATTCCTTTAATTGTTCTGCCCATTGTTTGTGACCTTCCGCTGATGGATGAGGGTCTTTGGGACTGACTATGAGGTCGTTCTCCATGATAAAGTCATAATGACTGCTATCGAACTTAAAAAATCTCTTCTTGTTTATGAGACTTTCAAATGTTTTGATGTCTCTATTTGATGAGGAGACAACATTTGGAAGACTGTTGTACATCACGTATGGTATTTTTTGGACTTGAAAATAATTCTGTAGGTCCAACACATGATCTAAGAATCTCATTTCACCTTGTTGGTCGATGTCCCAACCCTGTTGGCTGGAAATAAATTTCAAGTTATCACCGGTTTTCCAAGTACGCCATGTTGACTCCATGTTAGGTATACGACCTTTTTTCCACCCATCGTTGGTCAAATAATCATGCCTATGGGTGCTAGACCATCCTATCATTGCCATCACATTAATCTTATTGTTCTGTTCAAACCATAATTTCGTCGTGAAACTGATACGGTCGTTACCCCTGCCACCCATGGCGAGATTATATAAATCCATGTCATATTGTTCTGCTAGTATTTTGGTCGTGAATGTGTCTACTCCGTCTTTTGGACGGGTACCCAAGAAACTGCATCCATTGGAAAATAATCGCATCATAGTCTATTTTACAGTATAATTATTGGTATGCCAACAGTCAAAAACATTAATTCCTTAAAATATTTTCTCAACAGATTCCCCACTATAGATAATGGATACGACTACACTGTAAATTACCATAAGAGTGCCAAATCAAATTTTACTTCTTTGCCAACATTTATGGCGGAGTTTTTTGACTGTCGCGCACACCCTTGTCCTTTGCTGATAACCAACGAGGATCACATGATAACGAACCATGTGTGGGGTCTCACGCACCTTCGCAAAAACAAACCTCAGAAGACCCATAACCTCTGGCAGGAATGGGGTGATGATGTAGATATAAAATTACCACCAGTGACCAAACACTTCAACGAAACCTACACCTATGTGTGGTTGCCCATCGACGAGGAGAGCGCCAATAACCCATGGCATGTTTGGATAGACATTGTATCAAAATTCAGGTTGATAGAAAAAAGATGGGCCAATGTATTTTCTAAATACATTTTCGTGTTGCCAAATCCCAGCCTGTACTTCAACAAGATAGTGAAAGAATTCTTTAAGGACCTCAAATACATGGTCATGCCAAAGAACGAAACCTGGCAGTTCAAACATCTCATTGTGCCTAGTATAAGCAATCATCAGGACGGGATCATCACACCTTACCTGGCACCATGGATCAGGGCATTGAAGAATACCCTAAAGATAGAGTCAGACCGTAAAAGAAAGATATTTGTCACGAGGAACGATGCTAAGACACGCAAACTTCTCAATGCGGAGAAGCTAATGATTGCACTCAAAGGATGGGAGACCATTACACTAGAAGACTTACCGATAATGGAGCAGGTGAAGTGCTTCGCTGAGGCATCGCATGTGATTTCAACACACGGCGCGGGATTAACCAATCTTCTCTGGTGCGAACCTGGTACAAAGGTCTTGGAAATACAGGATCCAAAGATGTTGCACAAAAAAGTTTATCCAATTCTGTCACATCACCTCAGATTGAAACACGAGGTATATGTAGCCAAAACAGTGCCTATAAACACAGGAAATAAAAAAACAAAAGGAACAAAAAAATGGCAAATGGTCGATCTCGAAGTTGATGTTCCTAATTTGATTAGACATATAGATTGAGAGAAACTATAATAGAACTATGATTTACCTCAGCCAAACACACAGAGTCTTGACCGAAAAATATATCAAGTTTGCTCACAAGGGAATTCCAGGATCTAAGATATTACCATATGATAAGATATTGAAGTCTAACGATGCCAGTGAAGTTTGGCTTTTTGGTATACTGCGTGGGACAAATTTGGTATACGAACACTGTGTGAAAAACAATATAAATTTCTACTACATGGATAGACCCTACTGGGGCATCAGCAGGCAAGAACCATATTTCCTACGTGTAGTTAAGAATGGACATGTTAAAAACAAGATTGAAGATAGGCCCGACGATCGTTTCAAGGCAACATTTCCTTTTGATATCAAACCCTATCATAGATCGGGCAAGAAGGTCATGGTGTGCCCTCCCACTTCTTCCATCAGCACTTTCTTCAAGTGTGAGGATTGGTTAGCAAACACGATTAGTAAACTCAAGGAAAGCACTGACAGAGAAATTATAGTAAGGGACAAACCATACAACCCCGAAGCCTACATTGATGCAAATGGTGAGATGCGCACAGGCGAGAACAATACCAGCGTGTCTAAAGAAAAGATAGATTGGCGTGAAATACACGCAGTGGTGACTTTCAACAGTTCGATAACAATTAAGGCACTGGCCAACGGAGTTCCTGTGTTCACAGACGAAAACAACTGTGCCTATCCGGTGGCGCAACACGATGTGACCAAGATAGAGACGCCCAGGTACGAAGATCCGAGACCGTTGTTCTACAGCCTGGCATATGGACAGTTCACGGCCAAAGAGATGAGTAATGGGACAGCAAAGAGGTTGATAGATGGACGTTGAAATATTCCGGAGGACAGTCAAGGACAGGAAGCGTGGTGCCAGTTTCCAACTGTTACAGCACATGGCCGAAGGCATAAGAGCATGCGGCGACAATGCCATAATCGTTAACGAAAAGATGGAAGGCGAATGGCGGAAGGACGAGATGGAGCCACACGCACCGATAGGATGCATGTTCGGTTATGGTGGGAAGAACCAACTACACCACACCAAAGGACGCAGGAGAGACTTAGTGGAGCGTGCCAAGAGGAAAGGCATACCGATTATCACATTTGACGGTGGAATACTGTCTAGTTTTGGAAACACGATCACACATCCTAAACATCACTGGCGTGTAAGTTTGTATTCACCCATGAACAACGGCAACTTTCTAAGTGACAACAGTCCAGCAGACAGATGGGAAATGATGAAGAAGTTGTGGAACATAAAATACGAACCGTGGAGGAAGTCCAATCAAAACGATCCTATACTATTCGTATTACAACCCAAGGACAACTGGAGCATGGATGAATTGGATCCAGTGGATTGGTTTATGGGAGTTTATGAGAAAATTAGGCCAGCCACTGACAGAAAATTCCTTATAAGGCCACACCCGAACCACATGGCACAGATGATTAAGAGGAAAAACGAATTCCCCGAAGACTGTGAACTGTTGGAAGGCAAGGCGCACTTCGTCGGTGATGAAAAAAAGTACTACAGATTCAACTTCCAGGAGGTTATAACTAATTGCCATGCTGTTGTTACTCACAATTCTACTGCCAGTGTCGATTCCTGCGTTCGTGGAATCCCTACCTTTTGTACATCAGATCTTGCACTTTGTTGGCCTGTAGCAAACAAAAATCTCAATAACATAGAAACACCCGAGTATCCAGACAGGACACAGTGGATACATGACATCGGATACAAACAATGGACCACCGACGAGATACGTGACGGAACTGTGTTCAGAAGATTCAAAGAGAAACTAGGATATGCATAGAAGGATAGGTGTATTGAAGAATCAGTACGACAACATTCCTAATCTTATCCTGAGTTTTCCCAGATGCGGTAGGACCTGGATGAAACACCTTTTTGGTCATTACATAGCAAAGAAATACAATGTAGAGTTCAGTAAGTGGGTTGACAGGCCTAGGCCTGGAATACCAAGAATATTGTTTAGACATGATTTCATGAGCACCACAGGGCATATCCCATGGGAAGAATATTTTCAAATACAAGATGATAAAAAGTTTATATTCCTGGATGAGATGAAGAAGCAGAACATCATATATCTGTACAGAGATCCGTTAGATGTTTTATTCAGTTACTGGCCATACCTGCAGAGTGTACCTTACAAGAACTTTACTCCACCACAACACACTGATATAATTGATTTCGCACACAACAAGCAATGGGGCCTCGATGTCATAATCAATTTCATGAACACACAGTTGGATCATTACGAACAACATCAAAACAGGAAATTAAAGGTGAGATACGAAGATCTCAAAAAACATGACTCTGAATGGCAAAAACTCATAGAATTCGTTTTTGATAATTACGACAGCCAAGCATATGAGTATGCCAAATCTCAAACAACATTCTCAAGAATGCAAGAGAAGAATCACAAAGATGTTCCAGATAATCTAAAGTTCTATAGGAAAGGCGGATCAAACTACATAAAAGAGTTATCAGCAGAACAACAGCACACTTTATTAGACTGGCCTGGCTACAAGGATTTAAATAGACGCATATATGAAGATTAAAGTTATCACATCATACAAGCCTGGCTGTTGGGAACAGTACGGCAGAAAAGGCATAGAATCCATGGCCGAACAATTTCCGCCAGAAGTGGACGTAGTTGTATATGCCGAAGAACCAAAACCTCACTGCAAACACGATCGCATACAGTGGATAGACCTGAACACTGCCGAACCAGAACTTGTTAAATTTAAGAACAAACACAAAGATGATCCCGTTGCAAACGGAGAACTCCAAGAAATACCCGGGGGTGTGCGACGTCCTGCGGAATTACAGATCAAGGGAGGTGCCGACAAGAACAAAGGTTCATTCCTTTGGGCCGCTGTGAGATTCGCCAACAAAGTTTTCTGTGTGGTCAATGCTGTAAGGAATTCAAAAGATTATGACTACGTGGTGTGGATCGACGGCGATACTTTCACGTTCAGACCCGTGCCGATAGATTTCTTTGAGAAACTACTGCCTAAAGAAACCATGCTGACCTATCTAGGCAGAGAGAATCCAAACCTAAACGATGGTGGCAAATATCCCGAATGCGGTTTTGTGGGATACAACATGCGACATCCCGAGATACAGAATTTCGTAAATGATTGGGAAAGTCTATATATAACGGATGAAGTCTTCAAACTCCTAGAGTGGCATGACAGTTACGTGTTCTGGCACCTGTCAAAGATTTACAGGAAAGAAAAAGGCATAACAGTCAACGACATAGGATACTGGAAAGGGGTCAAGGGTCATCATGTATTCGTCAACAGTGAACTGGGACTCTACATGGATCACCTCAAAGGAAAAAGAAAAAAAATAGGCACATCGGCCAAGAATGATTTACGTGCCAATGCCAATGCTCCAGTGGATATAAGATCCATCGACTACTGGAGGAAAGCACCGCCCACACTATGAGACTAGAAGTTTGGACAGAACACGGGCCTTTGAATTCGAAACCCATCTTTGATGCTTTCATAAAGAGTCTGCAGGATGCTGGGGAGACGGTGTACCTAAACAAGTCGGCCAACGCTGACGTGGCAGTCATATGGAGCGTGTTATGGCGTGGCCGGATGGAGCAGTATCAAAAAATCTGGAACGAATATCGGAAAAATAATAAACCTGTCATTGTGATAGAGGTAGGTGGACTAAGAAGAAATCAAAGTTTTAAGATAGGCATTAACGGAATAAATCGTAAAGCAGATTTCGCCAACCAAGAGTTTGATGACAAGAGATGGTCATTGTTCAAGCACGAGCTTAGTCCTTGGAACCCCACAGGAGACATTATAGTGATCTGTGGTCAGCATGACGCTTCCGAACAATGGAAAGGATTGCCGCGGATGCAGAACTGGATAGCACAACAGATCACCGAAATTAGGAAGTATACAACGAGACCAATACTGGTTCGTCCGCATCCTAGGAATCAGATCAATTTTTCAGAAAAAGATTTCGAAAACGTGAAGGTACGAATGCCCAAACGTGATTACAAGACCTACGACGACACCGATTTCAAAAAAACACTAGAGAGGACCTGGGCTGTAGTAAATCACAGTTCCAATCCGGCCATGGAGGCAGTTATCAGGGGGGTGCCAGTCTTCGTGTCAGAATCCAGTCTATGCCACGACGTGGGCAACACGAGTCTGACAGACATCAATACACCCGCTATGCCCAATAGGATCACCTGGGCCAATTGGTTGTCCTACACGGAATGGTTCAAGGACGAGATAGAAGCAGGACTGCCATGGAAAAGAATAAAGAAAAGATTACTGGAGAAATATATCAAATGAAAACAGTGAACATAGGTAAGAGGACGGAAATACAACCAATAGAATGGCAACCTTATCAAGGCGAAACAGTTATTTTGAAAACCATATTAAGGCAAGGGAAAAAGATACAAGAGACTGGATTCTTCGAGGATAAAGTGAAGGCAGTTCCGCGAGGCAACGCTTACTGCATAGGTAACGGTCCTTCACGACAGGGATTTGATCTAAACAAATTAAAAGCCACAGGACAGACTTATGGCTGTAATGCTTTGTATAGGGACTTCCTGCCAGACTTCATTTTTTCTGTTGATACAAAAATCACAGTCAAGATGTGTGAGGATGGCGTGGGACTAAAGACTGTACACTACGCACCTTCTCTAGAAGTCAATAGGAAACAGAACAAGGGCATGTTACACCTNATACCACACAATCCACACTGGATATCAGGCAATGCCGCTTTCTGGACGGCNGGNGTTCATGGACATCGGAACATCTATCTCATAGGGTACGACTTCAGAGAATATGGCAAGGGTGAATTAAACAACATCTATCAAGGGACAGATTGTTATGGCGAAAGGAACTCAGACGACATATTCGAGGGTTGGTTGGCCACTTTCAGGAAAATGTTGAAACTGAGACCCTATGTGAACTATACTATAGTGCATGACAATCCACCCAGTTTCCTACACAATCTACAGACAGGTACTGACTTAGGCAACAGTAAGATTATAAGTTACAACGAATTTGAAAAAATTTTAACACCTTGATAGATCTAAACCGGCGAGCCTAAATTTATTCTTCCAAGCAAAGAAGTTCTTGTTGTGATTTGAATATGGATCTTGTAACCATGTCATTTGATACAAATGCACCATTTCATGGGCCAGAGTTTCAACAAAGTCCTTCCAAGTGGGAAATTTACAGTGTAGTTCTATGTAGAATTCCACATCTATGTGGTAGGGTATCACACGCTGATCAAATTTTCCCTTTGGTGTCTTTCTGTTGTCCCAATTGGCCACGCACCTACCCCAATCCTTGTGCAGTTTGCGAACACGCAACGGTACAGATGGTAATCTACCGCTGAATAACCCCCGATTCAATGTCCTAAACCAATGATACAACTGATCTTGTGTGGGCTTAAACCCTTTGGTATTCTTGTACCTGATAATTGTGTTCTCCAACCGGGTCTTCAGTTGCTTCCTCACATTCACGGTCTTGTTTTTTGTTTTTTTCATGGTTGACTGTTTTACCAATTGTGCTATAATATACTAATAATTATCTAAATTACCAGGTATCAAAATGCAGTCACATTTGCCAAAAACCAT
>JGI10211J34971_10004012_pt1 | contig 11720 bp, 9 predicted proteins | sample Etolagsediment_FD_34971 | JGI IMG/M metagenome (IMG submission 34971)
TCAATCTTGATGGGGAACTTATCGGCGTCAATTCCGCCATCGCTTCCCGCAGCGGCGGCTCCCAGGGAATCGGTTTTGCCATTCCCATCAATCTGGTCAATCGAATCGTTGAAGACTTGAGAAGCAACGGCCGGGTAACCCGCGCCTGGTTGGGTGTCTATGTTCAACCTGTAGATGCAAGCATCGCTAAAACCTTTGACCTGGAAAACACCAGAGGTGCCCTGATCGGACAAGTGGTAAAGGACGGCCCAGCTGATGAAGCCGGCTTGAAGCAGGGTGATGTCATCCTGGAGTTCGATGGCCAGGAAGTGGTCAACTCAAGCCAATTGCCCCTGTTGGTCTCCACCCAACGTCCAGACCAGAAAAAGAAGATGAAGATCATGCGTGAAGGTAAATTCAAGAACATTACCGTGAAACTCGGGGAGATGCCAGAGGAGACTAGTGCTTCTGGACCCGTCACCAGCTCCAAGGCAGATATGGGATTCAAAGTTGAAACCCCAAGCTCAGATAGACTTAGGTACTATGGTTTTTCCAGCGGAACCGAAGGGGTCCTGGTGAGCAGCATTGACCGGGACAGCGAGGCGTTCAAGAAGAACATCCGGGTCGGACACGTCATTGAAAAGATCGGACCCAACGTCCGGAACCTGAAAACGGTAAAGACCTCCGGCGAGTTTGAAAAGATCCTGGGCGCCTATGAAGCGGGGGATTCTGTACTCCTGCTAGTGAGACGGGATAACGACAATACCTTCTTTGTAGCCCTTAATGTCCCGGAATAATATGAATCTCTGATCAAGCGATCAACTGATGAAGAGGCCCCATTTATGGGGCCTCTTGTATTAGATGCCGCAGCAAATGAATTTGACTGCAGATTGACGGAAAAACATTTTTTCGTAGCCCCAACCCCTCGCGGATAAATTCTTGGATATGATTGACTTGTCAAAAGCTCGGCGATTATATTGCGCGGCTCTAAATCGCCTTCGGGTTGATGTTGAATGGTTTGGGAAATAAGACAGGAACGATGTGCCCCATGATGAAAGAAGTATCCAGCAAAGTCAATTTTATCGATCTAGAACACGAGATGCTCGATTTCTGGAAAACAGAAGATATCTTTAATAAACTCAGAGCTCAGAATGCAGGGAAGGAACGCTGGTCCTTTCTTGATGGTCCCATTACCGCCAACAATCCCATGGGTGTTCACCATGCCTGGGGTCGTACCTACAAAGATCTTTTTCAACGCTATCATGCCATGCTCGGCAAAGAACTTCGCTACCAGAACGGCTTTGATTGCCAGGGCCTCTGGGTTGAAGTTGAAGTTGAAAAGGAATTGGGCTTCAAATCAAAAACCGACATTGAAGCCTATGGTATCGAAGCCTTTGTAAATAAATGTAAAGAGCGTGTTCGCAAGTACTCCGCCATCCAGACGGAGCAATCAAAACGTCTCGGATATTGGATGGATTGGGACAATTCCTATTTCACCATGTCGGATGAGAACAATTACACCATTTGGGGTTTTCTAAAAAAATGTTTTGATCGCGACATGATCTACAAGGGCTATGACGTCATGCCCTGGTGTACCCGCTGCGGGTCGGCTCTCTCTGAACACGAGATTGCAACCGAAGGTTATAAAGAACTCACTCATACTTCGATCTACTTGAAATTCCCCCTCAAGGATCGTGCAGGTGAGTCCCTCCTGGTTTGGACCACCACACCCTGGACCCTGTCCTCCAATATCAAAGCGGCGGTCCATCCCGATCTGGACTACGTCAAGGTGAAACAGGGCGATGACCTCTATTGGGTGGTAAAGGGCCGTCTTTCCGTGCTTCAGGGCGACTATGAGATTATGGAGACCCTCAAAGGAAAAGATATGCATGGTTGGGAATACCATGGTCCCTATGATGAACTTCCCATCCAGCAGGATATTCAACATTCCATCATCTTCTGGGACGAGGTCTCTGAAAGTGATGGAACCGGTATCGTTCACATTGCTCCCGGTTGCGGTAAAGAGGATAACGCCCTTGCCAAGGAACAGGACTTCCAGGTCATCAAGCCCATCGATGAATTTGGCAACTATTTGGAAGGTTTCGGCGATTGGACCGGTAAAAATGTCATGGGTCTCAGTGATGAAGTTATCAATGACCTATCCCAGAAGGGTCTGCGTTACAAGAAAGAACCGATTACCCATAGATATCCCACGTGCTGGCGCCATGGGACCGAACTGGTGTTCCGCCCCGTGGATGAGTGGTTTATCCGAATGGATGAACTCCGCCATGAGATCGCTGATGTCACCAAAAAGGTGAATTGGATCCCATCCTATGGCAAAGACCGCGAGCTGGATTGGCTCAAGAACATGCATGACTGGATGATTTCCAAAAAACGTTATTGGGGTCTGGCATTGCCCATCTGGACCTTTGAAGATGGATCCTTTTACGTGGTTGGTTCCGAGACAGAATTGGAAGCCCTGGCTGTTGAAGGCTGGGATGATTTCAAGGGGAACAGCCCCCATAAACCCTGGATCGACTATGTGAAGATCAAACACCCCGAGACCGGTCTCATCGGGACCCGGGTTCCAGATGTAGGCAATCCCTGGCTGGACGCTGGCATCGTCCCCTATTCTACCATGGATTACCGCAAGGATCCTGAATACTGGAAAAAATGGTTTCCTGCAGATTTTATCGTCGAATCCCTGCCAGGTCAATTCAGGAATTGGTTCTATGCCATTCTGGCCATGAGTACAGTCATGGAGAATACGCCGCCCATCAAAACCATCATGGGCCATGCCCTGGTAAAGGCGGAAAATGGCGATGATATGCACAAATCCGCTGGAAATGCCATCTGGTTTGAGGATGCAGCCGAAAAAATGGGGGTTGATGTCATGCGCTGGATGTATGCCTCCCAGGTGCCGGTAAACAATCTCAATTTTGGATATGGTGCCGCTGATGAGGTCCGCCGCAAGATTCTCACTCTCTGGAATACCTATTCCTTCTTTGTTACCTATGCCAGACTGGATGACTTTGATCCGCTCTCTGAGCTGGATGAATCCACCCTAACCGAATTGGATAAATGGGTCCTCGCTCGCCTGAATCAGCTGGTTGGTGAGTCACGCAAGGATTATGAATCATTCCAGACCGATAAGTTGATGCATAAGATCAATCGCTTTGTAGATGATCTGTCAAACTGGTATGTACGTCGTTCCAGAAGACGTTTTTGGAAAAGTGAAAATGACACGGATAAATGGGCAGCCTATCATACGCTCTATCAAGCACTGGTTACCCTGAGCAAGGTCATCGCACCGGTTTCACCCTTTTTCACAGACGCCATGTATCAGAATCTGGTGGTGGCGCTTGATCCAGAGGCCCCTCAGAGTATTCATCTCTGCGCCTTCCCCCAGGTTGAAACACGCTGGTTGGATGAGACCCTGCTCAGACGGGTTAATGTTGTGATCAAGACCGTTGAATTGGGTCGCGCTGCAAGAAACAAGGCCAACCTCAAGGTTCGTCAACCGCTGGCTGGTATTTCGGTCTTTTTCCCTGAAGCCACAGACAGAGCCTATGCCAATGACCTGCAGGACCAGGTGCTGGAAGAACTGAATATCAAGACACTCAAGGTGGTTGAGAGCACCGAAGCGCTGGTCCAATATGATGTCAAACCAAACCTGGGGATCCTGGGACCAAAATATGGCAAGGATCTTGGAACCATTAAGAGGCTCCTGGAAGCACAGGACCCACAAGTCCTCATGCAGCAGTCCCAGGCTGGGGAGAACATCAAGCTGACAGACGGCGATCTGCAGTTTGAGCTTTCTCCAGATGAATTGTTTATCAATACCATTGAACCTGAAGGCCAGGCTGTGGTGGAAGAAGCCGGCATTGTGGTCGCCGTGGATACGGAATTGACTGAAGCACTCATCAGCGAGGGTCTTGCCAGAGACTTTATCCGCAACGTGCAGAATATGCGCAAGGATGCCGACTTTGACGTTTCTGACCGAATCAAGGTCAGTATCGATTCCGACGACACCCTCAAAGGCATGATCAGCGAACATCTTGAATATATCTCCAATGAAATCCTGGCTGAAGATGTGGTTTTCGAGTCGGCTGCAGGGGATTTTACCAGCGAATTCAAATTAGGTCGCGTTGCCTGCAAAGTAGGAATCTCCCGTTATTAAGAATCTATCAAAATACCTGCTCATCACCCTGGGCATCGTGATCCTGGACCATTTTACGAAGTACTGGGCTATTGTTGCACTTAAAGGCAAGCCCTATTGGCCGGCAGGATGGACCTTTTTCCGCTTTGACTATGCGGAGAACTACAATATGATCTTTAGCCTGACCATCATTCCCATGCCCATCGTCAATGCCCTGGCCATCGTGGCCATGGGTTTGCTCATCTATCTGCTGTGGGAGTACAAGGACAAGCATATTCTGCCCAGTGTTGGCCTGGCCATGATCCTCGGGGGCGCCTTCGGGAATATCCCTGAGCGATTCATCCGAGGATATGTGGTAGATTTCATCAGCTTTGACTGGCCGGATTGGTTCTTCTTTACCCGCTGGCCTACCTTCAATATCGCAGACAGTGCGGTGAACGTGGGGATGATCCTCTATCTGAGCTATGTCTTTTTTATTGAAGGCAAGGAAATCACCAGCAGTGTGAACAACGAATCTCCTGCAGAGGACTAATACCGCACCCTTTGTAATCACTTTTTATTCTGTTCCTGAATCGCTATATTTGAGCCAGGCGGTTCTGAGTGCACATAATAGAATATTCCACCAAAATCACACCCTGTTGTCCAAACATTTCATAGGAATTTATCACGCTGATAGATCAGGCTGAACAATACAACAGCAGTATTGAGACCTTCAAGGTAACCATCGATCGATTTCAGAAACCGGTTCGGCTGGATAAGTTCCTGTCAACCCGGCTGCCGTCTCATATTACCCGCAACCAGGTCCAGAAACTCCTGAAGGCCCAGAAGATTTTTGTTGATGGCCGTCCGGTGAAAGCAAGTCACCTCATCGCTCCCGGCGAGCATGTCACCGTTGAATATGATATTCCCTACTCGCCGACACTATTTGGCGAAAACATCGCCCTGGATGTGGTCTTTGAAGATGACTATCTCATCGTGGTCAACAAACCTGCCGGTCTTATTGTGCATCCCGGCGCTGGCAATGCCACGGGTACCCTGGTGAATGCACTCATCTATCACTGTGAACACCTTTCCAATGATAATGGTCTGCTGAGACCGGGTATCGTCCACCGATTGGACAAGGATACCTCAGGATTGTTGATCTCTGCCAAGGACAATAGCGTTCATGGGAATTTGAGGTCTCAGTTTTCAAAACGAAGTATCGAAAAATATTATGATGCGCTTGTGTGGGGACGCTTCGATGAGGATAGGGGAGACATTGACGCGCCTATTGGCAGGAGCCCGAAGAATCGCAAGAAATTCACTGTCATTGATACAGGACGACCTTCACTGACCCGTTATGAGGTCTTGGAACGGTTTGAGTTCCTTACTCTGGTCCGGGTAAAATTGGAAACCGGCCGCACCCATCAGATCCGGGTACATATGACTCATGTTAATCATCCACTGTTTGGGGATCCATATTATGGCGGACGGAATTCAAAGATCATCACCTTGAACATGAGGCAGCGGCAATTGGCAGCCAAACTACTCGACATGCTCAATCGTCAGGCGCTCCACGCCAGAAGGCTGGTATTCACCCATCCCAAAACAGGGGAGACCCTGGATCTGCAAGCGCCGCTACACGATGATTTCGAGGATGTATTGGCTTTGCTCAGGGAAGGCGCGACTCAGTGAGCCAAACCAAGCTCCAGAATCATATCCAATCCTTTCTTTCCTGGCTGGAAGTGGGGAAACGCTATTCTCCAGAAACACTGAAAGCCTACGCCAGCGATCTTTCACAATTTTGCACCTATCTTGAGAACAATGATACAGAATGCCTGGACACCCCCGCTCAGATCGATCGCACGGTGATTCGCGGCTTCCTGGGCTATCTCTCAGGGGATCTGAATCAGCAGCCTCGATCCGTGGCACGAAAACTGGCTGCACTGAAGTCACTTTTCAAATACATGCACAAAGAGAAGCTGGTTCCAATCAATATTGCAGCCTATGTCCACTCTCCAAAATTGCCAGGTGTGATTCCCAGTTATCTCAGCGAAAAACAGATCGTTTCAGTGTTGGATCGACTGGGCGAATCCAGCGGCTGGATGGCAAAACGTGACCTGGCCATGGTAGAGCTGTTTTACTCTACCGGGATGCGCGTATCAGAGCTGGCCGGATTGACACCAGCGTCACTTAATCGACAAAAGTCGACGGTATCGGTCATTGGTAAAGGCTCAAAACAGCGCATCATTCCTGTCGGGTCCTATGCCTGGGAAGCCCTTGATAATTATCAGTATGCCCTGAAAAAGAAATTTGGAGAGCGAGAGATTTCAGGCCCGCTCTTTCTTGGCCGAAATGGAACCGCGCTGACAGCTGATGGTATCCGTTTAAGAGTGAAACGAGCCATTAAGGCCATTGCTGAATTAAAGAAAATGAGTCCCCATGTCCTGCGTCATACCTTTGCTACCCACATGCTCAATGCCGGAGCTGATCTCATGGCGTTGAAAGATCTTCTGGGACACGCGAACCTTTCCACGACTCAGGTGTACACACATGTGCAAGCTGACAAATTGAAAAAAGCGTTTCAAACCGCCCATCCAAGGGCAGGAAAAAAATAAATGTTCCATAATCATCATAAAACTGGAGGAGCCTATGAAGGTAAACATCGTCGCACGGCACTTTGACATTTCTGACAAAACAAGGGAGTATATCCAAAATGAGATCGATCATCGCATCGAGCCCTTGTATGATCGAATTGTTGGTTGTAAGATGATCGTTGAGAAGGCTAAAAATGACTATATTGCTGAGGTGATTCTAAGTGTTCCAGGTGAGACCCTCACTGCCAAGGAAACCTCTGAAGATCTAACAAAATCAGTGGATTTTGTGGTGCGTAAAATGCTCAAGCAATTGAATAAGCATAAAACCAAATGGAAAAGACCGGTATCACCGCTAAAAACCTTTGAAGATTCCAGTGAAGAGGAATCATAATAATAAAGAAAGTATCATAGAATGAGACCTGAGGAAAAGAAACAAGAGATCATTGTCGGCATCGTCGTGCTGGTCATCCTCGCTGCCATGATCATGGGAATTATGTGGGGAAACAAAGCCGACATCTTTTCCTCAAGGAGCTACTACACAGTCCGGGTTGCCCGCGCCAGCGGTTTGGAAGAGGGCGACCCGGTTACTGTCTCCGGTGTACCCAAAGGAATTGTAGACGATTTTATTGTCATGGCCGATTCCGTGGACATCATCATCGGAGTTGATAAGGACATCACCTTGTACTCCGATGCTTCAGCCATTATTTCCAACCAGGAGTTATTGGGTTCAAAGAAGGTGGAAGTGAATCCGGGCACATCAGGCAACCTGTTGGCAGAGCACAGTATCTTCAGGGGCACCTTTGCAGGCGGCCTGGAGGATATCTTTGAAACCACCGGGGCTATCTCCACAGACTTTCAAACCCTCCTGGGAAATTTTAACAAGACCGTCCTGCTATTGAACAAGGCCATGGAACAGGATGTCCAGGCCAGTTTAAAAAGTATTCATAATACAGCTCAGCTCATTGATTCGTTGATGGCTGCGGATATTCAACCGGGCCTGTCAGCCATGAAGGGTGCCCTCCAGACAGCGGAAGGCATCGTAAACACCAAGAGTGCTGACATCGATACCATTGTCACAAATTTAAAGCATGTCTCCCAAACATTGAATGCCGTTGTAGATGATAATAAAGGCAAATTGGCCCGCTCCATTGCCAGTCTGGATAAGGTGGGCAACGATCTCAGCCGCTTAAGTGCAAAATTGAAGGATCCCAATTCGAGTCTGGGAAAACTGACTTCGTCTGACTCACTCTATGCCCGGCTGGATAGCATTACAGTGAATATCAATGCCATTGTCAAGGAGATCAAGCAGAACCCTAAAAAGTATCTTGAGCATATCAACGTCAGTGTTGACATGTTTGGGGGAGGTAAATAGATGAGGGCCATCATTCCCGCCGCTGGGATAGGTAAAAGATTGCGGCCGCATACCCTGAATGTTCCCAAGGTGATGATCAATATCGCTGGGAAGCGTCTCATCGGGCATGTCCTTGATGCAGTCGAATCAGCTGGAGCATCTTCCGTTTCCATCATTGTTGGATACAAGGGCGAGCAGGTAGAGGAGTATGTCAATCGCTACTATGGCCATCTGCGTCTGGATTATCCTTTTCAGAAAGAGCGAAAGGGTCTGGGCCACGCCGTTTTGCAAGGTCTGGAAGACAGCGATGAAAGTGTCCTCATCCTTTTAGGCGACACAGTTTTTGATGTGGATTTTTCTGAATTTGTAAGTGGCGAAGAAAATGCCATTGCTGTGGTCAAGGTCGATGACCCCAGGCGCTTTGGGGTTGCAGAGATCGATGCCGCGCATCGTATCGAAAGACTGGTTGAAAAACCTGAGCAGCCCAAATCTGATCTGGCACTCGCCGGCATGTATTTTATAAAAGATCAGCGGGTTTTGAAAAAGGCTCTGGAACAGCTCATCGCGGATGATGTCCGAACCAGAGGCGAGTACCAATTGACCGATGCCCTCCAGATGATGATCGCGGATGGAGAAACCATCAAGGCCATTCAAATCAATGGCTGGTATGATTGCGGCACCAAGGAATCGCTTCTCGATTCACATCGCTTTCTTCTCGATGGGTCACAAAGTACGGATCATGTTAAGGATACCATCGTTCATCAGCCCGTATTCATCCATCCTGAAGCCCGGGTGAGCAACTCGGTCATTGGACCGAATGTTACCATTGACAAAGATTCTGAAGTGGAGGGGACCATTATCTCAGAAAGTATCATCGGGAAAAACAGTATCATCCGCAACATGATATTAAAGAATTCGCTCATTGGAGACAATGCGCTTGCAGAAAGCCATGTCAGATCGATCAATGTGGGTGATTATTCTGAACTTAAATTCGATTGATTTTTGACCTGGACTCAGCTAGTATAAAGGTCTATAAAACTTAAGTAATTGGGAGTAAACCATGTCATATTTATTTTCGTCTGAATCGGTTACCGAAGGTCATCCCGACAAAGTCGCGGATCAGATATCGGATGCCATTCTAGATGCTATTTTAGAGAAAGATCCTCAGGGTCGCGTTGCCTGTGAAACCTTTGTGACCACGGGTCTTGTTCTGGTCGGTGGGGAGATTACAACCTCAGCCTATGTGGATATCCAGCGAATCGCCAGAGGGACCATCAAGCGCATCGGATATACCGATTCACTCATGGGTTTTGATTATAAGACCTGTGCTGTCCTCGTCACCATTGATAAACAGTCCAGTGATATTTCCCAGGGCGTAGATGATGATCAACACGAACAGGGGGCTGGTGACCAGGGAATGATGTTTGGCTATGCCAGTGATGAAACGGCAGCCTTAATGCCCATGCCCATCTATTTGGCCCATGCACTTACCGCCCGACTGGCAGAAGTGCGTAAATCAGGCGCCTTGCCCTATCTAAGACCTGATGGCAAATCACAGGTTACTGTCCAGTATAATTCTGAGACCCACCAACCTGAGGCGATCACTGCCGTTGTGATCTCCAATCAGCATGAAGATGGTGTGGATGTAGCCGGTGAAATGTACAATGACATTCTGGAGACAGTGATCAAGCCCGTACTTCCCAAGGATCTCGTGAATTACCAGACCCTTAAGGTGTATGTCAATCCCACCGGACGATTTGTGGTGGGTGGTCCTCAGGGTGATGCGGGTCTTACCGGCCGTAAAATCATTGTGGACACCTATGGTGGTTATGCCCCCCATGGGGGTGGCGCATTTTCGGGAAAAGACCCGAGCAAGGTGGATCGTTCAGCAGCCTATATGGCCCGTTATATCGCAAAAAATATTGTGGCGGCAAAGGTCGCCAAACGCTGTACCATTCAGTTGGCCTATGCCATTGGAGTGGCCGAGCCCATCTCGATCCTGGTTGATTCACACGGCACATCCAAATACAGCAATTCTGATTTGGAGGCCATGGTCAAGGAAGTCTTTCCCCTGAAACCGGCTGAGATCATCAAACATTTAAACCTGAAACGCCCGATCTATCAAGAGACGGCATCATACGGGCATTTTGGTCGTGATATCTTCCCCTGGGAGAAGACCGACCTGATCACTGAAGTAAAGAAACAGTTAAAATAGGAAGCGGTTGATCTCAGATCACCCCGGATATAATATGGAAATAAACGTGAAAGACTATAAAGTAGCTGATATCAACCTGGCTCAATTCGGGCGAGACGAAATGCGCCTCGCCGAAAAAGAGATGCCCGGGCTGATGGAGCTGCGCCAGCGTTTTGGCAAACAAAAGCCCCTGGAAGGAGCCCGTATTGCCGGTTGTATTCATATGACCATCCAGACAGCAGTTCTCATCGAGACCCTCGTGGAACTGGGGGCCCAGGTGCGCTGGTCCAGTTGTAATATCTATTCAACTCAGGACCATGCTGCTGCAGCCATTGCAGATTCCGGGATTCCTGTGTTCGCCTGGAAGGGTGAAACAGAAAAGGAATACTGGTGGTGTATCGATCAGACCCTGGATTTTGATGGTCAGGGACCAAATTTGCTTCTGGACGATGGTGGCGATCTGACCCAGGTGATCCTGGAGCAGCATCCCGAATGGCACGCCCAGATCAAGGGGGTTTCAGAAGAAACCACCACAGGCGTTCACCGTCTGTATCAGCTTATGGAAGAAGGCCAACTGCCCTTTCCGGCAATCAATGTGAACGATTCTGTGACCAAATCAAAGTTCGACAATAAATACGGGTGTCGTGAATCCCTGGCTGATGGCATCAAACGGGGAACCGATATCATGCTGGCCGGGAAAAAGGTCGTGATTGCTGGTTACGGGGATGTGGGCAAGGGCTGTGCTCAGTCCATGTCAGGCTATGGCTGTCAGGTCTTTGTGACTGAGATCGATCCCATCTGTGCCCTGCAGGCCAGCATGGAAGGCTATCAGGTTGTCACCATGGAAGAAGCTGCCTCTTATGGCGATATCTTTGTTACCACCACTGGCTGCAAGGATGTCATTCGTGGTGAACATATGGAACAGATGAAGGACAATGCGATCCTGGCCAATATTGGTCATTTTGATCACGAGATCGATGTCCATTGGCTGGAGAATCAGCCAGGGATCAATGAATACAACATCAAACCCCAGGTGGACCGATTCGAATTTCCTGATGGGAAATCCCTGCTCCTGCTCTCCCGTGGCCGCCTGGTGAATCTGGGAAATGCTACGGGCCATCCCTCCTACGTCATGTCAACGTCCTTTACCAATCAGGTCTTGGCTCAGATCGCCCTTTTCGAAGGCCGTGCTGAAGCCGGTGTGACCGTGCTCTCCAAAGCATTGGATGAGGAAGTCGCCCGCCTGCACCTGGCTCATCTGGATGCCCATTTGACGGTGTTGACAGATGATCAGGCTAAATATCTCGGGGTTCCCAAAAATGGGCCCTTTAAAGCAGATAACTATCGCTACTAAACCGGGAGAGAGCACCTAATTTGACTTCAAATCTCAAAAGCCGGGCCGCAGGATTACTCCTGGCTTTGAGCTGGGGTTTCCTGGTTCTCCAATGTGATTTTGGCTTG
>JGI10211J34971_10004015_pt1 | contig 11714 bp, 8 predicted proteins | sample Etolagsediment_FD_34971 | JGI IMG/M metagenome (IMG submission 34971)
TACGAATTGTTCTCTGGCAAACCGGAAAAGGAGAACCCCGCGTTGATTATCAACGACAAGGTAATCTCAGCAAATGAATTTAATCAATTATATGCCACAAGAGCAGATCGTCTTTCTAAAAGTGATTTTATTTCTACGCTTATAACAAAAAACCTTCTGATCCAGGAGGCCCAGAAAGAAGGCATTGATAAGGAAAAATCATTCAAAAAATCCATACAGGACTTCTATGAGCAATCCCTTATTAAGGTATTGATTGACAGAAAATTTTCTTCACTAAAAGCCGATGTTACAGATGATGAAGTAAATAAGTATACACAACTACTCAACAAAACGGTACACTTAACCATATTCAGTTTGGACGATGTCAATAAAGCCGGAGATATCAATAAAAAGAGAGGGGATAAACGAATCGTCCCATTTCAAGACCTATCCATGGATGTACAATATTATATCTTGTCCATTGGTGAGGGAGACAGGACTAAGCCTATCAACATCGGTGATAATAAATACGTGGTCTACAGGGTGGATAAGATTGAAGATGGGCCTGCCCCGTGTGCTTCTGACGTCATTCGGGACAGAATAAGGGAAAGATTGATTGAGGAAAAGAAGGGTATTCAACAGAGTGAATGGATGGCTGATATAAGGCGTAAGGCGAGGATACAGATCTTTGATAACTGATAAAATAACCGTTCACTGGCTCAACGGTTCAGGCTTGCCCCGACCTCCGACTACGATTCTCTCCGAGGCATAGGCTCGTCTCATTCGCCTTGGATTTGAAACAAAATTCTATGCAATTGTGGGAGTTTACTTTCCCCTCATCTGTAAAAAGGGAACTCGCAGAGTAGAAAACAGAGCCAGCTTAATGATTTGACGATAAAATGGTTGGGTGAGAGAGGATGGTTTTCAATCTGTGAAATTTATATTTTTGGGAAACCGGGGGTGTTTTATTACGATAGAGCCTTGTCGAAATTCATTATGGTAAAGACCAGGCAAGAAAAAATCAGAATCAGACTAATGTAATTGGGGAGCTTCTATGAAAACCAAATATAAACGAAGAAACTTTTTTATCAAAAAGGGTCTTCAGGGGAAATATGTACTCAGTTATTTCATTTTCGTCATGCTTGGAGTTATCTTCTTTACACTAATTTTCAGCATGTTATCCATGAATACCCTGTCGATCGTATATGATGATTATGATCTTCAAATAGGGACAACTCCTCTCATTCTTTTAGGGAAGATCTTGGCAAGTCAATGGATTTTTATGGTCATTTTTGCAATGCTGTTCGTTGTGATCATCTCCATATTGCTCACCCATCGCATTGCCGGCCCAATGTACCGCTTCGAGCAGGCCTTCAATGAAATGATCAACGGAAATATTGGTTACNGGATAAAATTGAGAAAAAAAGATGAAGGGAAGGAACTTGCTGAGAAAATCAACCGTTTTAACGATATATTATCTGAAAAATTAAAGGCAACAAATAAATTGGTTGATGAAATTGATAGATCCCTTGAAGTCTTTAGCAGGGAAGGAAAGTTGGAGGAGATGGAGGGAGCTCTGAATCAGGCAAAGGATGTAACCTCACGAATCAAAGGTACTTTTTCTAATTTCAAGCTGGATTGCNATTGATATGGGTTCAAGAATCCTGATAGCAGCATCTTTGTTTCAGTTCATATTGGTGATGGCTTCCTTGTCTTTTGGTCATGAAATAAAGACTCGGTATGTAACCATCACGTATGAAACCAAAGCGCATCTTCACGAATTCAATGACAAGCTTTACCTTGGGCGCTTGAAATGCCTTTTGAAAAAAAGGAGGGCACTCACGATAGAGGACGAAGTGAAAAATAAAATCGATTTAATCATCGAAAAAGCAGAAACAGTACTTGAGATATTTCCGAATACCTTAAAATTCAAGATCAACCTGGTTCCCTCTCCCAAGGAGGTTCAAAAAGCCTATTATAATATATATAGTAAAAAGGTGGATTATATTGCCTTTTACTCGCCGGGAAAAAACACGGTGTTTTACTCAGTAAAACACGCAAAGATTCGGGTGGTTTCTCATGAAATCGGACATGTTATCGTGCAACATTATTTCAAAATCACCCCACCTGTCAAGATCCATGAGCTTCTGGCCCAGTTTACAGAAACCCATATCTGCGATTAAACCCTCACCAGCCGCGCTGAAGGCTTTTAAACTTAAGGTGAAAACGGATCATAGTCAACCCTTCAGACTAAGCACCTAAATGACCACACCTAAATGACGATATAATTTCAGGTAATTACAAATCTGAGAGACAATTTCTTAGATTGAAAATGTAAGAATCTCATCATCCCTGGCATTACTTCGTGAGCTTATCAAGCCGCCTTTTCGCTATGGCATTTTTAGGGTCAATAATAAGGGCCGCTCGGTATTCCTGGATAGCCCTGTACATTATTCCCATTTTCTCATATAATCTTCCTTTTGCTGCGTGTATTCCCGCATCCTTCGGTAAATATTCTGTGGCCTTTTGCATCACCTTAAGCGCATCTTCGAATCTGCCTTTTTTCATATAATAGTCGCAGACCTTTCTAAAATACCACGGCCTAGCCTCTTCTTCATTTTTTATATATTCGATAGCTTTCTCATAGGCATCTGCCACCAGTGAAAGTTTGTCTGTTTGATAAAGATATTCAGCGTAACACAGATAAGGGACGACCTGCTCTGGCAGCCCCCTGGAGATCTCCTGTTCGCTTAATCCGTTTATGACCATCAGGGCGATGCACTCATCAGTCAGTTTAGGCTTTAAAGATATTGCATCTCTCAGATTATCGATAGCCTCATCAGATCTTCCCTGGGAAAACAACCAAACCGCATAGTTCTTATATCGCCGGGGATTTTGTCTTTCATGCTGTATGCCTGCCTTAAAAAGAAGTTCCGCCTTATCGTATCTCTTTTTATTATGCATCGCCCACCCGAGACTTTGAAGATATTCACTATTTGACGGGTTGAGCAGCACGGCCTCTTTATAGTGTTCAAAACCTGCGGTAATATCCTTAAGCAGATACCATTCCGTATTGGCCAATGCATAACGATATTCCGCCTTCAGAGGGTCCGCGCCTGAGGCCTTGCGAGCCACCTCTCTGACCTGTTGTAGTTCCACAGAGGGAATATCCGGGGTCAGCTGTATATCCTTAATCATCGAAAATGAAGCCTTTCCCACAAGACTACCCCCGTTAAAGATAAGAAATGGTAGTAATACCAATGAGGTGAGTATAATCGTCACGCCTGTATAGATGAATCGGAGATTATTAAGGTATGTATGTTTGCTCCTTGACTGTAGCCGGGTGTTCGCCGCGCACACCGCCGTCCCGCAAAGAAAAAAGAAATACAGACCGTTTGCGCCAATCTGGAGGTTAAAATCCGTAATGCTGTGAATTAGAATTGAAACTATTCCTGTCAGACTGCCTATATAGAGATATATTGAATAGGTTTCCCGTCTTTTAATAAACATTGTGTACGATGTAAGGATTACGGTCCCCAGAAACCATGCCATCAGCATGATGGCAATGATGCCGCCATCTGAAAAGATCTCAATATAATCGTTATGGGCATGATCAACAATCGTATCCCCCGGAAACGTTCGATAGGTGGGGTATATATCTTCGAAGGTTCCGAGACCGGTGCCGGTCAGAAAGAAATCCTTTATAATATGGATGCTGTCGTTCCAATACAAAAACCGNCNACTCTCGATCTCCCCGCTCGCCCCTCTGATTTGCATGAACCTATCAAATATTTGGCCCCATCCAAACCATCCTATGAACAGTAAGGTCAGAATAAAAAACAGGAATATCTGCATGTTGCTCTTCCCGCTCATCACCCTCTTATATGCTATTGACGAAAATAGCAGCAAGGCACAAAGAAGGCTTACAATTGCCCCCCTTGATAGGCTTAAAAAGATGGATGTGGCGATCAGAATAGATGAAAATCCCAGAAGGATATATATATTTGTCCTGTCATGATTAAATATTTCCACGATCTTTTCACGCAATGATTGATAGGAGATACTCGGTTTATAGGAGAGAAAAAGCGCCAGGCAAAGGGGGAATATCATCTCCATAAGCCCGGCATAGTGGTTACGGCACGCATACGGGCCAAAGGGTGTTCCGCCATGGGTCAGCTCCCGGAAAAAAAACAGCTTATGACTTGACCATGTCTCAGCGCTTTGAATGAAATATTGCAGTATGGCAAATACGGAAAGGGCGGATGCAAAGATTATTATTATTACAATCGTTTTCTTCAGGATCACCTTATCTTTCAGCAGTTGAACCGTTAAAATATAAATGGCGGCATAGGCTGAAAAACGGAAAAATTCATTTAAGGTCTCCCTCTTATTTATTGAGATGGACATCCAGTCCACCGGATCAAATACGCCTATGGTCTCTTTATAAAGATCATAGGTTGAAGGGGAAATGAATTTCACAAATCCTGCCGGAAGCGGCACGATCTGAAAAAGCATATACAAAAGCAAGAGCAGTAGCGGGAGGATTCCCGGTACCTCATACAGCATCTCCTTTTGCCGGTGCAAAGATATGACGTACCATAACAGCGTGAATAGGCACAAGCATCCCATGATGGCAAGGGACCACTGCTCAACCGCCCCAAACGCCAGGGGTGCAAAGATCAAAATAAATAGATATATTCGGTGAATGGTCATTTTATTTCTTTAACAACTACCCCGTTATCTTTTTCCTCACCCATTTTGCGATATCCATTCAATCATCGGTGATTTACTTATAACTGATATTTTGAAATCGTCTTTCCATTAATTACGGCGTCCGAGTTTGACATAAAAATCGCTTCGGCCTTTTTTCTGCCGATGATTTTTTCCGCAACCTCCAATCCCTTGGAAAGGATCGGGGATCTGCAGCCTGAAGAATGGGCGTCTGTGGCGACAAAATTGACCACATCTTTTTTTAGGAGATACGAGGCGCACGCACGAATATTCCTCCCAAAGAACCCTGTCAGGCTGTCCGCCGTAATCTGGACAAGTACACCGGAATGTATCGAATTAAAAAGGATTTGGGGATTTTGTATAATGGAGGGGTTTCGCTCGGGATGTCCAATGATGGGTTTATATCCCTTGATCATGAGATTAAAGATGAGGTCTAAGGTATTCAAGGGAAAATGGGAATGGGAGAATTCGATGAGGAGATATTTTGTTCCGTTTATAGTATACCCGGCCAATAAAGACGGATCGATAAGCGCGCTGACCTCTGCGCCGGGAAGAATTGTTACAGGGATATTCCGGTCTTTGAGGTGCATGTTCAATTCTTCGACGGCTGTTTTTATCCTCAATGCCGATAAACTCAGATCTTTCACATGTGGCGTGGCGACAATCCTTGTGATCCCGTCATCTGCCGCAATCTTGGCCATCGCAACCGATTCATCCATATCAGACGCTCCATCATCAACGCCCGGAAGGATATGGCAGTGAATGTCTATCATGAATCGTATGGCACCGAATCAGCCCTGGTCTCAATCTTTCCCGCGCAGGGCGCACTATATGGTATCACCCGTGAAACAAGAGGTTATTTCTTCGAAGAGTAATATTCATAGTGCCTGTAATAATCCTTATATTGATAATCACTCTTTTTCAGGTCGACGGCGTTAATCAGAATACCAATAAGGGGTGCGCCCGTGTCGTGAATCATTTGGATTGCTTTTATCGCCATATTATGGTTAGACATGCCATGACAGGTTACGAGTATAATCCCGTCAACGTTTTTAGAAATAATCAAGCCATCTGAAACAGATAGTAAAGGAGGTGCGTCAACCACAATGAAATCGTATTGTTTTAAGCTATTCGCAAATAGATCCGCCACACGTGGTGAACTGAGCAAGTCCGAGGGGTTCGGAGGGATCGGCCCGGATGTAATGATATTTAGATACGGCACAGGCCCTTTGTTTATGGCTACTTTATTCGAGGCACCGGCAAGAAACGGGCTTAACCCGTCGGAGTTGTCCAACCCGAATATAGTATGTAACTGCGGTCTCCTCATATCACAATCAATCAGCACAACCTTATTGCCGGACTGTGCAATGGCCACTGCAAGGTTTATGGATGTCGATGTCTTGCCGTCTTTGGGAGCCAGGCTCGATAGTAATATCCGTTTCGGCGGATTGTTTGCTTTGGAGAGTAAAATGGAGGTTCTCAGCGATCTGTAGCTTTCTGCGATGGCGCTTGAGGGGTTATTTATCATTACCTCTTCAATTTTATTTTTCTTCCCTTTTAGAAGCAAAATAGTGCCTAACACCTTGGTTCCTAAGAGTTCTTCAGCATCTTCAGTGTTTCTGATGGTAGTGTCAAGATACTCGAAAAAGAGAGCAAGACCGATTCCGCCGAACAGCCCAATAAAAAACCCAAGCAAAATATTTGTTTTCTTTTTTGGTGACGAAGGTTTTACAGGGGTTTTCGCCTTATCGAGAACCCACACATTAACCATCTGTTTCATCTTGGACACGCCTTCTTCCTTTATTCTTTTCATAAGCGTGTCATAGAGGATTCTGTTTGTTTCCACGGCTCGATTTAATATTCCGTATTGAATGAACGCCTCATTGATACCTATGGTATCTCTTTTTGCCTGCTCAAGCTGATTTTTTAGCCCTTTCTCTTTTGACATGGCTATGATATAACTGTTCTTAATTAACTTAATTACCCGTTTGATCTCTAATGCTCTTTTTTTCTTTAAAGCATACAACTCCACCTGTGCCCTTTTCATCACCGGATGCTTTGGGCCGAATTTCTTTGAAATTTCCATGATCTGCTTCTCGCTCTCCATTATCTGTTCACGCAAAGAGCCAATGGTAGGGCTGGAGGATATGGCCGGCACGGTTTCCGCCTCATCCAGGGATATGTTCAATACGGTTTCATACAACGTCTCTAAATCCTTTCGATCAGTCTCGGCCCTGGTCAATTGTACAGTCAGCTCAGAGAGTCTCTCCGGCATTATGGCGAGCTTATTTCCCACTGTTACAATATTCTTCGATATTCTGTATTTCTGAAGGGTCTTTTCAGACTTCTCGAGCTTGGCCCTTTCCTCATCGGCCTTTTTTTTCATCAAGTCGATTGTACGCTTTGTAGAGGCTGTCGTCATTTCAAGGGTCTCCTCGATATAGGCCTCGATAATCGTGTTCACGATAATTGCCGACATGACCGGATTCTTCAACGTTAAGCTAACCTCAATGATATTGCTCAATTGGATGAATTTAACCTTTATCTTATTTGCCAATAACAAGGCAATCTGATCCGACTTTGTCATATCCCCTTCATAGTTTTTGTCATCATCACCAGGGGATCCGGATAGCCCGATCCCGGCCATATTAATAAACACAGACGATAGATTTTTAAGCCATTTGATTGCACTGTCTATAATACCCTCATTTTCCCTATCAGGTTCGAAAAAAAAATCGTATTTCTCTTCAAGCCCCAAAAGCTTAACAACTCGATTGCACACGCTGGTGCTATTTATGACCTGGGACTGGGTTTCCAGGAAATTGGGGTCACTTCGCACATAGGTATTCTTCATTAAGAGAGGGTTCTGATCGCTTCTCTTTATTAAAAGCTTTGTCGTAGCCGTATACTTTGGCGTGGCTGACAAGGTTCCCATCACAACTACGATGAATGTGGCAATAAAAAATGTAAAAACCGTGCCGCGTCTTTTTATGATGACGCGATAATAGTCTTTTAATGTCATTTCTTTCTTGATCATGGTTGCATCTCGTTACATGTTTGATTTTGTCTATGTGGTAAAGGATGACGGTCTTGTAAAAAATCCCAAAATACCGTTTTCCGTCATTCCGGCGAAAGCCGGAATCCAGTCTTTTCAATCAGTTGCAGACCATATGGACTCCGTTTTTCACCGGAGTGACGACTTTTTACGAGTCCATCAAAGAATAATGGGATACCTGGATAAATGAATGCGCGACATCACAACACGCAGGATGGAGGGGTTGTTTTTATTGGTGGTAATTGGTTAATTTTTTGGCACTACTCTAAAAAAAGCTTTCAGGGACGATAATGACATCTTCCGGATAAACCAGTTGATCCATATTGACCTTTTCAAGTATCATTTTTTTCCCGCCTATTGTTCGAATAATCTTTACTTTGGTAGTCGAAGCCTTTGGACTGAATCCGCCGGCCATAGAAATGGCCTGTATAAGGGTTATGCCGTCCTCATAGTTAAATTTACCGCCCCTTCTCACCTCACCTTCAACGTAAAAAGGCTCCGCCTTTTCTACGATAATATAGTCGCCATCCTCTATTGCAATGTTCAAAGAGGCCTTTCCTTCGATCAGCGATTGCCTGTCTATCTCCATTATTTTTTCGTCATATTCTCCGGATAATTTCGGTCTTCTTTTGAGGGTTATTTTTCCCCCGGCATCCTTTGTCCAGCCCCCAGCCTGCGATATAAGCTCAAGAAGGGCTGTCTGTCTCTTGAGCTCAAACACGCCGGGTTTCCCCACCTCTCCTAAGAGGTGTGCTTTTTTACTCTTGTATTCCTTTATGAAAACAGATACGTTTGGCTCTACAAGATATCCTCCCGCTAAAAGGTCGGTAATTTTTTTAGCCACCTTCTTTACAGTGAGATTTTTGACATCAACCTCCCCGATTAAGGAGACTGTGATGGTGTTATTTCCACTCACACGTACTGTTTTGTTCAGGTCATCATTATCATACACTTTGATTTCCAGAACATCCCCTTCGCCCACGACATACTCCTGGGCAAAAGAAAATCCGGTCACATACAGGATAAAAAGGACCCCTAATAAAATCTTTCCCCTAATCATTTAAACCCCCAATAAGTAGCGATCATTTGCCACACGATGAAGTCTTGAAAACGTTTAGCAGGCTTCATTTTCAATCCGGCCCCTGAAGGCCGGCCCTTAAATGCTATTTCGTTCCTTAAAATGAACCTGTAACCCGGAGCAGCACCGTATTGTTTGTGTAATCAAAAATGTTAAAATTTGAATTATTCTTCTCGTAATTATAGGCAAGGGTAGCCATGAGCCATCGTGTCATCTGGTAGTGAACCGAAGGTGAAAAAAAGAAAAGGTTGTCTTCCCTTTCATCGATCTGACCGCCTAAGCTCAGTTCCCCTTTATACGTATCCCTCGCAAAAGACAGGTTGAGATTTGCCTCAATCTTTTCAGTTATTCTCTGAATGTAATTCGCTGCAATTCCGCTGGACAGGTTATACCGTGAAGTGGCAATGCCGGACTCAACAGCTCTATTAACCGCGCTAAGGGAGATTGAGCTTTTTGTCGTAAAGTTATGCCCTAACTCAGCCTCGAGATGAAATAGATTGGCATCATCGATAGAGGGATCATCAAAATCTTTACTAGCATACCCGGTCTTTATTCGTCCAGTCGATTTTTCAGTAATATCCCAATCAATTCCTACTAACAACCTGTTTTCCTTGCTGCCGTTTAAAATTGTCTCATCATAATCAATATTTGTCAATTCGTAATCTATAAACATCGAGGTCTTTGGTAAAAAGTGAAAGAAAACATATCCTGAAAAGGAATCATCCGTGCGATCCTTGGCATCATTTCTCCTGGTATCATAATTCAAGGTATAATTTGAATAACCCGCCTCTACTGTTACTTTCTCGGTGATATCGTAGGAAACAATAGGGTTAAAGAGGTTGGATGTATACGTGTCCAATTCATCAGCGAAGATTTCCTGGCCCGTTGCGGAGAAATACGTGGTTCTTTTAGCATGGGAATCGAGAAATCTATTAAAGAGATCAACGGAAAGTCCCCCTCGAAAATTGTACTGGAAAAAAGCGTCTGCCTTGTGATTGGTGGTATTTTGCTCGGAATTGTCAGCAAATAATTCAAATTCTGCATTATAATGCAGGTAGGACTGATAACGCCTCCCAATATCGGTCCTGTATCTGCTTAAATAAAGGCCGCCCGGGGATGTATCATTTGACGCTACATCGATTAGCTTCTCCTTGCTTCCAGGGAGCGCCAGCCAGATTCCCGGCGTTATCAGGGTAATAAAATCATCTTTCTCAACGGTGTTTGCGTTGAATATATTGTCATTATATGCCTCTCCTATTGAAATAAAAGGGTGATAAAATCCGCCTTCTCTTCCAAAGATATCCCCGCTTATTGTGCCCTGATCCGTAGGTTCGGTTTGCCCCACGGGAGGGAAAACAATCTTGTGGCCCGGCTTTGCTGATTCTGCGTTAATGATACATGGAATAGACAAAAGTGCTGCCGTAAGCACGGATAATAAAAAGGCCTTCTTTGCTGGTTTCATTTTAAACTCCTTTTTTCGTTGCAGTCATTTTAAAAAGTAAACTTTGCCGATGGAAATTTCCCGAACATCCCTGACCTGGACCGGTGTAAAAAGGTATGGTGACGGGAGCCGTTATTGCATCAGTTCACAGAGCCCGGGTTTTGTCGTTTCAGGAATCATCCGGGGTATCCGGATTATTTTGTCTACACAATTCTATTCTGGCGATGATTCGCTCACGGACCGCGCGCGACTGCCTCCGTGCAACATCGCCCCTCGTGCAGGAGCACCACCCATTCCCGTGGGCGGGGTATATGCAAAGCCCACCTCATTTGGATCAACTTCCGCCGCCAGCAGAGCAGCGATAATCACCGATTCAAGTACACCGGCAACTCTCGCGCCATTGGCTACAAGCGTAGGCTCTCCCCCGGCTTCAATAGCGGCTATGATGACAGCCTTTGGGTTACAGCCTTTATCAATTAAGGCCTTGGTAATCTCATTCGCTGAAGCACCCTTTTTAAGTGCCTCTTCGATGCCGCTTTTCATGTTTTCCCCGCAAGCGATCTGGGCACCGACATTCTGGTCTGCCGCAGATGCCATACCGACGGCAAAAAACAATATCAACGCCAATCCAATATACATCATTTTTTTCATCATAATTCTCCTTTTATGATTTTAAGTTCAAATAAAACTTGAAGCAACAAACTCCCACCCGACCCCTGTATTCAGATCCGCCAAAATCGCTGCATGCACATCAGGCAGCAACGCGTAATCCCGTGGGGAGACGATGCGACGAATAGCCAACGAATTGACCAGCGGTCCTTGCTGGCTTAAAAGCAGTGGAATCACCAGGTCCCAGAGCCTTATGCACTTCTATGGCCGCGCCAATAATTTTGCTGCTCAACTTATTGATATCCATTATCATTTTAGTGTAGTAGGATTTTTAAAACGTATTTTTTTCTTTCTGGCCTCTCAGCAGAAAGAAAAATATCTCTTTTCTTTGCGTTCTCGGCGGCTCTGCGGTGAACTATTACTAGTCTGTGGCTTTCACTGGTGTAGGCAAGGACTATCGTATTGGAGTTGAATTTTTATCCAATGAAATTCCTAAATCCCTCAATCCTGTCATCTGTTTTCTGTCTTCTGACTTCTCAATTGCTCCTCGCGCCTCTGAAGATTATATTGATAGATGAGTACCATAGATATCTGAGCTGTGTTTTTACCGGGGATTTTAAATAAGACCTGATGTAGCGAAGTTCGGATTCGATGATTTCCGGCAGTGTTTTAGGCATGTCCGCATAAAAGGGCGGTATCAGCCCGGGCAGCACCGTTGTTCTCAGTTTGCGAAGTTCATCCGTATATAGACTGAGGTACTGGTAGCTTAACGGCCTGACACCAAATAATTTGAGGTCCCCCTTTAACCAGTTGTATATCAT
>JGI10211J34971_10004016_pt1 | contig 11714 bp, 11 predicted proteins | sample Etolagsediment_FD_34971 | JGI IMG/M metagenome (IMG submission 34971)
GAGGATGAACCTAAGATTGCGCAAATTCTAATTGATTACCTACACGCACAGGATTTTCAAACTCAGCATTTTGAAAGTGGTGAAGGGGTCTTAACCTATATTGAGAGTCACTCAGTGGATTGTGTATTGCTGGACGTTATGTTGCCCAATGCCAGTCAGTTTGGGGACGGTTTGCAGTTGTGTAAATCAATTCGGCAAGTGAGCCGAGTGCCCATTATGATGTTGACTGCACGAATTGAAGAGATAGATCGTATTTTGGGGTTGGAGCTTGGGGCTGACGATTATATTTGCAAACCCTTTAGCCCAAGGGAGGTGATTGCTCGAATCAAAGCACTGTTACGACGCAGTCAAATGCAATCTGATTTACTTGCCGATTCTCAAGAGGGTGGTCATTCATCGGCCCAATCTACCAAATCTTGGTATTTGGACGAATCGCGTTTTCAGTTGAATTATCGAGATCGGCATTTAGATTTAACCTCAGTAGAGTTTGAGATTATGCGTACGCTATCCTCTTCAGCAGGTCACATCTTTTCACGTGCTCAATTAATTGAGAAGATCTACCCTGACCATCGTATTGTTTCCGATCGAACCATTGATAGTCATATTAAAAAGCTACGCCAGAAACTTAATGCGGCTTTTGGTGAACACGAATGGATTCACTCTGTTTATGGCGTGGGTTATAAGTTTGTAATGGGGGGGTAAGGGTTTTTAAGTGATTTCCTAAACATTGCACAAATGGCCGCATTGCTTGCATAAAGTTTGCACTTTTGTTTGCCATACTAAACCCAAGCAGAAAACCTTCTGCGATCGAATTCTAGGAGAACACAATGAATAAGATGACAAAAATAATCGGATTAGTGGCACTAGCGAGTGCATTGAATGTGGCTTCAGTGAGTGCTTTTGCGGGTGATCGTAATGAGTGTAAATCGGGTATGCATAAGCAGGGATCTCATGCGCAATGTGAGCACCGAGATAACCGCAACCCACATTGCTCAAAAAAAGGCAGTTGGGATAAAGCGAGTCCAGAAAAGAAACAAGCCCTTATGCAGTTAAAAGTTGAAAACCGTTTAGAGAAAATGAATAGAAAAATGGATTTAACGCCTAAACAACAAACTCAGGTACGAAAAATTTTACAAACCACTCAGGCAAAGCAACAGCAGCTTAGAGAACAGACACGTGCACAAATTGATAAACTTTTAACGCCTGAACAGCGTGAGCGTAAAATGCCAAGAAACGAGCAAAAAGATGGGCCACATCATAAATCTTCATAATTTGAATTTTGATTATTAATAGCTGTAAATGTAAAACCTTAAAACTAAAAAACCGCCTTTAAAAGGGCGGTTTTTTTATGACTGAACTTTATGTATTAGTGAATTTTAATCAAAAAAAATGAATTAATTCGACATAAAGCTATTCATGGTTTTACGCAAACTGGCCGCCAGTTCTGGGTGTTTTAAATCCAACAGTTTCAAGGTACCTATCGCCAATTCTTTAACTGCGCCACCCTTGGCGTTTTTGTCGGTTTTTAGAAGGTTGAATAAGTGGTTCATGCCTTCTTGGTATTTCTGCTCGGCCATTAAGCAAATAGCCAAATAAAATTGTATGTCTACGTCATCGGGTTGAGCGAGCAGTTTTTCGGTTAGTGCTTTGGTTCCTTCGGTATCCAGAGCCAACTTTTTGAAGGTGATTTGCCCAATCAAATAGCGAGGCGTTTCGTCTTCTTTGATTTTATCCGGCAGTTTGGTAAATAAGCTGGCCGCTTGCTCAAGCATATTCACATCTAAGAACACCTGGCACATATCCAAAGCAATATTAATGTTTTTAGGGTTAATTTGAATCGCTTGCGTAAAAAGGGTGATGGCTTCAGGCGTATCACCATTTTGATGTTTTTCGAGTGCCAGTAAACGTAGGTCTTCGGATGGGTCAAAAATATCAAATTGTCGTAACACCTCTGCCAAATATTCAAAGGTCATCAGTCCGACTTCTTGGTGAGCGATCTCACCGTTTTTATACACTCTAAGCGTTGGGATGTTTTCAATCTCAAAGCGACCTGCGGCTTCTTGATACATATCAATATCTAAACGCGCAAGAATAAATTGTCCTGCAAATTGTTTGGCATAGTTAATAAGCGTACTTTCAAGAGACACGCAGGCGCTCACAGTGGGACTCATAAAGAGAACAAATACGGGCAGTTTGTGTGAGTTGGTTAAGACAATTTGGTCAAAGTTCTCGTCTGAGATTTCAAAGTTATAAATTTCTGGCTGAGCCATGGTTAATTCCTAGTCGCTTGTATTTGGTTTGACGGGGTACGGTGTGCTTAGGTGCTGAGTGCATGCAAATTAATTTTGTGGAGATTATAACAGCCTTTGTAAGGGCGAATAAAATCAACTGATGCAATACAGAGTGTTAGCGCGCATTTTTTTATTTTTGGCTTGTTACGAATCGACTTTCGGGCTGAAAGAAACATTCTTTCAAAAAAAACGTCACTTCGCCTTGAATTCCCTAAATGGGTGCCTTATAAACCTCTCGAATCGAAATTTTACTGGAGATAAGCATGTCTGAAAAAGAGCAAACAATGAATGATGACGTAAATGTTGAAAATCAAACCGCTGAAGAGGCCGTTCAACAAGCGGATGAAGCATTAGAAGAAGCACAGCAAACCGTTCAAGAGGATGTGGCTGCGTTACTAGAAGAAGCTCGGGCAGAAGCAGAAAAGCACAAAGATATGGCGCTGCGTGTGCAGGCAGATATGGAAAACTTACGTCGTCGCACCCGTATTGACGTTGAGAGTGCTCACAAATATGCGCTTGAAAAGTTTGTAAACGAACTGATTCCTGTGATTGACTCTATGGAGATGGGAATGGATGCCGCTTCTAAAGAGGATGTATCGGTTGAGAGCATCAAAGAGGGTCTAGAGATAACCTTTAAACAGTTTTTAGATGTGATGCAAAAGTTTGACGTGGCACGTGTTGACCCTAAGGGTGAAAAGTTTGATCCACAATTGCATGAAGCGATGACCATGGTACCGTCACCGGAGCATGAAACGAATACGGTTATGGAAGTGTTTCAAAAAGGCTACACCTTAAATGAGCGCTTAGTGCGAGCTGCACGCGTCATCGTGGCACAATAAATTTAAAAAAATAGGGTTGCGCACTTGAAAACAAAATTGCTGACCCTATAAATCGAACAACAACAAATAAGTATTAAAAAAATTAGTTTTGGAGATGTCAAACATGGCAAAGATTATTGGTATTGATTTAGGTACAACAAACTCGTGTGTTGCGGTAATGGAAGGCAAAGACATTAAAGTTATTCCAAACGCAGAGGGTGCACGCACAACCCCATCTATCGTTGCCTATACGGCCGATGGTGAAATTTTAGTTGGCGATTCAGCAAAGCGTCAAGCGGTCACCAACCCAGAAAACACGCTATTCGCTATTAAGCGTCTGATTGGTCGTCGTGCGGATGATGCGGTTGTTGCAAAAGACAAAGACATGGTTTCTTATAAAATCATCGCGGCAGATAACGGGGACGCTTGGGTTGAAGCGGGTGGTAAAAAGCTTTCTCCACAAGAAGTCTCTGCACGCACACTGATAAAAATGAAGAAAACAGCCGAAGATTATTTAGGGCACGAAGTGACTGAAGCGGTGGTAACCGTTCCGGCTTACTTCAACGATGCTCAGCGTCAGGCAACCAAAGATGCGGGTAAAATTGCTGGTTTAGAAGTGAAGCGTATTATCAACGAGCCAACCGCAGCGGCATTAGCGTATGGTATGGACAAAGCAACCGGCGACAGTAAAATTGCCGTTTACGATTTAGGTGGGGGTACATTCGATATCTCAATCATCGAAGTGGCTGACCTTGATGGTGAAAAGCAGGTTGAAGTATTGTCAACGAACGGTGATACGTTCTTAGGTGGTGAAGATTTCGATAACGTAATCGTTGATTACATCGCTGAAGAGTTCAAAAAAGATCAGAACGTTGATATTAAGCTAGATAAATTAGCACTGCAACGTGTTCGTGAAGCGGCTGAAAAAGCGAAAGTTGAACTGTCTTCTCGTGAACAGACAGACATTAACCTACCTTACGTTACAGCCGACGCAACTGGACCTAAGCACTTAAATATGAAAATTACCCGTGCTAAGTTTGAATCATTGATTGAAGCCTTAGTTAAGCGTTCTATTGAACCATGTAAAGTGGCACTTAAAGATGCAGGCCTGTCAGCTTCTGAAATTGACGATGTTATCTTAGTCGGTGGTTCAACACGTGTACCAATGGTACAAGCGGCGGTTAAAGAGTTCTTCGGTAAAGAGCCACGTAAAGATGTTAACCCAGATGAAGCGGTAGCGATGGGTGCAGCGATTCAAGGTGGTGTACTTTCTGGTGACGTTAACGATGTATTGCTACTTGACGTTTCTCCTCTGTCTTTAGGTATTGAGACAATGGGTGGCGTAATGACCAAGTTGATTGAGAAAAACACAACGATCCCTACACGTAAATCGCAAGTATTCTCAACAGCTGAAGACAATCAAGCAGCGGTAACGATTCATGTTCTTCAAGGTGAGCGTGAAATCGCTTCTGGTAACAAGTCATTAGGTCAATTTAACCTAGACGAAATTCCTGCAGCACCACGTGGTACACCGCAAATTGAAGTCACGTTTGACATCGATGCCAACGGTATCTTGAATGTGTCGGCAAAAGATAAAAATTCTGGTAAAGAGCAACACATCACAATCCAAGCGTCTTCTGGTCTGTCTGACGAAGAGATCGAAGCAATGGTAAAAGATGCGGAAGCGCACGCAGAAGAAGATGCCAAAATGAAAGAGTTGGTTGAAGCGCGTAACCAAGCAGATGCGATGGTTCACTCAACTCAGAAAATGGTTAAAGATGCAGGTGATTCTGTTGATGCAGCTGAGAAAGAAGCGGTAGAAGCGGCCATCAAAGTGGTTGAAGATGCAATCAAAGGTTCTGATAAAGCGGCGATTGAAGCGTCTGTGACTAAGTTAGCGGAAGCGAGCCAATCAATTGCTCAGAAAGCGCAAGCGCAACAGCAAGCTGGTGGTGCCGAAGCTGAGAAGCAAGGTTCTGCAAAAGATGCGGATGACGACATCGTAGACGCAGAGTTTGAAGAAGTTAACGATAAAAAATAAATTTGCCCGATGCTTAGTAGGTTCATAGTGGGTAACTTCTTTGTTGGTAAATGGTCAGCTACTATGTGTAGCTTCACATTTACCGCCGCGAATTTACCGAACTCTGAAACAACTAATCAACGACAAATACAGTTTTAATCGACTTGTTAAAACGCTGTATAATGCGGGCGACTCAATATGGGTTGCCCGTTTTTATATACAAAAAACGTTAATCGAATTAAACAATCCAGCCATTAACTTAACTAAATTGCATTGTGTAGTTTCTATTTAAAAGTAAGCAGGCCTGCTGGTTTTGCAGTTTTTATTATTTTTAAATAGACATTAATCACGCATAAAACGTAAATACGAGATATCGATGAGTAAAACTTGCTACTACGAAATTCTAGCTGTTTCTAAAACGGCTTCCGAAGGCGAAATCAAAAAAGCCTACCGCAAAATGGCGATGAAATATCACCCTGACCGCAATCCAGATGACGCAGAAGCGGAAAATAAGTTTAAAGAAGCTTCTGAAGCTTATGAAGTGTTGTCTGATGCGCAGAAGCGTGCCACCTATGATCAGTTTGGACATGCTGGTTTAGAAGGTGGCGGCGGTCGTCATGGCGGCGGTGGTTTTGGTGGCTTTGGCGATCAATTTGGTGATATTTTCAGCGAAATGTTTGGCGGTGGCTTCGGCGGTTCCCGTGGCCCACAACCGGGGGATGATCTTCAGTATGAGCTTGAAGTCTCTTTGGAAGACGCGGTGGCTGGCACCACGGTTGATATTCGTATTCCAACCAAAGACTTGTGTGATGCGTGTGATGGAACGGGTGCCGAACCTGGTTCGGATGTTGAGACGTGTCCAACGTGTCATGGTGCCGGTCAGGTTCGCATGCAACAGGGCTTTTTTGCAGTTAACCGTACTTGCCCAACTTGTCATGGTCAAGGGCAAATTATTAAAACACCTTGTAAAGCTTGTCACGGCGAAGGGTATACACACAGCAATAAAACCTTGTCGGTTAAAATTCCTGCGGGCGTTGATAATGGCGATCGTATCCGTATTCAAGGCGAAGGTGAAGCGGGTGAAACGGGCGCACCGAAAGGGGATTTATATGTCCGCATTCGCGTCAAAAATCACTCTATCTTTGAACGAGATGGCAACACGCTTTACTGTGAGCTACCATTAAGTTTCGCAACGGCAGCGCTAGGCGGTTCGGTTGAAGTGCCGACCTTAGGCGGACAAGCAAATCTTAAAATTCCTGCCGGTACGCAGTCTGGACAGCGATTTAAAATGGCCGGCAAAGGCGTTAAGTCGGTTCGTTCATCTTATACCGGTGACTTAATTGTTCAGGTCAATATCGAAACGCCTGTTAAACTGACTGCGCGTCAAAAAGAGTTGCTGCAAGAGTTTGACGAAAGCCTAAAAGGCAAACACCATAAACAGCACTCGCCCAAAGAGCACTCTTTCTTTGATTCTGTAAAGTCGTTCTTTACGGGTGACGAGGACGAGAAGTCTAAAAAAGATAAAGATGAGCCTTGGAATTAAAAATCCACCACTGTTTAAAGTCTTCAACTGAATGAGAAAGAAATGATGAGAGTTGCAATTATTGGCGCTTCAGGGCGTATGGGAAAGAACCTAATTGATGCCGTTAATCAGGTTGATGGATTAATCGTTTCTGCGGCTATTGAGCGCCCTGACAGTTCATTAATTGGTGCCGATGCTGGTGAGTTAGCCGGCATCGGTAAGCTGGGTGTTAATGTGGTTGGCAGTCTTGAGCAGGTTGTTGAAGAGTTTGATGTTCTGATCGATTTCACAACACCGCAAACCACGGTGCATAACCTGGATGTCTGTGTTGCACATAATAAAAAGATTGTCATCGGTACAACCGGTTTTGATGACGTTGGATTGGCAGCAATTGATAAAGCCGCAGAAAGCATCGCGATTATTTTTGCTGCTAACTACAGTGTTGGCGTGAACCTTTGTCTGAAGTTGCTAAAACAAGCCGCTGAAGTGTTGAATGAAGGGTATGACATTGAAGTCATTGAAGGGCATCACCGCCATAAAGTGGATGCGCCATCGGGTACCGCTTTACGCATGGGTGAGGTGGTGGCAGACACGCTTGGTCGCGACCTTAAAGCGTGTGCAGTTTATGGCAGAGAAGGGATTACCGGTGCGCGTGATCCAAATACCATTGGCTTTGCGACGGTACGTGCGGGAGACATCGTGGGGGATCATACCGTTCTATTCGCAACCGAAGGTGAGCGTGTTGAAATTACCCACAAGGCCTCCAGTCGTATGACCTTTGCGAATGGTGCAGCCAGAAGTTGTCGTTGGTTGGCAACTAAAGAGCAGGGATTATTTGATATGCAGGATGTGCTTAATTTACGTTAACGTTACAAAAAGAGTGGATGGTATAGCTATAAAAAAGGCACGCTTGAAAACGTGCCTTTTTTGTATTAAGAAATGGTGTTTTATAGGTTGTTTAACTGGCCGATTAAACAGCGGCTTGATAGTTCATGCGGGCTCGTTTAATTTGCTCAACAAGGGTTTTGAACTCATGTGTGATGGTTTTGACAATGGCACCAATTTGATACTCAAAATCTTCTTGTAAACAGCGTACAACCTCAACAATAACACTGAACGTTTTGGTATTCCCTTCTTCTTTTAATTCTAATGCAATCTCAATTTTATCACCATGTTGTAATTCTGGTGCACAGATAAAAGCTAAACCGTTTTCAGAAATGTCAATCACTGTACTGTAGGTTTGGGTACCATTTATACTTGCTACCGATCCTCTATGAAGCACATAGCGTTGACTCTGTCTTTTTTCATTTGATGTAGACATTTTAGGCGTCCTCTTAATAGATTGAGTAGTAGTTACTATACTATCGGGTTTTTTTAAGAAATGCTACTTGTTAATGATATTTTTTCTATTAAGGCTTTAAAGCCATTAGTTTTTCATTTAATTCGCGGTAGGTGCTGTATCCAATTTTTGCATGTCGAATCTCTCCCAGGCCATCTATTATAAAAGATGCTGGGACTGTGTTTGCTCTATAAAGAGCCTCTAAATCCCCGTTTTTATCATTCGCAATAATGCTAGAAGTCATGCCATGCGCTTTTGCAAACTTTTCGACTTCAAGGTCTGAACCAGATTGAATTGCAATATTAATAACTTGAAAAGTTTCAGCTATTTTTTCGATATCCGGTATTTCATGTTTGCAAATTTCGCACCAAGTTGCCCAGAAATGAATGAGTAAGGGCTTGTCTGAAAAATCGTTTAACTGCAAGGGGTCGCCGTTTAGAAAGTGCGTTTCAAACTTCGGCGCTAGCCCCGTATTCGTTTGTTTGATAATAAAGGAGTGTATAAACGGATAAAAATAACAATAGCCAAAACAGCAAATGCATTTTTGCCAGTGCGAGTCTTCCAAAAAGGCGTTTTTGGTTGCGAATTTGTTTACATACTGTTGCCTGACATTTTAGTTCAACCCGGTTAAAGACTAGGGGTTGATGGTGTATGAAAAATCAACAGAGAAAAAGCGTTGGCTATTATAAATAGACTGAAAGTTTATTAAGGTATTAATTAAGAGTGTTAAATTTCGCATATAACTCTATTTCGTCCCGCTTCTTTTGCCGATAGAGGTTTTTATCCGCACGTTAAATAAAGTCCGCAAGATTGTCTTCTTTCCCTTTAAAGCATGCAATTCCAAATGAGGCTGTAATGGTTCTGATGGGTTCCACGGAATCTTTGGGAGTTAGTGGCTTCTTGAATTGAGCCGTCTTTAATGATGACTGCAAACTCTTCTCCTCCGTAGCGGCATAGGAGCGCTTTTTCGGAGCTGGTTTTACGCATGATGCCGGAGAAAATAGCGTAAAACACTATCACCGACTGGATGGCCATAGGTGTCGTTAAAACGCTTGAAATGATCTATGTCAGTCATAATTGATCATAGATAAACCGGCTTGGATTGAAGTTCGATTGTGAGATTCATTAGTGCGTTATTAAATGCCTTGCGGTTGCCAACTTGGGTTAACTCATCTTTAAGCATTTCAGCTCGGCTTCATTAAGTTGCTGACGAAGTAATATTACTTCGTCATTGCTGTGTTTAAATTCTGCTTTGATTTGGTCTGAACTAGGTTGCATTTTTAAAGCGGTTTGAGCAATAAAGTTAGCCATGTCTTCAAGTGCTTTAGGTTGGTTATCTGCCTGGTTGATTTTTTCAGCACAAGCTCCCATGTCGTTCGAGTGTTAAGCAACAGAGTCATTCCAGTTACGTAGTTTTTGAATGATGTCATTAATAAATTGACGCATTGCAAAATCATATTTAGTTTCAACTTCAAACTCCTCATCTCCAAGAAATGGGTCATAAAGTCTGACCCCAAGTCTATCGGTAAATAGAGCTGGATCTTTTAATATTGAATCCATCTCTGAAATAAGCGTTTGATTTTAACCCTTGAAATAGTGATACCAAATAAGGTAGTTAGCAGGCAGAGGGTTGATTGTATTCATTGCGAACAGTTCAGAAATTGTTTTCGAAAATTTTATTTGCCTGTGTGGAATTATCTTTAGCTTTAATCATGAAGTCGTCTCGATTGATAAGTTACTAAAAAATAAAAAAGGGATGTTTTGATTATATTAATTCCTTAGTCGTTTTATTTATTGGTATTTTTTATGGGGCATTAGGCGTATTAATAATAGTTTGTATACGTCAATTTGTGACTTACGTTAGGGTAAGTGACCCTTAAATTACTTGTAAATAATGTAATGAGTTGTTTCAAAAAATCGACAGGTCGTTAACGAAAACGTAAACAATAAACCTTGAGCGGAAGTGGCTATCTATATAGACAGCAAGCCATAAATCAAGTACAATTCGCCTAATTTATTTTTATGACTGATCAATAGGCATATACTAGTGGTGAACGCGAAAAAAGCATCATTTACGGCGTAAGTAAAACGGAGTGAGTCCTTGACGGGGCTGGCTCCGTTTTTTTGTATATAACTTTTGATTTTTAGTTAAATGCGTTTAAGGTTGGCGGACGAAAACGATGACACAGGCTTTATTAGCTCTAGAAGATGGCACACTATTTTGGGGTGTTTCATTAGGTGCGGAAGGAGAGACAACAGGTGAAGTTGTCTTTAATACCTCTTTAACGGGATACCAAGAAATTTTAACGGATCCTTCTTATTTCAAACAAATTGTGACTTTAACTTACCCCCATATTGGCAATGTCGGTGTGAATGCGGAAGATGAAGAGTCTCCTCGCATCATGGCACAAGGACTGGTTGTTAAGGATTGTCCTGTTTTAATGAGTAATTTTCGAGCTGAAAAATCACTTCCTGATTACTTAAAAGAGCAGGGCGTGGTTGCCATTGCGGATATTGATACTCGTAAGCTAACGCGTCTTTTACGTGATAAAGGCGCACAGTCTGGTGTGATTGTGGCGGGTGAAAATATTGATGCGGAAGCAGCCGTCGCAAAAGCCAAAGGGTTTAGTGGTTTAAAAGGTATGGATTTGGCCAAAGAAGTTACCACGGCTGAAACCTATGTTTGGACAGAAGGTTCTTGGTCATTAGGTGAAGGACATGCTGATTGCTCGGCTAATGATGGTTACCACATTGTGGCGTATGATTATGGCGTAAAGCGTAATATTTTGAGAATGATTGCCGATCGTGGCTGCAAGCTGACAGTAGTGCCTGCCAAAACGTCTGCTGAAGATGTCCTTGCGATGAATCCAGATGGCGTTTTCTTATCAAATGGCCCTGGTGATCCAGAGCCGTGTGACTATGCCATAGAAGCGATTCAAAAGGTTCTAGAAACCGATGTTCCTGTATTTGGTATCTGTTTAGGTCATCAACTTTTGGCCTTAGCGAGTGGTGCTAAAACCATTAAGATGAAATTTGGACATCACGGTGCTAACCACCCAGTTCAAGATTTAGAGTCTAAAAAAGTAATGATCACTTCTCAAAACCACGGTTTTGCAGTAGATGGTGAAACGCTACCTGCTAACCTAGTCGCGACACACAAATCACTGTTTGACGGCTCTTTACAGGGTGTTTCAAGAACAGATAAGTCTGCATTTAGTTTTCAAGGGCATCCAGAAGCGAGCCCAGGTCCACACGATGTAGCCCCGTTGTTTGATCAGTTTATCGTTAACATTAAAAACGCCAAAAACGCGTAACGGATAGTAGGAAGTAGAATGCCAAAAAGAAGTGATATAAAAAGTATTATGATCATTGGTGCTGGCCCTATTATCATTGGTCAAGCATGCGAATTCGATTACTCAGGTGTTCAGGCCTGTAAAGCATTAAAAGAAGAGGGTTACCGAGTTGTTCTGGTGAACTCTAATCCAGCCACCATTATGACCGATTCAGAGTTGGCGGACGCCACTTACATTGAGCCGGTTGAATGGAAGACAGTAGAAAGCATTATTGCAAAAGAGCGTCCAGACGCAATTTTGCCAACAATGGGTGGTCAGACAGCGCTTAACTGTGCCCTAGACTTAGCTGCGAATGGTGTCTTAGAAAAATACAATGTTGAATTAATTGGTGCCAACGCGGATGCCATTGATAAAGCCGAAAACCGTGATCG
>JGI10211J34971_10004017_pt1 | contig 11714 bp, 7 predicted proteins | sample Etolagsediment_FD_34971 | JGI IMG/M metagenome (IMG submission 34971)
AATGCTGGCACATTCATTTACCTGGGTAGCCTTTCAAAGCATGTTTATTATGTCGGGATTCTTCATCGAAGATAGAATTATGCCGAATATGGAAATTTCGGGAATAGCGGCCAACTGGTTTGCAGAAAAACTTACCGGCGCTGCACAATCTGCCGATTCATCCATTGGAAACATTGTTTCGTTGGGTTTTTTAATCCTGAATTTTATTGGTGCTTTATTTCCAATAGCCCTGCAAGCCATCGCAAAAAAAATTGGCAGGGTGCGAACTTATATTTTAGCACTTTCATTTTCAGCCATTGGGTATTTCTACATTGCTTTTCTGGGCACCATCGAAGTAGATTTTTATATCGGAATGATGCTTGCCGGTATCGGTTGGTCGGCAGTTATCTCCATCGTTTTTGCTATCATGAGTGAACGTGTCAATCCATTGAAAATGGGACTATTCATGGGGGTTTTCAATTTGGCTGTTGTGCTGCCTCAGATGATGAGTAATGGTGTTGCAAATGTGATTAAACAAACAAGCAATTATCAGTTACTTTATATCTTTTGCGGGCTGTTTATTGTGACTTCGGTTTTATTTTGGATTTTTGTAAAAGAGCCCCAGGCAAAAGCAGAGGCAGGAAAAACTCCCTTGGTAAGTTCCGGGCATTAAAAACATGTAAGTAATTCGAACAAATCATTTATATGACGAAAAAACTTCAACCATATCTGTTTTTACTGATTTTTCTTGTTGCCATTTATCTGATTTTTAAATATGCAGGTACTTTCGTGGAAGGCAGCCTCGGGTCGCCTGAAATATATATTTCACATTCCATCAACAAAAACAACCTTACAGTTAAAACGGCCAACGGTTTTTATGACATCAGTTTTTTAAATGACAATATTGCTGAGGTAAATTTTTATAGTGACGAGATCTCAAAAATTGACACTTCATCTGCTGTCATTCTCAATGCTGATAATCATGCAATTTCATTCAACAACCACCCTGACCATCTTTCATTCATTAGAAACAATTTTGAAGTCTTGATCGGGAAAAAGCCCTTCAAAATTTCGTTCATCAAAGACGGAGATACAGTGTTGAGCGATCGCTATGGTTTTTTCGACCACGATACCTTGCAAGGCTTTAAATTTGACCTTTCCAGTGATGAAAAAATCTATGGAGCCGGATTTCGTACCACGCCCACTAACCGGCGCGGACAGCGTTTTAATCTCTATAATCAGCCCCGTTACGGTTACAGTGTTAATGCTCCCGATCTCAATTTTTCCGTACCTTTTGTGTTGTCATCCAAAGGCTATGGTTTGCTCTTCGACAATGCTCAAAAAGGCATGCTCGACATCGACAGTACACAGCAAAATGTGATGGAGTTCAGCAGTATGGGCGGCAAAATGGCCTACTATGTAATTGCCGGCGAAAACTACGATTCCATCCTTAACAATTATGGCAAACTCACCGGTTTTCAGCCCATGCCACCCCGATGGGCTTTGGGAAATATCCAATCACGTTTTGGCTACGAAACGCAAGAGGAAGCGACAAAAGTGGTTGACGAAATGCTGAAAGCCGGCTTTCCGCTGGATGCCCTCGTGATTGATTTGTACTGGTTTGGCGAAGGTGTCCGCGACAGCTTTTACATGGGCAACCTGGAGTGGTACAAAAAAAACTGGCCCTCCCCCGAAGAAATGATCAGCCGTTTCAACAAAAAAAATGTGAAAACTGTTTTGATTACTGAGCCTTTTATTATGAAAGAATCAAAGCATTTTGATGCGCTAAGTAAAAAAGGATTGCTGGGAAAAACCAATACCGACAGCACTTATTTAATCGAGGAGTTTTGGTTTGGCCCCAGTGGTTTGCTCGACATTTTTAAACCTGAAACGCAGGATTGGTTTTGGAGTAAATATAAAGCGCAAATCGATCTTGGAGTTACCGGCTGGTGGGGCGATCTGGGTGAACCTGAAACGCACCCTGCTGTGATGATGCATATAAATGGAACGGCTGAAGAAGTTCATAATATTTATGGCCATTATTGGCACAAAATGCTTTACGATCGCTACGCTGAAGAATATCCTGATGTGCGGCTCTTCAACCTCAACCGCTCCGGTTTTGCAGGCTCGCAGCGCTATGCCATTTTTCCCTGGTCGGGCGATGTTTCACGAAGCTGGGATGGCTTAAAAGCACAGCCCACAGCGGTAATGGGCATGACCCTGAGTGGATTTTCTTACATGCACTCCGATTTAGGAGGTTTTGCCGGGGGTAAAAAAGATGAAGAAATGTATGTGCGCTGGCTGCAATATGGAACCTTCAACCCTGTTTATCGCGTGCATGGCGATTTCAGGGTTCCTGTGGAGCCTTATCTTTACAGCCCGGAAGCTCAGGAAATCCTTAAAAAGTTTATTAACCTGCGCTACCAAATGCTGCCTTATAATTATACCCTGGCCTGGAAAAATGCTACCACAGGCGCTCCACTCACCAGGCCATTGTTTTTTGAGGAGCCGGAGAATGAAGAGATTTCAGGCATCGACAATACCTACCTATGGGGGCCAAATATTTTGGTTGCTCCCGTTCTTGAAAAAAGTGAAAAAACAAGAAATCTATATCTCCCAAATGGGACATGGTACGACCTGTTTACTGATGAAAAATTTATAGGTGGACAATGGGTTGAAAAACCTGTTACCATCGAAACCATCCCTGCTTTTGCACGGGGGGGCTCTTTTATCCCGATGATAGAACCAATCCGGAATACAGAAGAATACTCGTCCGAAAATCTGATTATTCATTATTATTTTGATTATGAAATAAAGGAATCGGAATTTACCATGTATGAAGATGACGGCAAAACTAAAGATGCCATCCAAAAGGGAATGTTTGAATTGTTACTTTTTAAAGCTGCACGATTTGGCGACATGCAGGTCTTTAGCTTTTCAAGGGAGGCAAAAGGAACATACGAGGGCAGGCCGGAAAAGAGAAATATTGAGTTGGTCTTGCATGGCATCGATAGCAAACCTTTCTTTATTGTGCTTGGTGATAAAAAAATCAATCTTTCGGAATCTGAGAATTCATTTCACAAATCTCCAACAAATTCGGCCTTTTTCGACAGCAATGAAAATTTGCTGACTATCCGATTTGAATGGAAGGGAGATATGGAAGATTTACAGCTAAAATATTAAGTGGAACTCTTGCCGAATAGAGTTTCATATCACAATAGTAATTTACAATAATTAACATAATTTTTCGCTGGTTTAAGATATCTTTGTTAATCATTGTTTTTTCAAATTAACCAAATAATAACTCCTCGTAATGAAAGAAACAGACATTATCAAGCAAACATGGCACAAACTATTTGACAAATCTTTTAATGACCAGCTTATAGGGTTCCTATCCTTCCTTGATGAATTTAAAAACAGTAAACACATCGAACCTCAGGAAGCGGAATGGTATAAAGACGCCATCGTTTATTCATTATATGTCGATCTTTTCAATACAGATTTTCAGGGTCTGACCAATAAACTTGATTACATCCAAAACCTGGGTGTAAATTGTTTATGGCTTTTACCCATCCTCGATTCGCCCATGCGAGACGCAGGCTTCGACATCAGGCAATACACCACTGTAAGGGATGAATTGCTTGGCCTGCCGGCTGAAGCCTCCGATAATGAAAAGAAAAAAGTCTTTAGTGATTTTTTGCATGAAGCCCATCGCAGAGGACTTCGGGTAATTTTTGACATTGCCATGAACCACACTTCTGATCAACATCCGTGGTTCCTCGAATCCCGCAAAGGAACAGATAATCCTTACCGGGATTTTTATATTTGGAATAAAGATACCAATCGTTATACCGAAACACGCTTACTCTTTAAAGGTATGGAAACCAGCAATTGGGAAAAAGACGGCGAACGGTACTATTTTCACCGCTTCTTTGGGTTCCAGCCGGATTTAAATTACAGGAATCCAAAAGTATTGACAGAGATGTCGAAAAACCTTCTCTATTGGATGGGTGAAGGTGTTGATGGCTTCCGTGCTGATGCCATCCCATACCTTTGGAAAGAGGAAGGTACCGATTGTGAAAACCTTCCGCACACACATACCATTGTAAAATTCTTCAGGGCCGTGCTGGATTATGTAAGGCCCAACACACTATTGCTTGCCGAAGCCTGCCAGAAACCTGTGGAAGTGGTGAAATATTTTGGTGAGGGCGACGAATGTCATGCCGGTTATCACTTCCCTTTGATGCCGCAAATGTTTAAAGCCATTGCAATGCAAAGCAATGAACCCATCAGGAAAACGCTAAGTAAAGAGGTAACTCCCGCCATTCCTGATTCAGCGCAATGGTTTACCTTCCTGCGCTGTCATGATGAGTTAAGCCTTGAACTGGTTTATGTGTCAGAAGAAGACCGTGCTTACATACATAAGAAATACTGCCATAAACCTGAATGGGATTTCCGCATAGGTGAAGGTATCTCAGCAAGATTATCTGAACTGATGGAACGTAATCCTGATAAAATTGCACTGGCCTATTCGGTTATGCTCACACTGCCGGGAACGCCTATTATCTATTATGGTGATGAATTTGGGAAATTAAATGATGTGGATTATTACAAAGAAAAAATCAAAGAAACCGGAAAAGACGACACACGTTTTCTGGTGCGTGGTAAAATTGACTGGGATCAGCTTGAAATAGATTTAAACATCGAGGATAGCTTGTCATCGCAGGTTTTTTATAAAATTTCGGCACAGGTAAAAACACGTAAAAAATACAAAGCATTTGGCCGGGGTTCAATTCAATGGGTAAGTGCAACATTGCCTGATGGAAACATAAACAAGCACATTCTTGCTTATATCCGTAAGTGGCAAACTCAGCGAATTCTTATCATTCAAAATCTCTCAACAGAAACCCAAACTTTTAAACTGAACATTCAACCCGAAATTAGTTGGATTGATATGTTTGGAACTTACGCAAATTACAACGAAAAGGAACTAAGCCTGACCATGAAACCGTTTGAGTATTTATGGTTGAAGCTTTAGGGAGTTATTGGTTAATGGTTATTAGTCATTATTTATAAGACGAAAATGATTTTAAAAATTTGATTACAGAATAAAGCCGCAAAGGCCGGATTTTACTCCAAAAAAAAGGGAAGGCTGCTTCGGCTCAACAATTAACTAATAACAATTCAAAACTAAAAAAATAACGAAATATAAATAAAATGCATATGATTTGTACAGACGCGCAAGTTGCGCGTCTCTGCTGATATTTATTTTAAATTATCAACAAATAAACGAATAACGCCGGGCAAAGCCCGTGCATCTCAGAAAAATAAAGAAATTCAAAAAATTTCTATTTTTCGGAACAATTAACGAATAACTATTAACGATTAACAGATCATTATAAACGCAAAACATCAAATGACAAAATCCCCATCATTCTCCGCTGTAATATTCGACCTTGATGGCGTAATTACTCAAACCGCCCTGGTGCATAGCGCTGCATGGAAAAAAATGTTCGACGACTTTCTGAAAGCATGGTCCGAAAAAACAAATACGCCCTTTCGGGAGTTTAATCATGAACGCGACTACCTGCCTTATGTTGACGGAAAGCCCCGCTACAAGGGAGTACAATCATTTTTAGAACACCGCGGCATTGGCATCCCATTCGGTGATCCATCGGATGCTCCAGAATTGGAAACCGTTTGTGGGCTTGGTAACCGCAAAAATCAGGTTTTCAACGAAGTACTCGATCGCAATGGCGTTGAGGTATATCCCACCACAGTGGCACTGATCAAAGAACTTTTAGCTAAAGGCATTAAAGTAGGCGTGGCCTCCTCAAGCAAAAACTGCAAAGTGGTGCTTGAAGCTGCCGGCATTCTCGAACTCTTTGAAACCCGTGTGGATGGTATTGTTTCGGCAGAGCTTGGATTGCATGGGAAACCCGAACCGGATATTTTTACCGTAGCTGCCGATAATATGGGCGTAAGCTACGATAAATCTGTGGTGGTTGAAGATGCCGTTTCGGGTGTACAGGCCGGGAAAAAAGGCAACTTCGGACTGGTGTTGGGTATTGCCCGCGAAGATAACCATAAGGAACTTCGTCAGAATGGTGCTGATATCGTGGTGAGCGATATTGGCGAAATCGGGCTCGAAGGCATCGAAGACTGGTTTAATGAAGGCCTGGAAGAAGATAATTGGTCGCTGAGTTTTACGGACTATGATCCCAAAAAGGAAAAATCAAGAGAGGCATTGCTGGCTGTGGGTAATGGATACTTTGGAACACGTGGTGCTATGGAAGAAAGCCTGACCGGTGAATCCAACTATCCGGGAACCTATATTGCCGGACTCTACAATCGTTTGACCTCAAAAGTATCGGATCGGGATATTGAAAATGAAGATTTTGTTAATGCCCCCAATTGGCTGCCCATCACTTTTAAAATTGATGACGGCGAATGGTTCGATCCAAATAATTCAGAAATCATCGACATTTTTAGAAATATCGATTTTAAAACAGGCGTGTTGACGAAGGTTCTTACCTTTCGCGACAAAAAGGGCAACGAAACCTTAATCCAGTCGCGCCGGCTGGCTTCCATGGCTGATCCACATCTGGCAGCGATGGAGTACAGTATTTCACCGATAAATTATGATGGCAAAATCACTGTTAAATCAACCCTTGACGGGGATATCATAAATGATGGAGTTGCTCGCTACCGGCAACTCAACCAAGAACATCTAAAAGCAAAAGAAGAAGGTTTTGAAGGTAATTTGAGTTGGCTATCTGTGGAAACTACCCAATCGGGTATCGAAATTGCGGAAGCTGCAAAAATCAAGACTTTTCTGGATAACGAGGCCTTTGAGCCTGTATTTACCTATACAAATTCGCCTGCAAAAGTTGAGACAATTTTTGAGTTTGAACTCAAAAAACAACAAGTGGTGAAGGTTGAAAAAAATGTCGCGATTTACACTTCCAAACCCGACGACACGGAGAAGCCGCTGGCAAAAGCAAAGGTGAGCGCCATGCTAGTAGAATCGTTCGACTGGCTACTGGAAGAAAGTAAAACCGAATGGGGAAAAATCTGGAACGAAATTGATGTGCTAATCGAGGGCGACCGCCTTTCGCAAAAACTGATGCGGATGCACCTCTACCACCTCATGGTGTCCTTTTCGCCACACAACAAAAATATCGATGCGAGCATAACAGCGCGTGGTCTGCATGGTGAAGCCTATCGCGGACATATATTCTGGGATGAACTATTTATTCTCCCGTTTTATGCCATGCATTTCCCGGATGCAGCCAGGTCTATCCTGATGTATCGCTATCGCCGCCTGGAAAAAGCCCGTGAATATGCCACCGAATACGGTTTCAAAGGAGCAATGTTTCCCTGGCAAAGCGGCAGCGACGGCCGTGAAGAAACCCAGGTGATTCACCTTAACCCGCTAACCGGCGAGTGGGGTGACGATTACAGCTCCCTGCAAAGGCATGTGTCCCTTGCCATCGCCTACAATGTTTGGGAATACCTGAAAATCACCGGCGACAAAGATTTTATTAAAGATTATGGTGCCGAGATGTTTTTGGATATTTGTAGATTCTGGACCAGCAAAACCTACACAGACGAAAAAACCGGGAAGTTATCCATCAAAAATGTAATGGGGCCGGATGAGTTCCACGAAGCCTACCCTGATTCTCATGAAGGCGGATTGAAAGACAACACCTACACCAACCTTATGGTGGCCTGGGCCATGGAACGCGCTTTCGACATCCTCAACATTTTTGATGAAAATCAGCAAACGGAGATCAAATTAAAAATTAAATTATCGGATGACGAGCTGGCAGGATGGAAGGAAATCTCACACCAGCTAAACATCATAATTGAAAATGATATATTGGCGCAATACGACGGCTATTTTGAATTGAAAGAGCTGGACTGGGACTTTTTCAGAAATAAATATGGCAACGTGTATCGCATGGATCGCCTGCTGAAAGCCGAAGGCAAATCTGCTGACGACTACAAAGTTGCCAAACAAGCCGATACTTTGATGACCTTTTACAACCTCCCTGAGAAGGAAGTGACAGGAATTTTGGAAAAGCTGGGCTATACACTAAAATCGGGCTACCTGAAAGACAACCTCGAATATTACTTGCAGCGCACCTCCCATGGTTCCACACTTTCGCGCGTTGTTCATGCTCAATTGGCCAATATGATTGGTGATGAAAAATTAAGCTGGGAACTTTACAGCGATGCCCTTTCCAGCGACTTCAACGATATCCAGGGCGGCACAACCGGTGAAGGCATTCATGCGGGTGTGATGGCAGGAACTATATTGGTAGCACTACAAACCTATGCCGGCGTGGATGTGAGGGATGGGAAACTTTCTATCAACCCCCATTTACCAAAAGCATGGCGAAGCATTAGATTCGGGCTTAACTTGCAAGGCAAGCGATTTGAAATTGGAGTTTCCAAAGCTGAAGTAAAAGTGAAATACGTGGGTGAAGATGAAAAAGTAAAATTTTGGGTGAACGGAGAGGAAAAGGAAGCCACAAAAGGTAAAGAAGTTGTGGTTGAATTATAAGTGTTGAACGCTGACAGCTACTGCAATAGCTATCTGAGTAACTGAGCTCCAGCAAAGAGTTATGCTATTTTTTTTTGACATTACCTGGCAACAAGATTCTTACCAATCCTCAGCAATAGCTTTTACGAAAATATTTTTTAATGTATTTTTGTTTTACATTACAAATGACATAAAATGCAGGATATTATAATAAATAATCTTCAAAAAATAAATGAGCTGTGTGGGCAGCATCATGTTAAGGAGATGTTTGTTTTTGGTTCTGCAAGTACTGGTGTGTTTACCTCAAGTAGTGATATTGACTTTTTGGTTTCCTTTATGCCAATGGATTTTGGCGATTATGCTGACAACTATTTTATGTTCGCTGAAAACCTTGAAAATACATTTGACAGACCGGTGGATTTGATCACTGATAAATCATTATCAAATCCATATTTCATCAAATCCCTCGAGAAAAGCAAAATTAAAATCTATGGATGATCACGCTAAAAAATTCCTTTTTGACATGTTGGAATCGATCAAATCGATTGATTCCTATCTTTCAGGCAAACGGATTTTTGCAGACTATTTGTCAAATAAAATGTTACGCCGTGCTGTTGAAAGAGAGTTTGAAATAATTGGCGAGGCCATGACCAAACTTAACCAAATTGAGCCTGAAATTTCCATCACATCCAAAAAACAAATTGTTGCTATGAGAAACAGGGTTATCCACGGATATGATAAAATTGATAATGAAGTCGTATGGGGAACCATAATCAGGCATTTACCCCTGCTGCAGTCTGAAATTGAGAATTTGTTAGAATAAATTGCCACCACCTCATTAAACTTTTCAAAAGCTGGAATCCTGAAATATGGGATGAGCGAAGTGAGTGATTCAAATAAACAATCGGCGACAGAGGTTTTGTCCTTTTCGTTAAAGTGAAACATGAAAGTGAGTACGAGCAAATTATTGTAATTGATGCTGATGTGATGAAAAAATGATTTTTCTTTTCTTTTTTGACAAGGCAAAACCCACAGAAGCAGCCAGAATAATTTTTTACAACATTCATTTATTTTACAACAAGCTTCCCGGTTTTTTTATCCCCACCCACCTCAAGCGTGTAAAAATAAATACCGGAATATAAGCCGGTAAGCTGCAATTTGATATTATTGACTCCTGAATTGCAATATTGTGGCGGTAGCATTTTAACTACTTCGCCCATAAGGTTGGAAATACTGATTCGGGCGATAACAGGATTTTTGGTAGTGATGGTAAGGTTTGTTTCCTGAAAAGCCGGATTTGGATTTAGCCCGGAAACCTCAAAATTGTTGGCAGTCGAATAATCAAAATCATCGATAGCCACAACCTGAAAATCGGCATAGGTGTAGTGAAAGCCCTGAATGTACATAAATTGAACATTTCCCCAAAAAACCTCAAAATCTTCATAAACAAAAACGGGTTCATACAGTCCGGATCCATTATCCAAAACCTCATTCCCCAAAGCAAAAAAACAGGCAGAGTCCTGTGCTGCCGAATTTGCCGTTACATTGTCGGGCAAATCTTGTCCGGCATCGTTCACGGTAAGTGTATGATTTATAATGTCCACACCACGTACCCAAATATTGGGCTGGTTGTTTTGATCGGATGCTGCCGGATCGGTATCGAGCCATGAAACAAACATTTTTGTTGCCGCATGATCGCGGGCAATCTGGATGCGATTATCTTCATACACTCCATCTTCACCAAAATACCCCCTGAACGATTGTAGCCGGCCCAATTCATAGCCTACCCAGCTACCCGGGTCGCCTTTATTCATCGAAGAAAGCAAAAATGCTGCTGTATATACTTTCCCACTCGAGGGCGAAACATCGGTAATAAGCGAATAATCATCAGCCCCGGTGAGGCCGACTATTACCGCAATGTGCGGGTTTCCGAAGGCATCCACGCTCAAATCGAAATCGAAGGCTGTTGTAAATTCAATTTCCTCGCGGGGTGGCACGATGCCAATAAAAACTTCTTCCAGTTCCCCATCGCTTAAAAAATCAAGAACCCCGCCAATGCCGTTTTCGCCTGCAAGTGCCACAGCCATAGGTTCCGACCAGGTTTGCCCGGAATCTTCGGTTCTGTAAATTACTGGATAGAATGACCGACCAGTGGAAATTTCCACAGCTCCATTATCCGAAAGTACAGTAATATAGCCAGTTTGCCCATCGGGCGAAAATTCAATCCGGTTGTTGGGTGGGATAAATTCTGAAAACTCAGTTGGGCATGGCAATTTAGATTGTTCCAGGACAAAGTCCTCCAAATCCTCATTCCACACCCCATGGTTAACTATCAATTGTTCGAGCCAGATACTGTCGTACAAATTATAATTATAGTCAATAGCCCAAAATCCACTGGCGGAAGATACCGCAAAGCCATCAGGAATGTATTGAAAATAACCTGCAGCAGTATCGGAGCTTAAAATGAGTTTCGTTGAATCGCCGGGATTTCCCAGATTCATACGGCCATATACATACCCACCCCAGGGTATATCGTTTGAGCAATCCATGATGGGAGCAAAATGAATCGCGTAAGCCTGGGTGGGATCAGTATTTCCGGGCGGATTAAAAATGCCGTGGCTGGGATAGCGTGCTACATCAATGGGGCCGCAATAAACACCGGGAATGTACCAGTCTGCAATATGCACTTCAACCATAACTGACCACAAATTTCCATTGTCAATAGAAATATCATAGCCCAAATCCCCGGAAGACTGGCCAGGATCCAGAGTTCCGCCCATGCGGTGCACATTGGTAATTAAATCCAGCTCATTGTTCATATTTACAAGCGATCGCTGCCCTCCTCCCCAGCCATAGCCATAGGCATTAGCACTCGTGCCGATGGGAATTATAGAAATATCTTTTGCCTTACTAATGGAAGGTTTTGATATTGTTTGATTTGGTAAAAGTCCTTTCGAAGAAGCTTCTACATCCGCCAAAGAAAATGGATTGAAGTTGTATTTGTCAACTTGTAATCCAGGCTTTAACTGATGGTTTTGAGCGAAGAGTATAAATCCAAACACTAAAAATAACAAGGTGAAAGCTGCATTTTTCATGGCAATTTAACTTAAAGTATTGTGGATGTTTTATAAAATATTGAGTTTTCAAAGATATGAAAAATGAATGTGGAATGCAAACCTGATAGCAG
>JGI10211J34971_10004018_pt1 | contig 11713 bp, 13 predicted proteins | sample Etolagsediment_FD_34971 | JGI IMG/M metagenome (IMG submission 34971)
AGCCATAAAGAACGTTTTGACTTCTGCTAGGTGCTCTTGGGATTTAACCCCAAAGCTCACATCGAATTGATGACGGGCTCCGCTCCATCTGGCCACTCGCTGCTCCGACCCACTGTCGAGAACCACAATATCCGTGCTAAACCCCGGGCCGCCGCGGCTGCCGTAGCTGATATTCGTGGGAAATTGTACCTCGTGAAAGGCCATGTCACGTGCTCCTCACGGCGCTCTGACCGATTCGCTGCAGGTCGGCTGCTATCTGTCGACGCGAGCGACGGAAGCTATCCGCATCCTTCGCGTGAACGTGCATGGTGACGTTCACAGTGGTGCCGCCGCCTGCTACGCCGAGGTTGCCGGCCTCGTCTCGCTGAAGCGGTAGAATTGCCTCGGGACCAGCCTCCCCGGCCAAGCCTCGCCCGCTGCCCATCGGAAACGTAATAGGCCGATCAATGATACCACCGTGAGCGAATGGCGCTACGGGCGTCTTCGCCGGTACAGGGGACAAGCCACCGAGCAAGCTCGTAAAGACATTCGACGCTAGATTAGCGAGAGGCTGCGTGATTTGCTGTCGCACGAACATCTCGAGGATCGTCATTCCGAGATTACGCATCACGTCGGCTACGCTGTTAGCGCCCAGGATGATCTCGGTGAACGCATCTTCAAACGCCGACTCGATGGCTTGCGCAGCTCGCTCGATGTCTTTTGCGCTATCACTGAGTGCGTCAACCTCGATCTTCGCCGCTTTCTTGGCAGCGCGTACTCGAGCTTCTTCCTTGTCAATGAGCTGCTGGTTCAGCTCGAGTTCCTTGCGGAGCGCGTCGAGCTTTGCATCAATGCCCTCAACCCCGACCTTTTCCATTTGCCGACGTAGATTCCACAGAGTCGCCGCGATGCGCTGCTGATCAGAGTCGAGACCGATCCACTCTCGCTCGGCCCTCGTGCGGCTCATGAGTTCGTTGTAGCTCTGCTTGATCTGCAGACGCTGACGATCTAACTCGAGTTCCGCTTGTTTCTCGGCGCGCGTCTGAATCGTGAGCTGTAGCCGCTGGCGAATCAAGTCGAGCGATTCTTCGTCGAGCTTGATGCCGGCGTCCTTCGCGAGCTTCTGGGCCTGCAAGAGACCTAACTCTACCTCACGCTCGTCCGCGGTCATCCCGGCGAGTCTCAACTCGAGGCCGAGTTGGCTTATGTAGGCATAGAACGTACGAGCTTTCTTTTCCATGGCCGCGAAGGCCTTCTCATCGGCCTCTTCATCGAACATCCCCGCCATTTCACCACCGGCCTCCGCAGCCTTTTCGCGTGTATCCTCGAGCGCCTTGTTGAGAGCGATGATGCGCTCCTCGATCGCGGCAATAAGCGGCTCAACCTTTACGAAGTCCCGTTGCACCGGAACGGGCATATCCTCATACTCGGGCATCGACTCGCCGAAAAGACCCGTCCACTCATCCGGCGTAGGAACCGTGCGACCCGTAGGACGCGGGCGCGTGACAATCGGTTGAGCAGCCTGCTGAACCGCCTCGACGGCCCAGATACCCAACTGCTTGGCCGTCGCCTCATAGTCTTCGTAATGAAGCTCGCCCGATTGGCGCTTTCTCAGCCCCGGCCCCTCCCACCATCGACGCTCGTCACCCGGCTCTTCAAGAACTTCTCGAAGCGCAATAGACGCGTCCTTCAGCGCCACGATCTGCGCCTGGATTGCTCCGACTTGATCTCGTAGATCTCGAACCTCAAGCGCCCTATTCAGGCGAGCCTGTGCGTCCGCAAATCGTTCCACGGCACCGGCGGCATCGGTCGCCGCGTCCTGGTAGAGACGCATGCTATCCGTCGCTCCGAACAACTCTTCCTTGAACGAATAGAGCAAACCTATGACCGCGGATAGCGCTACTGCGAGTACGCCCAGAGGATTCGTCATCAGTGCGTACTTGAGCGCGAACAGCGCGTACGATACAGATTGAATCGCCCCGACCATCGCGACGAACCACCCGATGAGCTTCAAGGCCATGAACGCCATGAACGCTACGGCCACCGTGGTAATTGCCTTACCGAGCACTACGGCAGTGAGCGACAGCTCGAGACCCTCCTTGTTCAGACCGAGCATCGCGCGACCAGTCTGCGTGATCAGGTCAACGGACGTTCGCAGTAAGCCCGCGAAACCGGCGTCACCAAGCGAGTGGTACGCTTCCTCGATCGTTGACTTGAGATTGCGGAACGAGCCACCGAGCGTGTTCTCCATGGCTCGAGCCTGAGCCTCCGCGGCTCCCTGATTGCGGATGATAACCTCGGTAAGCTCTTCGATTTCATCCGCGCTGCGCGACAGGATCAAGGCAGCCGCCGCGTTTCGTCTGCCGAAGATCGTAACTGCGTCCGCAGCGCCGAGATTGGCCTCCCCAAGCGCCCGCATGGAACCAATGATACCGTGTCGCTGCGGATCAACGTCTCGTAGCTTGAGCCCGAGCTTCTCGATGCGCTCCTTCGCGGCGTCTACCGGCCCGAGAAGCGCTGCGAAAACGCCTCGCAGATTCGTGCCAGCCATCGTCGCCTGAATGCCGCTGTCGCCGAGCTTGCCGATAGCGGCTGACGTTTCCTCGACGGTGATACCGAGTGCGCCAGACACTGGGCCGACCATCTTCATTGCCTCGGCGAGCTGACGTACGTCGGTGTTCGCGTTGTTCGCGGTTACCACGAGCGCGTCGACGACTCTGTTGAGGTTTGCCGCCTGCCCAGCCGCGTCCTCGACGTTGAGCTGGAACTGACTCATGATGTTCGACGCGATGTCGGCCGCCTCGCCGAGCTCAAGAGAGCCCGCGGTCGCCAGAGTCAAGGTTCCGCGAACGGCACCGAGCGCCTGATCTACCGTGAAGCCTGCTCGCGCGAGAAACAGCAAAGCGTCACCTGCCTGTGACGCAGTGTAGCGAGTCGTAGCGCCGAGCAAACGCGCGGTCTTAGTGAGTTCTGCGAATTGAGTCTCGGTGGCCCCGGTGACCGCCTTAACGGTAGCCATCGTGTCCTGAAACTCTACGAGGATCGTCGTGGCTTGCTTGAGAACGAGAAAGGCTGTAAAGCCTGCGGCTAGAGCCTTGATCTTCGTAGCGGCTGATGAAGCGGCTTCTCCGCCTTGCTTCATCGCCCGCGTCGTGCGATCAGTCGCGGCGGCGGCGGCTGTTGCAGACGCAGCTACACGACTCGTAGCCGCCGACGCCTGAGCGGCGCCGGCAACCATCTTCCGCGCATCAAGACCTAATCTCAGACTTTCTTCGGCCACGCGTTGCGCTCCTGCGCTTCTCAGCCTTGTCGTGGAATACCTTCACGTAGGCTGAGTCCATCGCAGCGATCATCGCGTGCAAGTACTGACGCAGATCGCTACTGATTACTTCGTTTAAGTCGCACCACGCGGTAAACTCGATGAGCGCGATTCGCTGGGGCCCGGCCTGGTTATACTCTCGCAGCGCCGAGAGCTTAAAGAAGACCGACCAGACGTAAAGTAAGTCTTCTCTGAGCTCCGGCCTGCGGTCTAGAGCCGGAGTAGGGAGTCCCTTCACGCGTCTCTTCTCAAGAACGTGAAGGAACTCTCCCCACTCCAGCTCCCAGGTCAGGCACTCGATAAGTTTCCCGCGTCTTCCTCCTCAGCTTCCTCGCGGAACAACGCTTCGTCGGAGGCGAACTGCAGAATGAGCTCGTAGAAGTCCTGATACGCCGGATCTTCCAGCAACTCCTCGGCCTTCTGCTGCGAATACGGGATGACCTCACCGTCGCTCGTAAAGCCCTCCCAGTCGAGGAGAACATGTCGAGCCATGGCTTTCTTCATCGCTCGCGTTCGCAGCTCGGGGTCCTGCGTTCGCCGAATCGTTGAGCCAGAGATACGACGCCCGGTAACTCCCATGAGCTCAGCCAGACAGGCTTGGTACGCGGGATTACCGAGACGCGCGACTCTAACTCGCACGCTGCCGTCCGGGTCAACGTCGACCCAAACGCCCTTCTTGGCTTTGTCGAGATCGGTGCGGAACTGTTTGATGTCCATGACTGCTCCTGTTCTTATGCTGCCGCGAACCGCGCGATGCGCATCGTGATTCCCTCGGTCGCGTGTCTGTACGCGCGCCACGTGAGGTCCGCGATGATGTCGGTCTCTTCGCCGCCGGCAACTCGCTGGCCCGTACCGTACTTGATTCGCGGCCAGTCTAAGATGTAAGCGTTACCGGCGTCATCGGTCACGCGAACCGAGAGCGAACTCTCGGTCTGGTCCAAGTACTTGTCCATCAGCGTCGCCGTGGCGAAGTACTGCTGCAGTACGCCGGTGACGTTACACTTGCCGGCGCCGTAGCCCACGGGTCCGAGATTCGCGATCTGCGGCTTGCCGCGAAGCCCGTTTGCAAGGGCAAAGTTGAGCTGCGTAATGCTGATAGACGCAGCGTTCTCAAGGGCCTCGGCGACGTTGTCAATCGAGTTCATCACCTCGTTCGTGTTCGCATCTGTGATGGCCGTGCTGAACACCGTGCTGGTCGTCGAGTCTTCGTCCTTGCCGGCGAAGCCCAGAGACCCAGTGATGATGTTGTCGGACGGAATCTCAAGCGAAAGAGTATCGACCGTCATACCCGAGAAGAGCGCATAGGTCGATGCAATATCTGAATAACCGCGCTCGAGCGTGTAGTGATTGAACGTCGTACCGTTGACGATCTGCGGGCCCATCTTGTACGTCAGAGCGACCGGCCCTTCGGTAACCGAAGAGCTGTTCGTGGTCGTAATACTCGCGCCGCTGCCTCCGACCGCGGTGATCTTAAAGTAACCGTTGTTCGCCGCATTCGACGCACCGGTGATCTTCACCCACTGATTCGCGGCCATGCTGGAGAAAGGCGTACCAGCCGCAGCGGTATAAATGCCATCGCCGTTGCCGACGCTCGTGGACTCAGCAGCCACATCCACGACGCTGGACCAGGCCGACGCGAACAAAGCCGCCTGGAAGAAGTCGTCCAGTGTACCGTAACTCAGCTCGAACCCGAGATCACCCATCGCTCGGATGCTCGTGCGAATGACATCCGTGATCTGCCGGTCGTCTCGAATCTCCTTTGAGGTTACAACGGTCGTGTCCTGTCGCAGAGACTCACTGGTGAATCGTAGCTCCTGCCCGGTTGTTGCCGAGAGTACTCCATACGAGTCCTCCTCAGCGTAAGCCAGTCGTACGCGATCTGCATCGCTCATGGCGTGTCTCCTACTTAGGACACTTCATCGGAATAGAACGGGCAAATCACGTCGATCTGCCACTCGTTCTGGTCCCTTCCTCGTTCTTCGATTCGAGGCATCTGATACGTAACTTGATTCGCACTCACCGCGCGAAAAGCTGCCGCAATCCAATCTGCCATTTCGGTAGCGTCTGCGTCCCCTTCATTCACAGGATCGAACACCTGCGCAACAATTAAACCGGTGACCCTCTGGCGCTTCGTGCCGCCGGTCTCGACCTGCCGTGACTCGCCAAACTGAAGCGTGCAGCGAACCCACAGCGCCTCGGGTCGCTCGAACGGATGATCGCCGTACTGCACCTTAACATCACGAGTCACGCCGATCTCAGCGTTAAAACGTCGACGAATCGCTTGTTTAATCTCAGCATGCGTCACTTGAGCATCCTCATGATCTGAATGAGATCGTTGACCGTGACTCTAAACATACCCTTCGGCGCCTGCTTCTTCGAGTGACCTTCCTCGAGTCGCACGATATACTCGACGTTATTCGCGATCCATACTACACAACCGAACGGTAGACTGCCGAGTTTCTCAAGGCCCTTTCCGATTGTCGCCGCGCCCTTCTTATCCTTATCGTCGATCTGGCCCTTTGGTCTCGCGTTTATCGCGAGCTGCCAGCCGCCGCGAGCACGTCCAGTCCTGACTGGCGTACGCAGAACGAGGCGCCTGAGAGCCTCTAGTGCCAGCGTACGCTGAAGCAACCGGCCTCGTTCAACGCCGTGTTTCTTCGTCCAAGCGATGATGCGCCTGTTGAACTCGCGTACCTCGTGGCTCGGCACATCGCTACCTCCGAAGTTGCAAGCGATACGCGGCTATGTCATCGCCAGACCGAAGCGTCTCAATGCTGACTACCTGCCATGTCTGTCCGCTTACTGCAACCTTCGTATCTTCAGTCGGTGTTACTGCGAGACCTTGACCGGCGATGAAGCAATAGCAGTCTCCGCGCAGCACTACGTCGCCGTCGATCGTGTCCTCCGTATACTCAAGCAGCGGCGAAATCGTAACCGATGTCTCGGTTTCACCGCCGTGAATGACGTCACCATGCTCCACGTCGAACGCCGGCGAATCACGAGTCAATAGAGTCGCTGAAACTCCAACGCGGTTGAGTACGCTGGCGACCTTAGGCACCACCTTTGCATCGAGCTCCGTCGTCATGCTCGTCTGAGCTCCGTCGGGCTCTCGACCAAGTCGGTAATCAGCCGATCCACAATCACAAACTTCGTTCCAGCGGGCTCAGCGCCCGCAAACTTCTGATTCAATTCGATGGGACCGATCTTGATCTTCTCTGACTCGAGCGACGAGCTAGTCGCTTGGTCGGGCATGATTCCATCGGTCTCTGTAATGTGACGCAACGCCATCTCTGCCGTTGCGTCCACAAGAGCTTGTGGTAGCGCGTCGCTGTCGAAAGCATAGCCGTCTCGATCTTCGGCACCGGAACGCGGCCAGTCGAGCGCTTGATCGGTGTTCGCTCGAAGACCCTTCCACCGCTGACCGTACTTCAGGTCGAGATACTGCGTCGCAAGACGCAGCGCCTCTTCCTTGTCGCTCGTCGAGGCGCCCGACCAATCAGTCGAGTTACCATGAGCGGCGACGTACGTGTCAGCGTCAGCTTCGCTCAGGTAGCTGTCAGCGTCGTCCTTGCCGGTTCCGTCTTCGACAGTAAGCGCCATGAGCTAGTCCTCGTCTTCTTCGTCGTCCGGCTCTTCGGCAGTCTCTTCCTCAAGGACTTCCTCAGCTTCGACGACCTCGTAGCCCTTGCTCGTGTACCGCTTGAGGTCCTCCTGGTTGATGATGATGCGCCCTTCCGGGCCCTTGACTTCGACTGTTTTCAGAACTTTTGCCATTTGCTGTCCTTCCTTCGAGTCTAACGTCCCGCCGTTACCCATGCCGAGGCGACTCAGACCTCGACCCCATCGGACCTCGCATCAGCGCGGCACCGACCAAACCAGAAGGCTCACTACTCAGTGACCGCTCGACAGGCGAGAGCCTCATCGAGCGTGATCACTCCGTACAGGATGTCCAGGGCGACGTGCACCTCCGAGGAGTTGCCGACGTAGTAGATGCGCGACCGGATGCTCAGACCCGTGATCGGGTCGGTCACCGTCACGACCTTCGCGCCGAGCTCGCTGGCCATGTCGGGCAACGGAGCCATGCAGAGCGCGAACGCGTTGCGGTGGAACATCAGGCACGCGTCGTGGTCCGTCGAGTACACCGTCACAGCCGCTTCCGCGGTCATCTCGGCTGCCGCCGGCGGCGAGAACGCGATCGTGATCTCATTGGAAGCCGCGGTCGCGAGCGCGGTGACCACGTACTTCTGGGTACTTCCGGCCACCGAGAAGATATCACCGACGGTGAGCGTGCCCGTCAGGGTCGCGTGATCGACGATGACCTCTTCGCCGCCGGCGTCGACTGTGGTCTTGACCACCGGAGCCACGCACGCAAACGTGCCGGACGTATGGGCGGCGACGTTCTGGTTCGCGAACACCTCGACGCCGTACTTCCAGCCGAGCGAGCCGGCTCGCTGCGACTCGGCGCCCGTCGGACCAGCGCCCTGGTACTGCGTGAACGCCGACAGACCGAGGAACCCGGCCTCGAGCGCGCCGTCGATCATGAAGTGCATGTTTGCCATGTCCTTCACCGGCGCCTTGTTGTCGAACAGAACCTTTCGCGGGTTCGTGATGTCCGTCACCGCCGTGGTCGTCGCGTTGGTTGTGTACCACGGGATGTCGTCGTACAGAGCTGCGAGCTTGGTATCGACGTCGTCGGCGAGTGCGACAGCCGCGGGCCGAATGTGGTCCTCGATGATCTTCTCTGACGTGAACGCCAGCTCCTTGTCCGTGAGCTTGAACTTCACCTCACGCCAGTAGGCCAGCTGAAGCTGGACCGACTCCGTGGTGATGTCACTCGCGGTGCTCGGAGCGTTGGCCGCCGTGAACGAACTCGGCCGGCGAATGTTGACGTACTCGCCCTTCTCATAGGACCGTCGCTCTTCCTCGTAGCCGCGATGAACGCGGGAGGCCATGCCCATCGCTGCCTCAAGTTGGATCAGCGCTTCCTGCGCGTAGAATACCGGGTTGTAATACCCGAGTGTGTTAGACATCAGTTACCTCAATCCTGGAGCGTGATACCGCAATGAGTATCAGGCCGGCGTCAAGACCTTAAGACTTGCTCCGGCTTTCGCTGCGGCTTCTTTCGCCACGCGATACTTCACCGGATCCTTGGCGTCTTCGTACGAGAGCGTGTGCGCACCTCGCTTGCTTGACCCGCCTGAATCGCCCGAGCCCGCGCCGCTCCCGGCTGCGTTCTCGGCGTCGAAGGCACGCCCAAAAGACTCGTTGTCTCGGAGCGTCTCGACGAATTCTCCGATGGTCATGGGCTCCGTGCCGCTTCCCGACTTCTGACTCAGACGCGGGGTGCCGGAGTCATCCACGATCTGAACGTGGAACTCGCCGGACGATTCGTCCTGAGCCATCTTCGCGTTACCGCGAACGATCGGAAGCAACAGCTCCACTGAGCCCTTAGCCGCAGAGATCGCCTGAACGGCCGCTTGATCGATGAGAGATCGCTGGAGTTGCCCGGTCAACTGCTCGTTCGACGTCGTGAGCTGACGAACTTGCTCGTCGTGCTTCTTGAGAAGTTGCTTCTCCTGCGCGTCAAACTTGTCCTGCAGTTGCTTCTCCTTGACCACTAGGCCTTCCTTGATCTTGTCATCGACTGAGGCATCGTCGCCGAGTTGGTCGAGCTTGGCGATAGCATCGCGAGCTGATTCCGCGTCGAGCAACTCACCGTTCTCGTCACGGAATACCACGAGCTTGGACTTGAGATCCTTGCTCGTCTTGCGCTCGTCCTGCAACGCCTTCTGCAGCCCGCCGACATCGGCCAACTGCAAACCCTGCACCGCCTCGACATCCAAGCGATACGACCCGTCGTCCTGTTTGACGTACTCTGCCTTCAGAGTATCGTCGAGGCCCTCAAAGACCTCTTCTGTAATTCGTGCCTTCAAACTCATCGACTTTTCTCCTGGCAGCATCACGCTGCGTGCACGCCAGTCTCTGACGCTTAAGTCTACGCATCCTGCAACATGAGTAAGTCACCGTCAATATTGTACCGCGAGATCACTCGCGTGTCCATTGAAAGTTCACTCGGCTTCTAACTCCTCGTCGATCTCAGTGATCAGAACCTCCGCGTCGGCGTAGTCCCAGCCGGCGAGCCATGACGCACTCTTGTCTGCGTCGCGCGGTTCGTCGTTGAGTCTCGCCTCGGCGCCTGCTACATAGTCGGGAGACGCCGTGTCGACGACGTCCTCCTCGTCTACTTCCTCGAAGACAAGCGGTTCGATGAACCTATCCGGCGCGCTCATAGCGAATACCTCCATCGCCCTCTACGGGCTTGTCGTGCGGATTATCCCCATACGCGATGTCGTTGGGTATGCCGTCCGGAAACGCATCGCAGGTGACGCGCTCGGTATCTTCCCGGTCTTGATCCTGCTTCACGCCGCGAAAATGAACACACCGTCGTGCGAAGCACTTGGGTTCTTCTATGCTCATGACGCGCCTCCGACGTACTTAGCGAGGAGATCTATGACGCTCTTCGGCAATCGTTTACCGGCGCTCTCATAGAGCGGCGACGACCGAATACTCAGCGCCTCAGCGAAGAGTTCCTTGTGATTCATATTCACCCCATAGTATGACACTTGCTTCGCTCTGAGTGTGGGGCGAAGCGCGTAGAGCGCCTCGTTTAACTCAGCCATATTCGGAGCAACAGAATGCAGTGCATGAGCAAACTCGTGGCGCGCGATGTCTGGCACGTAGCGATAAGAAGCGTTAAACGATCCTATCGCTGGCGCGTTCGAGCCAGTCGGTCTAGCCGCCGCGATCTTCATCGTTCGCGTGCTACCACTCCATGTACCGGCTGACATCCCGCCCTTGCTGTTTGCATAAGCCGTCTCGTTACGCATCTCGATCCAGTTAACCGTGCGTCGGCCCCGCTTGATGCCAGCCAGCGACGCATCGCGAAGAGTCGGAGCCGTATCGTACACCGCGTCGATAGACTCTTCTACAGCTCGAAGCTTTTCTAGCTTTAACGAATCAGGCACATCCTCGAACCCAACCCATCGCACCTTGGCCCCGGTCTTCTTTCGGAGCCTGTTCTCGATCGCACGCAGACCACCAGAGGGCACCGACACAGGCGGCTTCGCTGTCACCTTCGGCACGGGCGGCGCGACCGCCTCGCCCTTAGCCGCGGCGAGCTTTGTCTTGAGATCCATGAGCTCTTTGCGGGCTGCTTTCTTCGCAGGACCCGCGAGCAGCGACCGATACGCCTTGCGAGCCTCGCGCGTCTGCGCCTGAAGCGCCTTCACGGATGAGCTCACGGTGCTCTTGGTCACCGGTGGCTTGATCAGCGAGGCGAGATCGTCGGCCGCGGACGGCGGAATGAACTCAACCTGGTAGACCGTCTTCATCACATGCGACGGACCAGAGATGCCGTATCGCACGTTCTTCTTAACCGCTATGACGCGAAACTGAGCTTTGTCGTGGAAAAGCCACTCAGTTTCCCCGGAATTGAAACCGCGAACGACGCCTCGGTCACCCTTACGAACGAATATCTCAATACAAGCACGACCGTCTTGGGCGAAATAATTCTGAGGATATGTGCCCACGGACGTGAAACCTCGGACGCGATACGCCTTGCCTGTCTCCCACCGCGGATCTGTCTTTACGAAGCGATACAAGACGCGATCCTTCGGCACCGGCGGCGTCTCACGCATCGCCGCCTTGATCCACTTCACGTTTTCTTTCACGGTAGCGGCATTCTGCTTGACGCCAAGAGTCGAACCCGTACGCAGATACTTGTTGATCGCCTTGTACCCCGGTCCCGAGTTGTAGTTGCGAAATGACCGCTCGACTCTCTCGGCGTCGCCGAGCTTCTTTTTGAGCTTTTCGTAGGCCGGCACGTCTTGCTTATGATACGTCTCTCGCGTCTTTCGCTCATCTGCCCACGCCCAGCGACGCTTCGTTGGAAACTTAACGGGCGACCGTCTGGTGATCTTCGTCGGCGCAATCTTGAACTTTGCCTTCGTGACCTGAGTCGAGGGACGAAGAGGCACGAAGATCTGCACCTTTTGCCCAGGACCGACATACTCCCACGACATCGCGCTGTCGAAGCCCTCAGCGATCAAGGCTTTTCGTACTTTTGCAATATGAAGTTCGTCCGCGCCCTCGAGTAAGGCCATCCCGTGATCGGTGACCCAGTCGTCTACGTCGTCGGCTGTCACGCCGACTTGTTTCGCTATGCGAGCGACATCTTTATCTGTGGCTACTTTGCCGAGCTTAGCGCTGACAGGCTTGATCTTCGCCGGCTCGTCTGAAAATGAACTCCAATGCGCCGCAAGATCGTCCTCGCTCGACGCGAGTATATGCACACCTTCAGCATGAGCCTCAAACATCGGCTTCACGTCACCCTTAACCACTCCAACATGCACTTTC
>JGI10211J34971_10004022_pt1 | contig 11707 bp, 9 predicted proteins | sample Etolagsediment_FD_34971 | JGI IMG/M metagenome (IMG submission 34971)
ATGGCGCTCTCGCCCCCCCACGCATCACAATACTTCATCCGCTGAATGATGATCCCATCGATTTTGTACTCCTTGGCCAAATCCATGAGGAACTCCTGCCTTCGCGGATGGTCGATCATGCGGGGACAGGAAACACGCTCGAGGTAACGCTTTGCCAGAGCCGGTATCGGCTCAGCGTCCTCATCAACAAGGTCCCAGAAGTCTCTAATCCCAAAACACATAAAGTCGGTGACCACCAGCCCACCAAGTTCTTCGATCAACTTAACATATTCAGGGTCCTCGAGCTCGCCACCGCCGAGTAACAAACGGGCTCTATAGTCAGAAAAACCATCTCGCCCCCTGAGCTCTTCCAACACTTTCCTCAATAGCTGGTTGAATTCTTCCACTGGCATCGACGTGCTGGCAATAAGAATCTCTAAGACTTCGGTTCCGCTAATCGGGGGCGTCTCTTGCTTTCTCAGTTCATAAAGGCTCTTGAGGAGGCTGCGTTTCTCATTGTAGAGTTCGATGCTGCGGCGCAGTGCCTCATCGGTAATTGTCACCTTGAAGTTACCCTCCAGGCTCTGCTTAAACCTCTCCAATCCGCTTGCCATCCACTCCTCAGTCTCCACATCAGCCTTCATCGGCACGCTTAGGAAATGGAGGTAAAAAGGAGGCTGGGAAAATTCGACCTTGCCAGCTTTCCAGATATCGAACAGACGGCGCACATGGTCACAACTATAGCAAGCAACAAGCCCGTCAAGGAACTTGTATTCCCCCCTCATTGCCTGGTCAAGGGAGTGGCGACAGTAAGTACACATCGTACGATACGTGTAAACATCCCCCAAATCCGAACTTGTGCTGCCGGTGGCTCTCATCCGATAAGGGAACATGCCGGCAGCATGGATAATCTCTGCCGGAACATAGGTACAGTAGTAGCCCACAACCTTACCGCCCTTTTCCCTCCACCGCTCGATATAGGGATTTGTAAGGGTCGCAGCCGGCTGTCTCAATTCTTCCAGTGCTGTCATATAGTGTCTACCTCCTCCTTTTTGGGATTGATTGGTGAAAACTCGATGTTCCCCCCAAGAGAACAACAGGTGAAAACCGCACCCAACTATTGTATCATCCATTCTCAGACATGGTCAAATTCATAGATAATTCTTAGTAATTATGTATAATTTTTAGTTATTCTATACAGTAAGAGGAGTATCCATTGGGGAATCCCTTACGGCGGGATCCCACTAGTATCCGCCAATGCCACGAAGCAGTTACCGATACCTGTGGCTGAGCGGGCAGGAAAGTACGAAGGGTACTGAGCCTAGAGATTGAATTTCCTGGCCATTGCAACAACGGCCAAAATCCCACGAGAAGCATACTCAAGATCGTATAGCAGCTTGCCAGCCATGTCAGATTGAGTCATGTCTTAGTCTTCGGGGACAAGCCCCACGATCTGCAATCCCGTTCNTNAAGCATCCTATCATCGCTGAAAAAACTTTTACGCCGAGGCTCTTTGCTCATTCCGCTGGGATAGCATTCTCATTGGAAAACAACAGTAGTGAGAAACTGCTCTATCCTCGCTCGAGATTCTTCAGCAGATGTTAGCCTCGGATCAAATAGGTCAACGTCATAGACCATCACCGGAATTCCTCGCTCGCGAGCGATATCCCTGAACAGGCCATAGCATCCCCTGAGCCACTTACAACCAGGATGACCAGCGAGGATGACACAATCACCTTTCCATTGTTCAACCGCATCGAGGCAGTCATCGATCCAAAGTTCGGAGGCGCCCCTGCCCTGTTTCCCCATAGGGCTCTGCAGCCCCCTCTGCGCAAGACCTTTGATAATAGTTTCCGGTGAAGTGGTATCTATTGGCTCAGCGTTGTAATAGCCAACCAGACCCACAGGAATCACTGCTCCCATTTCCGCCATCCAAGAGGTCAACCCGCCATCCCAAAATACAGGGTAATAGAACCAGATCACCCTCGCCTTTTCTTCCGGGACTGCCGTTTCCCTCCTATCTAATCGTGCTATTAAATCATCGCGGCTGGCTTGCACCGCCGCAGTAGCTGTGGGCAGCCCAAGCGAGGTCAGACCCGCCATGTACCCAGACACGAAAGGGCCGTTCATCGGCAATGGCATGAGTTTCAGCAGTTCTACCCCTTCAAGCCAGTAATCGATGCAGCGGTTACTCTCCTCCACCACCTCTGTGAGCCGGTCATAGTCCATTTTCTTCCCGCTGTGCTCCTCAAGGAATGAAATAAGCCCTCTGAACTGGTTTACCCAGTAATCCATAGCCTCCTTTTCATCCATCCAGTAAGGACAGTCCAGGAAGTAAGTCGGGGCACCGGTAAGATACGCTACAGTCTGGTAGGTTATTTTGGAGTTATCACAGGGGAAAGTTGGCAGCACAACCATGCTCGGTGGTGGTATCTTGTCCAGCATTGTGTCCCCGATTATCGCCTTATTGGCAGAACACAATTCGGGATGAATGCCGGCATCCTGGGCAGCATCGATGCTCTCACAACAGGCGTTCGGATCCAGCTGCAATGACACTACCTGCCATAGCTCGGGAGAGAGGGGCTGTATGTCCAGAGCAACCATCAATTCGGAGAATATGGTAAATTGATTATGCAGTATGGGTTTCCCCTCATCCACTGCAGTGAAGATTCCCCCCAGCCAGTCCGCCATCATCTTCATGAATGGTTCTGGTAGCGTTTTGACCACGTCATACAATCCTCGGTGAAGCTGATACTTCTGCGTCATAATGTTACCTCCCGATAGTTTCTAGGAATGCCTGTACCCTGGTTCGCATCTGCCCCACGGCACTCATCATATATTCCCTCTCTAATACCATGCACGGCGTGCCATTCTTTCTCGCCTCCCACTGAGTCCTGGCACCTTCACACCCCCAGTTGTCACAATACGTTAGACGTTGAACGATAATCCCATCCGCTTTAAACTCCTTTACCAAGTCCTTTACGAACTTATCCCTTTCGGGATAGTCAACCATGCGTGGGCAGGAAATACGCTGGATGTAGCGCTTAGCCAAGGACGCCGTGGGTTCGGCATCTTCGTCAGCCAGGTCCCAGAAATCCCGCGTGCCGTAACACAGAAAGTCGCTGACCACCAGCCCGCCAAGGCTTTCAATCAATTCTATATAGGCGGGATTGTCAAGCTCACCGCCAGCCAGCAGCAGCCGGGCTCTATAGTCCGAATAACCATCCCGTCCCTCGAGTTCATCAAACATCTGCTTCAGTAGTTGATTGAATTCTTCCACCGGCATTGCCGTGCTGGCGATAAGAATCGCCAACGCTTCGGTGCCGTTGATCGGAGGCGCTTCCTTCTTCCTCAACTCATAAAGGCTCTTAAGTAATCTGCGCTTCTCGTTGTAAGTTCTTATGCTCTGGCGCAATGCCTCATCGGTGATTTTTACCTTGAAGTGGCTCTCCAGGCTCTGCTTAAACCTGTCTATTTCACCCTCCATCCACTCCATCGCCATAGCGTCTACCTTAAAAGGTATGCTGAGACAACGGAGGTAATAATGGGAGTGGGGAAGATCGATTTTGCCGTAGCGCCACGCATCGAACATACGGCGAATATGGTCACAACTGAAGAGAGCAACAAGTCCATCAAGAAACTTGTATTCCCCCCTCATTGCCTGGTCAAGCGTATGGCGGCAAAAGGTGCAGCTTATGTGCGAGGCATAAAGATCCCCCAGTTCGGTACTGGTACTCCCTGTAGCTCTCATTCGGTAAGGGAGAATACCAGCAGCGTGAATGACCTCCACTGGAACATACGTGCAGAAGTAGCCAATAACCTTACCCCCCTTTTCCTTCCAGTGCTCGATGTAGGGATTATTAAGGGACGCAGCCGGTTTAGTCAGTTCTTCTAATGCTGTCATTGTTATCCACCTCCTTAATTTTAGGTTGATTGTGGAAAATTGCGCATAAAAGCCGCATACTATAGGATCTTTTCCTTCTCAAAACCTATGTTCAACCAGCGTCGGCTGAGCTAGCCGCTTTGCTTACTACAGAGTTCCTTGCTACGTTCAGCTAGATAGGCCAATGAGCAGCTGTCCAGCGTTTCGAGCAGCTTCTCTTCGGCCTCAAGCCAAACATCGTGGATAGGGCAGGTGCTCTCCCGCGGACACTTGCCAGGCTGGATCAAACAGTCATTCAGCAAAACCGGGCCCTCTATGGTTTCTACGATGTGGCGCAGGGTAATATCAGCCGCCGGCCGGGCAAGCCTCACGCCCCCGTGAGTACCTCGATGAGCCTCTAATAACCCAGCTTTCGCCAGGCGTTGAACGATTTTGGTCAAGAAGACCTGCGGGATATCCTGACGTGTGGCAACTTCACGCGTTATTACTACCCCACCGTTAGCCACGGTGGCGATATCAATCATGGCTCTCACAGCATATCCTGCGCCTCTACTAAGTATCATTCCTGTTACTTATCCTATGGACTAATAAGACCTTATTTGTCATATTATAACAAAACAAATGATATTGTCAATAGCCTGTGCTCGTCTAATACATGAGTAACACATTGAACCGCTCCGTGCCGAAGCCCTCACCACAAGGAGCCTTGGGCTGTCCCCCTCGTATAAAGGTTTTAAACCAATCACCAGATCAAAACACTGCCCACTATGGTATACTGGAGGTAAGGTGGATGGTCAGATTCAGCAGGCCATCGAGACCCTCACGAGTGGGGGCATTGTTGCCTACCCCACAGATACTGTCTATGGGCTGGGCGCTAGTGCCCTTGATGATGGTGCTGTGGCAAAGGTCTACGAAGCTAAGGGCAGACCTCGCCATCTCGCTCTCCCGTTGCTCCTTAGCAGTGCATCCCAGATAGCAGCAGTAGCCACGGATGTCCCCGAAATCGCATGGCGCCTGGCTGAGCGTTTTCTACCCGGTGGGTTAACACTTGTTTTACATAAAGCACCCACAATATCGAGCATCATCACTGGCGGGAGCGAGAAGATTGCTTTACGAGTGCCCAATCACCCCGTCCCAATAGCCATTATCGAGGGCTTAGGCGCCCCAATCACCGGGACAAGTGCCAACCTCAGCGGCCACCCTAGTCCAATCACGCCACAGGAGGTTAATCGCCAACTGGGAGACAGGGTGGACCTTATTATTGACAGCGGCAGATGTCCCGGAGGGATGGACTCTACAGTGGTCGATCTCACCGAGGAAGCACCAAGGATGTTGAGACAGGGAGTCGTAAGACGCGAGGAGATCGAGCATATTTGTGGCACTAGGGTACGTTAGAAGGAGGAAAAAATGCGTATCGCTATAGGTGGTGACCATAGGGGGTTTAATCTTAAGAAGGCAATCATCGAATTGCTTACTGAAGAAGGGCATAGCTACGAGGACTTCGGCTGCTATGATACTGACGCGGTGGATTATCCCGATATTGCCAGGAGCGTAGCTCAGGCAGTGGCACAGAGACGTTTCGACCACGGTATCCTTATCTGCAGTACAGGAATTGGTATGAGCATTGTAGCAAACAAGGTGCCCGGGGTATATGCCGCCCTTTGTCACGACGTATTTAGCGCCCAGCGCAGCCGGCAACATAACAACGCCAATGTTCTCTGCCTTGGTGGGTCGGTAATCGGACTAGACTTGGCTAAGGATATTGTCCACGCCTATCTTGGTGCTGATTTTGAAGGAGGAAGGCACGCGCAGCGTTTAGAGAAAGTAAAGGCACTGGAGCAGCAATAGCTTCCTTGACAAACATCGCTCTTCGTTGCTAATATGGTCTTGCTTTCCGACATGAGAAAGTAATATGGTTAAGTTATTAGACCGCATCAATGAGCCCGCCGATTTAAAGGAATTGACCCCTTCCGAACTCGAGCAGCTTGCAAGTGAAATTCGAGAGGAGATCATTACCACAGTGGGTGCCAATGGCGGGCATCTTGCTTCCAACCTCGGAGTAGTTGAGCTCACCATCGCCCTGCATCGGTGTTTCCAAAGCCCTCAAGATAGGATTGTGTGGGACGTCGGACATCAGACCTATGCCCACAAGCTACTCACCGGCCGTAGGGAGCGTTTCTCTACCATTCGCCAGCACGGAGGCCTCAGCGGATTTACTGAGCGGGAGGAGAGCCCCCATGACGCATTTGGCACCGGGCACGCCTCGACATCCATATCAGCAGCGCTGGGTATGGCGATAGCCCGCGATTTAGCAGGAGAAAAACATAGCGTGGTAGCGGTAATCGGCGATGCTGCCCTGGCAGGGGGAATGGCTTTTGAAGCATTGAATCAAGCAGGGCACTTAGGCACCAAGCTTATCGTGCTCTTGAATGATAATGGGATGGCAATCTCACCAAGTGTGGGTGCCCTCTCCAGGCTCTTTTACCGGCTCCGACTCGACCGCCGCTATCACCGAGCCAGAGAGGATGCGTCGCACGTGGCAGCAAAACTACCCATGGGGACAAAGCTGCGGCAAGTGTGGAAACGGGTAGAGAAAGGCATGAAGGGTATAATCATTCCCTCGATGTTCTGGGACGAGCTTGGCTTTACCTACATTGGACCAATCGATGGACATGATATCACCGAACTAGAAACAGTGCTGTTCCATGTAAGAGAATACTCTCACAGGCCGACTCTTGTCCACGTGGTCACTAAGAAGGGCAAAGGGCATCGCCCTGCCGAGACAGATGCGGTTAGTTTTCATGGTGTGTCCCCAAATCAAAGCAAGAAAGAGAGTCCCCCATCTTATAGCGAGGTCTTTGGTAAAACGGTCCTCCGGCTTGCCATGGAGAATCCTAAAATAATAGCCATCACTGCCGCGATGCCTGAAAGCACTGGACTTGGCATTGTTGCTGACAAGTTCCCGAAAAGGGTTATTGATGTGGGCATCTGTGAGCAACATGCCGTTACCTTCGCTGCAGGGCTTGCCACCCAGGGATTTAGCCCCATTGTCGCCATATATTCTACCTTCCTCCAGCGTGCCATTGACCAGGTCATCCACGATGTTTGCCTACAGAATCTGCCGGTGATCTTCGCCATCGACCGAGGGGGACTTGTGGGCGAAGATGGCAAGACCCACCAGGGCACCTTCGACCTCTCATATCTGAGTTTTATNCCTAACATGNTTCTCGCNTCGCCGAAAGATGAGAACGAGCTTCAACACCTGCTTTACACAGCGGTGAGGGCAAACCGCCCCTTTGCGNTTCGCTACCCCAAAGGCCCCGGATTGGGTGTNCCTCTGGACGAGGAGCTACACGAATTGCCCATAGGGAAGGGGGAAGTGCTCATGACCGGGGATGACATCGCAATCATCGCCATAGGCTCTACTGTAGCGCCATGCATTGAAACGGCGCAAAGATTAGCCGACAAAGGGATAGGATGCACCGTGATCAATGCCTGCTTCATCAAGCCTCTCGATTCATCACTAATCCTGGATGCAGCCCGCCGAACCAGGAGGGTAGTTACTGTCGAGGATAATGCTCTAAAGGGCGGGTTTGGCAGCGCCGTGCTTGAGCTTTTTGAAAGCTCGCCCATCCACGAACTTGAGGTTGAGCGCATTGGACTACCCGACGAGTTTGCGGAACACGGCTCTCGGGATACGCTTCGCGCCAAGTATGATCTAGATACTGAAGGGATAGTGAAGCGGGTTCTATGCGCCTTTCCTCAGCTTGCTTCTTTGGTGGGAACAAAGAAGTAGAAAGAGCTGGGAGTACAGAAAGACGATGCTTAATGGAGCTTAGCGATATGTCCGCTATATCAGGTGACCATATCTAGCACCTGATATTTTTGTTCATAGATGGTTGGATAACGAGGAGAAGGAATGATCAAGAAAACCATTAGAGACATCGATGTCACAGGCAAAAGGATTTTAGTAAGAGTTGATCTCAATGTTCCATTCGACGAAAAAGGCGCTATCGCCGATGACACTCGAATTCGTGCTGTGCTCCCTACCATTGGGTATCTTGCTGATAATAAGGCACGAGTGATCCTTTGCTCACATTTGGGCCGTCCCGAAGGAAAGGTAGTCGATGAGCTAAGGCTGGCCCCGGTGGCTGAGCGTCTCTCCCAACTGCTCAATACACATGTGGAGATGGCCACCGACTGTATCGGACCCAAGGTCGAAGAAGCAGTACGAAAACTCAAAAAGAGTGACATCCTCATGCTGGAAAACCTCCGCTTCCATCCCGAGGAGGAGAAGAACGACCCCAAATTTGCCTGGGCTCTAGCTCAACTCGCTGATATCCATGTTAATGACGCTTTCGGCACTGCCCACAGGAAACATGCCTCCAATGTAGGTATTACCGAGTATCTTACCAGCGTAGCTGGCTTTTTGATGGAGAAAGAGATCGATATGCTTGGTAAAGCGCTTGAAGATCCAGCTCGCCCTTTCACTACCATCATCGGAGGTGCAAAGATAAGTGATAAGATAGGGGTAATAGAAAATATATTGAGTAGGGTAGACTCCCTGATCATTGCCGGAGGTATGGGCTCCACCTTTTTAAAGGCTTTGAAGTACGATGTCGGGGAATCTCCTGTAGAAAACAATAAAGTAAGCCTGGCACAACAACTGATGGAAAAGGCCGAAGAGAAAGGGGTTCACCTCCTCCTTCCCAACGATGTCGTAGTTGCTGACAAATTTGAACCACGTGCCAAGTCCAAAACCGTGCAGATTACTGGAGTGCCCTCAGGATGGCAAGTCATGGACATCGGGCCACGGAGTATCGTGGTTTTTGAAGCTAAACTCCGCAAGAGCAAAACGATTATCTGGAACGGACCGGTGGGAGTCTTTGAGTTCCCCAAGTTCGCCAATGGGACTGAGGCTATTGCACATCTTCTGGCGGGCTTGGATGCTACCACTATCATCGGGGGCGGCTCAACCGCTGAGGCTGTAGAAGAACTGGGGCTGGTGGACAAGATGACCCATGTTTCCACAGGTGGAGGAGCCTCGCTTAGATTTCTTGAGGGCCAATCAATGCCCGGGATTACAGTGCTCCAGGATAAGGAGATCTGATGATCAGCCTCGAACAAATATCGGGACTCGCTAGAGCCACCCCTTCAAAGATTGTGCTCCTCGTTCTCGATGGCTTGGGAGGACTGCCCCATACCGAGATGGGAACAACAGAGTTGGAGACCGCCAAAACGCCAAATCTCGACAGGCTGGCAAAAGAAGGCATCTGCGGAATGGTGGACCCGGTAAGCGCCGGGATCACCCCAGGCAGCGCACCGGGCCACCTCGCCTTATTTGGATACGACCCACTAAGGTTTAGCGTAGGACGAGGCGCTTTAGCCGCTATAGGTATAGATTTCGAGCTTAAAAAGGGGGACATTGCCGCCCGGGGCAACTTCTGCACCTTGGACCGGAGCGGCATCATCACCGATCGCCGTGCAGGACGGATTCCCACCGATAAATGCACCGAATTATGCCAGCTCTTGGATGAGATCAACATTAATGGTGTAGCGGTCCTTGTTTCACCGGTAAGAGAACACCGCTTTGTAGTGATTTTCCGTGGAGAGAACCTCTCAAGTGGGTTGAGCGATTCTGACCCCCAACGTGATGGAGTGCCACCCAAGGCGGTCGTTCCCCTTTCCACGGAGGCTTCCAAAGCGGCCCACGTTGCTAATGAATTTATCGCTAAAGCAAGAGATAAGCTTGCTGAGCGCTACCCGACGAACATGGTTCTGCTGCGTGGCTTTTCCCACTACCCCGACTTCCCCAAAATGAGTGAAGTGTTCAGCCTCAAGCCCGCCGCTATAGCCTCTTATCCCATGTATAGAGGACTAGCCAAGGTTGTGGGCATGGAGCTTCTATCAACAGGCACCACTATTGAGGAGAAGTTCGCTACATTGAAACAGCACTTCGACAGTTATGACTTCTTCTTTGTACATATAAAAGAAACGGATACGGCCGGCGAGGACGGTGACTTCGATCGAAAGGTCAAGGTTATCGAAGAGGTGGACAATGCCTTACCCAGGCTCATCAACCTTAATCCAGATGTCATAGTTGTCACCGCCGATCACTCAACCCCGGCGGTATTAAAAGGGCATAGCTGGCATCCTGTTCCCTTTTTGCTGCGCTCCAAATGGTGCCGCCCCGATGGGGTGGAGGATTTCTCGGAGAGTGCTTGCACCAAAGGTTCGCTGGGGAGATTTCCTGGTGCGGATATCATGCCCCTTGCCCTGGCAAATGCACTGAAGCTGGGTAAATATGGCGCTTAGGAGAACCACGTGAGAATACCATTAATTGCCGGCAACTGGAAGATGAACACCACCATAGCTGAAGCCTCAGCTTTGGTGGAAGCGATGAAGGACAGACTTGACATAATCGAAGGAGTGGAAAAGATGATCTGCCCTCCTTTCATCTCCTTGGCTTCCATCAAGCAACTCCTACAGGGCTCATCCATCAAGCTGGGGGCACAGAATATATACTTCGAGGAGAAAGGTGCCTATACCGGGGAGGTCTCCCCCTTGATGCTTTCTGGAATTTGCGAATTCGTCATCCTGGGACACTCCGAGCGCCGACAGTATTTTGGTGAGACCGACGAGGTAGTGAATAAAAAGGTTCACGCAGCGCTAAAGGCTGGATTAACTCCTATCCTTTGCCTTGGTGAAAAGCTTGAGGAAATGGAGGCAAGAAAGACTGAGGAGGTTGTAGCCAGGCAGGTCAACAGTGCGCTCAAGGGGATTGAATCGCCTCAAGGATTGGTTATCGCTTATGAGCCGATTTGGGCCATTGGCACTGGTAGAGCTGCGACACCTGAGGAGGCGAATATCACAATTGCAGTAATCAGGAAAACATTGAGTCAGCTCTACGGCAATGGGATAGCCCTTGAGACACGGATTCTATACGGGGGGAGCGTGACTGCTGACAATATCTTTGAATTCGTCATACAATCCGAGATCGATGGCGCCCTGGTAGGCGGGGCAAGCTTGAAAGCGGAGGAATTTCTTAGTATTGTAGAGCAGTCCGCAGCAATAAACAAATGAGCCGCCTTATCGCCATTGTGGGTCCCACTGCTGTTGGCAAGAGTGCTCTGGCGATCCGTCTGGCGCAGGTTTTCGATGCGGAGATCGTGAGCGCCGACAGTCGCCAGGTTTATCGTTATGTGGACATCGGGACGGCAAAACCAAGCCCTGAGGAGCGTGCCCTCGTCCCTCATCACCTTATCGATGTTGTTGACCCTGACGAGGATTTCAGCCTCGCCCTTTATCAGGAGATGGCATACCAGGTGGTGGAAGATATTAATAGGCGGGGAAGGCTGGCGCTTTTAGTGGGGGGCAGTGGCCTCTACGTTCAGGCAGTGATAAGGGGCTTAAGAATCCCCTCAGCCGCGCCAGACCCCGAACTGAGACGGAGCCTGGAGGAGAAGGCGGCAGGTGAAGGCTATATGGCACTCTACAAGGAACTGGAGCAGGTCGACGCCGATTCGGCAAGAAAAATCGACCCCCGGAATGCGCGACGGGTGATAAGAGCTTTGGAGGTTTGCTATATCACAGGGCTCCCTTTCTCTCAACTCCAATGGAGCGAGCCACGTTTTCAAACCTTTGTGATTGGACTCACGACCGCCAGGGAGGATTTATATCGCAGGATAGATGACCGGGTCGATAGCATGATTGAGCGAGGCCTGGTTCAAGAGGTTCAAGCACTTCTGGAGCGGGGCTACTCACTCGACCTCCCCTCGCTGTCAGGCCTGGGCTATAAGCAGATCGGTCACTACCTGCAGGGAGAGGTTGGGCTGGAGACGGNGG
>JGI10211J34971_10004024_pt1 | contig 11703 bp, 12 predicted proteins | sample Etolagsediment_FD_34971 | JGI IMG/M metagenome (IMG submission 34971)
GTCGGCGGTAAGGGTGACATTGGTGCAGCAGGCAACGTCGAAGGTATCGTTGCCACCAGCAAGCACCGTTCCCAGATCACCAACGGTGACATTGCAGCAGCCGATGGAGGTGACGGTGATGTTGCAACCAATCACTTCCACCTGGTAGTCCTCCACCTCACCATCTTCGGCAAGACCGGTGTAGGACAGACCCCCAGTGCTGCTNAAGCGNAAGCGGGCGAATGTAGTACCGGGCTTGGCTGTAGCCGGCACGTCGATGTCCAGCGTGAGGGGTGGTCCAAAGCTCAAAGTCTCATTAGTGAAGACCTGCTCGTCGGGGTCGGCCCAGTCGCCGTCGCCATTCCAGTCTATCCACGCGTCGAGATACCCGGTTTCCGATTCGGTCGTTGCCGGTGCTATGCTAATCTGGCTCGTACAGTTGGTCGCTAGAGGCGTACCGAATGAAACACCATCCTCATCGTCGCTTCCGTCGGTATCGTCGCCGGTGGCGGTTGCATCGGGCTGCCCATCGATCTCGNCATCGGGAGCGGTGCCCAGCCAGATACCACCGCTGGCGGGAATGATGTGNCGGGCGCCCTCGTTGGCAATCAGTGTTGGATATTTGGGATCTGGCGCATCGCCGAAGTCGAGTTCCAACGTAGTTATCTCGACCTTGTGTTCTATGGCTTCGGCAAACTCGGTGTAGTTTGCCGTCACCCGCACCCAGCCGACATCCTCTGGGAACGAGGGGTCCGCTATTTCGCCGGGCTGGGGCCATACGATGTAATCCCTCAGCCAGTTACGATGGCTCTCGTTGTATTCTGTGGCGATGTATTCGGCGTTGATCCTGTCGCGGGAAGTGGAGTTCAATTGCAATTCGTTAATCAGATAGTCCCGCGCATCGACTGCACTGCCTGGGGCGTCAGCGCACTGGTATCCACCTGTGTAGCCATCACAGCAGCGATTGGCTATGCCGTCAGTAACTATGTTTATCGACTGCACCAGTTCGGGGTTGAATTTATCGTTGGTGAGGTAATAGACGGTCACTGGGACCCAATCTAAGGAAACCGAGTCGGAAGCAGTGGCGTTGAGATGGACAACAAGTTCGTCGTTGATCTCGTCGGCAGTCCACGGGTGACCCCAGGTGTTATCTGGGCCGCCTACGTAGTAGGTTGCTGCAGGCCACGACCCACACCCAGTCCAAATGAGTTCTCCGGTTCCGTATCCGGTGCTGGTCCAGTTTGTGCCACCATTCCAGGAGAGTTCAACCTCAATGGAGCTTGTACTTCCCCAAGGATGGCAAGCATCGAGCCTGACCTCTATGCCCTTGATGGTGGATCCATCGGGGACGGAAAAACCGTAGTTGTAATATTCATGTTCCTCACCGTCATATGCCAGTGCAGAGTCGCCACCGTCATCATAGGCGTGCTGGGGGTCGGCGAAATGCCCTGAATTGGTAGTCGGCGAACTCTGCTGGCCCTTGAGCGCAGAACTCAGGGTGTCGGCGAGCAGATAAATGCCACAAGCCAATGGGGTATAGCTACCCAACTGAGATATACTGCGGATTTGAGATGCGGTAGCATTTGCCTTGACTTCCGAATCGATGACCAGCGGGCCTATTTCGAGATGGGACTCTGTCCCTCCAAACTGAACGATGGTCAGCTCCACGGTGCCATCCTTGGGAAATCCATCCCCCTCTATGGTGGCAGCCATCCCATCTAGCATGATGTTCCATCCGTTCGTATTAATACTACCGGAGCCGTCGATGATGATGCCCAGTTGTACCTCGACACTATTGTCAGCCGAAGCGGGTGGTGCTGCCTGTGGCAGGGCGAGACCCACTGCCAGCATCAACGCTAATGTCAGGAATAATGCTCTAGCTATTTTTTTCATTTAACCTGACCCCCAATTCCTCGCTGTTACCATTACTTCCAAAAATAAAAAAACCGACCGTTTATTGTCAGGTCGGTTTCACCATTGGCTCCCCGCTATCAAGGTGACCATTTATAGATAGCGGATCATTGCCCCCTTGAGTAGGGTCTTTTCTTACAATGATTAACTAATAAAGCCGTATTGTCTCCTTGCTGGGTCGATTCATTGTTATCATGGGTCTGGTTTTTCTATGATGTAGGCTTCATTTTGGTCGCGGCCTCGTGGCTCGCCAGCCCATTTTGCCTGCACCAATGACTCTGTTTAGATGGTAGCATAGTCGGATACAGACGTCAACTTGCCTTAACCTTATTTATCCCACCTTTACTTACTCCGCTGGGCTGAGTTGTTTTATGCAGAACTATTTGCTTTTTAGTAACCGTAATTACTTGACAGAAGGCACAATAGATGTTAAAATGTAACAACAGTTATTATATATACTATATAGTATATTAGCTATATGATTAAATATAAACAGTAATTAGCCAGCGGTACTTGACATTGGTTACATTATTGTGTTATGATTTTTAGGTAGTCTAGGTGGTGCTTTTTCATCAAGTTACGCTACCAGGTGGATAAGTTAATGCGCGAGAACGGTATCTCAGGTGGACTCTTTGGGGTGAGCGAAGCCGCTGAGCTGCTTGGTGTTCACACTAACACGGTTCGGAGGTGGAGCAGTCGAGGTCTGCTGAAGGCCTACCGCATTGGTCCCCGCGGCGACAGAAGGTTCCGGCAGGAAGACCTCGATGCGTTTGTAGCTTCCCTCGACGGATCGGGGAGCAATGGGGAAGACAAACGCCGGGTGCTCATCGTGGACGATGACGCCGAGATTCAACAGGTGTTGAGGGACATTGTAGAAGGGTGCGGGTGCAAGGCTGTCGCTGTGGGGAGTGTTGAAAGGGCCTTAGAGGAGATACGAAGGGGCCCCTTCGATATTATTTTCCTAGATCCAATCCTGCGAGACTCGAACGGCTTGGATGTGCTTCGTGCAATAGAGGACAACGGTGAGCGAACGGTAGTGGCCGTCATTGTCGGGTACCGTGACACTCCCACAGCTCTGGAGGCGATGTCTCTTGGGCCTATGTTCTTTGTGCATAAACCTCTTGAGACAAAGCACATCGCCAAGATCATAGATACCGTCGAGCGAGTACAATCCCGAAGCTGGACTTCGGCGGCGGCGATTTCCTAAATCTTCCCGACAAGTTATCTCTCAACGATAGCCATGCTTAGGTCCGCAATGCTGTCATCTTGCCTCATTGCAGGCTCATCCTGCTGTGCACTGCTCCTTTCACTACCCAAATGTGAAGCTCCAGGCCAACAACGATATGTCCGGGTACAACCGGGCACTGACGATGTAGACATCAATTTCCTATAATTATATCATCTATAGACTTTAGTTAAGCATAATAGCTTGACAGTTTCAATAAATAGTGTTATAATCTATTATCTTCCATTTATTGCTATTAATCGTTTATATGCGTTAAGCGGGGGCAACCATAGTGAAATTCCTATTGCTATTATTATGTGTAGCAATTATTCTCACCTCTTTGCTGGTTTTTCAAGGTGTAATCGCTGACCTTGTTTCCACGGTTTGCATGGCTGAAGGCAGTGACCTGAAAAGTGACACTGCATCGACTCAGCTAAATGTCCCCAGCGACCCCTACTTCGACCGGCAGTGGGCTCTTGGCAGCATTAACCTGCCGCAGGCTTGGCTTGTCACTGAGGGTAGTGCCGATATTTTGATCGCAGTACTCGATACAGGTATTGATCGGGATCACGAAGACATTGCCGGCAAGGTTGTAGCGGAGGTCAACTTTAGCCACAGCCGTGGGATAGACGACGTTTACGGTCATGGTACGCATATGGCCGGCATAATTGCCGCCACTATGGACAATGACATCGGGATTTGTGGAGTGGCCCCAGGTTGCTACATGATGAATGTTAAGGTAGCTGATGACAGGGGCAAGTGCGGCGCGGGGGAAATAGCTGACGGCATCGTGTGGGCAGTTGGTGAAGGGGCGAGGATATTGAACATAAGCCTGCGCCTGTCAGAGCCGTCAGAGGAACTAGAGGATGCCGTAGATTATGCCTGGAATCATGGAGCGGTCATAATCGCGGCCGCGGGCAATGGCGGAAGCTCGGTGCCCCAATATCCGGCCTACTATGATAAGTGTATTGCGGTAACGGGGGTAAAGGAGGATGGCTCACGAGCGCCTTTGGCCAGCTATGGGGACTGGGTGGATGTTGCCGCTCCAGGGTACCAGATCTATTCCACGCTGCCAGATGACGAATATGGTTACAAGACTGGCACTTCCCAGGCTGTAGCCTATGTTACGGGCCTGGCATCGTTGCTCTACAGCATTGCTGTTGACAGTGACGGCGATGGCCGGGTGAATGACGAGGTTAGGGCGGCCATCGAAAGTAGTTGCCAGGAACTGGAAATAAGCGGTATGGGTCACGGCTTGGTGGACGGTGAGAGAGCAATGGAGCAACTGGAAAGCCAATCCTTCTAGGGAAGGATGTGCCTGCTTGGCATGTTGCGAGGGCATAAGAATGTAAGCCTGCTTTCTTTATGGCAGCAAACGGTTTTGTGGGTGACAATCAATGAAACAAAAAAGGACTGGCGTAATCCAGTCCTTTTATTGTCTGGATGGGAAAATCTTTTTTACTTCGAAGACGGTGTGTAGCACATTTTTTTGTGATTTGTTATTGGGCACCTACCAACAAGGGTCTATTTAGTAAATGATGCCCTCCCCTACCAGGGTAGCGAATTCTTCAATCGGCATGCCCAGGAGTTCACAAAAGACGTACTCGTTAGCTTCACCCAAGATAGGGGCATGGTTGGTGATATCGACCGGTGTAGCCGATAATGTCCATGGTGGTGCGAGGCAGGTGTGTCTGCCAGCTTCAGGATGCTCTACTTCCACAAAGGCGCCTCGCTCTATTAAGTGAGGATCGTGAGGCAATTCCTCTCGTTTAAGGCTAGGAAACGCAGCTACACCTACCCTCTGGAGTATCTCTGTTACCTCATAGTGGGTATGGGTGACAGTCCATTGGGAGATCAGGCCATCAAGCTCCTTTTGGTTTTGCCATCTGCTCTCGGTATGAGAAAACCTTGGATCGCTAATCCATTCAGGCTTGCCCACAGCCTGGCAGAAGGCTTGCCACTCCGCATCGGTGGCGATGGCAATGCTAACCCATCTATCCTCGCCCTGGCAGCGGTAGCAATTGTGAGGGGCCATGGATTCATCGAGATTACCCACGCGGGTGGGGCTCCTGTGGTTCATGAAGTAGTCCATATAAACATCGCCCATGTTGCAGTTCATGACCTCCCATTGAGAAACGTCTATGAATTGTCCCTCGCCTGTTTTTGCGCGGTGAATTAAGGCAGCAAGGATGCAAAGGGTAAAGGCATTACCGCAGCTAAGGTCGCAGCGCCCAAAACTTCCCGCTTTTCCTGGTGGACGGTCGGGATAACCGGTCAGGTCAAAGAAGCCACTCAGTCCAGCAAAAACTGGATCATAGGCACGGTAGTCCCGCTCAGGGCCGTAGGCTCCCCATCCTGACATAGAAACTACAATGATGTCAGGCTTGACCTCCTTCAAGTCGGTGTAGGCCAAGCCGAATCTTTCCATCATGCCCCCGGCATAGTTGTCAGTCACTATATCACTTGTAGCAACTAGCCTCTTGACCAAATCAATTCCTTTTGGCTGCAGGAGATTTATGGTTATACTCCGTTTACCGAGATTGAGGCAATTAAACGTCGTGCTACAATTTATATCCGGAGGAGGCGCTCCGCGCCGTGGAGGTCTTCGTCGCGTGCTACAAAGATGATCCTGGCTCTCCACCTTGATGACCTCGGCTCCCAGATAAGCCAATAGCTCGGTGGCTGAGGGGCCAGCCCATACCCAGCAAAAGTCGGTGACCCTTATTCCTTCCAAAGGTCGTCTAGTCATCAAGCAACTCCCTCCTTAGATAATCCCTGCCTGTTTTAGTCTTGCTAGCTCCTGCTGGCTATATTCCAGCCGTTTGCAGTAGATCTCCTCGTTGTGCTGTCCCAGTAAAGGAGCGGGGCGTTCCAACACCATGGGCGAATCAGAAAACTTGGCTATGGCTGAAGGATAGCTGAGTCTGCCTGCTTCAGGATGGTCTACTTCCACAAAAAATTGTCGCGCCTTCATATGCTCGGTGTGGGGCACCTCAGCAACTTTATAAATTGGCCCAAGGGGGGTACGTCGTTTCTGCAACCCGTGGAGAATCTCCTCTCTGGTGTGTTCTGCCAGCCAGGGCTTGATCAGAGGATGGGTGTCTTCTATCGCCAACTCACGGCGTTTTTCTACGGTGCTGAACTTCTCGTCTTTAGCCCACTCCGGGTTGCCCATAAGCTCCATGAGGGCATGCCAGTGGTGGTCCTCTGAAAACATAGAAAAGACATAGCCATCCTTGCAAGGATACATACCGCTCAAAGCGTCTATATGTTCCGCATCCGCTCTACTCATGCGTTCCCCATCGGCAATGAGGGTGGCCATTTCTGGCCGTTGCAGGTGGAGTAAGGCCTCTTGTTTTGATACATCGATATATTGTCCTGTCCCGGTGAACATACATAGGTATAGAGCGGACAAAGTAGCTATAGCCGCAGTTGTTCCGCAATCGTACTCCGCGATGAGACCTCCCTCCCTGACGGGCTCTCTCTCCAGGATATGGGGGTCAAGTGGATCGTACGGGGTTGCATAGCCTAATCCGCTTCCGTGGGAGAGGTTGATGTAGTAAGCCTGATAATCCTTGTAAGGCCCAGTCTGTCCAAAAGGGGTTATTGAGGTCATAATCAGTCTAGGGTTGATTTCCTTTAGTGTGTTGAAATCCAGACCTAGTGTCTCCATCGTCCCCGGAGGGGTATCTTCGATGAATATATCTGTATCTTTGATAAGCTTCTTGAATATCTCCTTGCCATCGGTGGAGTCCAGGTTCAAGGTGATGTCAAATTTATTAGTATTGTTATAAAGGAATAGGCCGCTGCGTTCGGGGTGGGGGATGTCGCCGGGGAAAGGGCCCCTTTTTCTGGCTATATCACCTTCAGGTGGCTCTATCTTTATGATCTCTGCACCGAGGTCGGCCATGAGCTTGGCGCAATAGGGGCCGCTTACGAATTGGGCATACTCTAGTACTCTTGTTCCAGATAGGGCTTTACCGGGCATACCTCCTCCTAATCGTCTATATGGTAAAAGATTGTATCAGGGTTAGGCCGGAGCGTCAAATTTGGGGAGGCTATATTAAACCACAAAAGATGCTATCTTATGTGTGATTTGCATAAACATTGGATGGACAAAGGGGCCAAGAAGCTTATTCGAAGGTTCTTATATCGATCTGCATCTCTTCATGATTTATGATTATGATTACAGCAGAGGCGGGGTTTCTGAAAGAGGGGTAAGCCTGGCCCGGGTTGAGGAAAACCGTGCCATTTATCGTCTTGTGGCACGTGTCATGAGTGTGACCAAATAGGATGATATCTACGCATTCAAACTCTTTAGCTATATCATCCTCTATCCCCCAGGGGGGGCCGCCCCAATGGGGATGGATGACCCCGATTCGTCTCCCTTCAACCTCAAAGACTGTTTTGGCGGGCAACTCATCCTGAATCTCTCTCGGATCGATATTGCCATACACGCCAATAAAACGCTTTGCCAGACAGCGTAGTTCATGTAACACAGCGATGTTATTGTAATCGCCACAGTGGACTACATAGTCGGCCTCGGACAATGTATTGACTAACTCTTGAGACAGTTCTTTTAGACTCCTGACGTGGGTATCGGAGATAACCATAATTCTTGTCATATCACTGATCTGCCAGTTCTACTATGGTGGCACCGTCGCCTCCATCTTCGAGTTCAGCCCGTCTGAAAGATTTGACCAGTGGGTGGTTCTTTAGCTCATCGCGCACGGCCTGGCGGAGGGTTCCCGTTCCCTTGCCATGAATCACCAGCACTGTAGGTATGTCGGCAAGGTAGGCATTGTTGAGGTATCGTTCGAGCCTGAATAGAGCATCATCCACAGTGAGCCGGCGCAGATGGATTTCTGTCGGACATTCTTCAGAACGCTGATGTTGCAATGAGAGCTCCTCGGTTGGCTTTCCCATCTATTATATCAGTGGTAACCGCTTCATTGCCAGCGCTAAGAGCTGGTGATATACTCTGTTTCATTGCGAAGACGCTGAGGTGGCATAGTTGCTGAGGTTAGATGGTCGTGCCAATGACGAGCTGCGCCCGGTGTGCATCACTCCGGGCTTTCAGTATTACGCTGAGGGCTCGGCTCTTATTGAGCAGGGAAACACCAAGGTGATATGTGCAGTGAGCGTGGAGGACCGGGTTCCCGCCTTCCTTAGAGGAGAGGGTATGGGTTGGATCACCGCTGAGTACGCCATGCTTCCTCGCGCCACTGCCACTCGGACGCCGAGGGAGGAGAACAGGGTGGGGGGCAGAACTCATGAAATCCGGCGCATCATCGGGCGTTCCCTAAGAGCATCTGTTGACCTTAATGCCCTGGGTGAGAGGACATTAACTGTTGATTGCGATGTACTCCAGGCGGATGGAGGTACGAGGACAACAGCGATCACGGGTTCCTATGTGGCCTTGGTTCAAGCTCTAAACGGCTTGGTGGAAAAGGGAACCATCGCCTCGCTTCCTATCAAAAACGCTGTGGCGGCGGCCAGTGTAGGCATCGTAGGCGGGGAGTTGCTTCTTGACCTTTGCTATGATGAGGACTTCTGGGCTGAGGCTGATTTCAATGTGGTGATGACCAGCGAGGGCGAATTTGTGGAGATTCAGGGGACGGCGGAGAGTAGCCCTTTCTCCAAGGAGACAATTGACTCTGTGCTATCACTAGCTGAGCAGGGCATTGATAGGCTTTTCGAGATTCAGAAGGCTGCTCTGGAGAGATTAAAGGCCTACTGATTACAGGCTGAAGATAAGGGAGTAGCCTTGAAGGTCAAAGAGGTGAATAGAGAGGAGAACAGGCTGAGCACAGAACTTTAGGAGGTAAAAGTGAGTGCAGAGCAAGAGTCGGGCTTTCTATCTGATGTCATTGAGAATCAAGGAGAAATGGAGTATGCCGGTTTCTGGATCAGGCTAGCGGCGTGGCTTATCGACGTCGTGCTCCTGAGCATAATAAGCTGGGGCATAGTTAATGTTGCTTATTTCATTGGCTTATGGGCATGGCGTGGGCAGACACTGGGTCAGATGGTTGCCAACGTTAAAGTGGTGAGAACTGACGGCAAACCTGTCGATTTGCGAACGGCGGTTTTACGTTTCCTAGGCTACATAGTTTGTGTCCTTACATTGGGGATTGGCTTCTTGCTCGTAGCATTCGATAATCGAAAACAAGGACTACATGACAAGATAGCAGGCACTTATGTCATTCCATTGTGTCGGGAATGAGTCTTAGCAGGGAGGAGATTTCTCGCCATTGGGCGTAGGTTGTGAGACGGAGGCTTAGTATTGGTGGCGGAACAAGAAATACCTGAGGAGCCTCAAAGTAGTTCCATCCCTTGGACGGTGGGGGATGTTGCAAAAGGGGTGGGGGTGGTTATCGGCTCTACCGTTCTCATTGCCTTTGGCCTGGTAATTGGCACACTCCTGCTTCTGGGTCCGGCAACTTTCCTTGAGCTTGGCACAGAGGATGTTATGGGTCTTTTCGACCTTATCTCCTCTGAAGGTGTGCTTCAACAGTGGCTCATACTGATGCTAGTGGCTATGGTTGTTGGAGAAGGGGCGATGCCTCTTTCGGCGTGGCTGTTCAGCGCTTTCAAATACAGATGTGGATGGCGTGCGCTAGGCTTTCGCTCCTTCAATGTAAGGAAAAGCTTGATACTAGCAGCAGTGATCGTGCTTGTTGGTCTGTTGATTAGTTTCCTCTGGGATATGTTGCTGACCTCGTTGGGGATGGATCCTCCATCCGCTGTGCCTCCAGAGCTCACCCAAACTGGACTTGGATTGGCCATAGTTGCTGTTCTCGCTGTTGTGGTCGCGCCTGTTGCTGAGGAGACCTTCTTCCGTGGTTTTGTCTTTGCTGGGATCGGGAAACGATTTGGCTATGCATGGGGAATTGTCATAAGTGCCATCCTCTTTTCGATAGCACACATGCAACTGGGAGCTTTACTGCCCATTTTTGCCCTTGGCCTTCTCCTGGCGTGGCTTTACGTGAAGACCGGCTCGATATGGCCGTGCATCTTCACCCATTTCGCCTATAATTCCATTGCGATGATATTTGTGATATGATGTTAAGTCAAAAAGTTATGTTGTGTCGAGGAATTAGAGGAGCAACCACGGCGGATGTCAATACCAAGGAAGATATCGTAGCGACAACGAAGGAGTTGCTCAGAGAGATGATCAGTGCCAATGAGGTTCAAGAAGAGGAGGTGGCCTGCATCTTTTTCACTACAACTCATGATTTAAATGCTGAGTTCCCGGCAGTGGGGGCTAGAGAACTGGGACTAACCAGGGCTCCACTGTTGTGTGGACATGAGATGGCTGTTCCTGGCAGCCTGCCGATGTGCCTGCGTATCCTGATACTTTTTAATACGGAAAAAAGTTATGATGAGATCGTGCATGTCTATAGAAAGGGGGCTCAGGGGTTGAGGTCGGATAGCGGAAGCAAGGGAAGTAGTCTGAAGGAGTAATAGATGCTAATTGTAATGACCAAAGGATCTCCAGAAAAAGATCTGGAGGACATATTGGAGAGGCTCACCCAAATGGGATTCTCCGGACATGTATCTAAGGGCGTTGAGAGAACGGTGATTGGCGTCGTAGGACGAACTTATCCCGAACTGAAAGACATGATGGAGATGTGGTCTGGGGTGAGTGAGGTTGTGCTCATCAGCAAACCCTATAAACTGTCCAGTCGGGAGTTTCAGCCACAGGATACCAGGATAAGGGTTGGTGATTTGACCATAGGTGGTGAGGAGATCGTAGTCATGGCTGGCCCTTGCGCTGTGGAGAGTGAAGAGCAAGTTCTGCAAACAGCGCGCGCCGTGAAGGCGGCAGGAGCAAATATTCTACGTGGTGGCGCCTTCAAACCGAGCTCCTCCCCTTATACCTTCCGCGGGCTGGGTAAAGATGGGCTCAAGATTCTGGCGTTGGCTAGCCAGGAGACGGGGATGCCCGTTATCACCGAAGTCATGACCCCTCAAGATGTCGAGCTGGTTTCGCGCTATGCTGACATCCTCCAGGTGGGGACGCGCAATATGCAAAACTTCATTCTCCTTGACGAAGTAGGTAAAGCACAAAAACCGGTGATGCTTAAAAGAGGCATGTCAGCCGCTATTGAGGAGTGGCTGCTTTCCGCGGAATACATCCTTGCCCAGGGGAATCGTCAACTACTACTCTGTGAGCGAGGGATCAGAACCTTCGAAACCTATACTAGAAATACTATGGATATAAGTGCCATTCCTAGCATCCAGAAGCTGAGTCACTTGCCCGTCATTGCTGACCCTAGCCATGGCACAGGTAGGTGGCACCTTGTGGCTCCACTGGCCTTGGCCTCGGTGGCTGCTGGGGCTGATGGGTTGATGATCGAAGTTCACCCCAACCCTGAATCTGCCCTCAAGGATGGCGCTCAGTCGCTGACCTTCGAGAACTTCGAGCGACTTATGGCACAGGTGGTTGCGGTAGCAATATCGATGGGACGAAAGATAGCGGGAAGCGCTAAGGGTGAAGTCACAGAGATGGCAAAAGGAAACTAGTAAGTAAAATCTGAAGGGGAAATGCTAGTCGAAGAGGAGCTAGCCAGGGCGCTGCCAGAGCA
>JGI10211J34971_10004026_pt1 | contig 11703 bp, 31 predicted proteins | sample Etolagsediment_FD_34971 | JGI IMG/M metagenome (IMG submission 34971)
AAGGGAAGAATTTAAAAAAGTAGTGGCGAAACAGGGAGCGGAGCTTAATATTAAAAAGTACCTATACCAGAATTCAGAGGTTCGTCGTACGGTGGACAATTTTGATGGGAAGGTTGTATGAACGGAATGGATAGTTTAGATAGGGATGCAGGAATATACAAAGGGGGTAGTATGGTTATAGTTACAGTAGTTGAATTTGCAGTAAAAGAATTGATGATTGAAGGTGGGATAGTAAAACAAACTAGAGAAATCGTTTCAGTTGGTGGGGAATACGATCAAGAGAAAGAAAATATTATCAAGAAAGCTTTAAACGAGATATAAAATGAAAGATGCAAAAAACTGGTCTACAGAACAAACCGAAAAAGTCAGAAAACCTCAGATGCTTGTTTTAGAAGTAGCTTGCAAAAGTAAACAAGAAGCTATCAATTTGAAAGGATGCCTTAAGTATGTTTTTCATGGAATGAACAACTTTAGATATCATTTCAAGTCTAGCAAAAAACCATATCACTTTGAAGTCAAGCCTATTACTGATGAAATAAGAAAAAAATTATCAGAGCATAAGTAGTTGGGGGATATATAGTTGCGAGTTGTGGAAAAACTAATAGTTGACAAAATGTTTTTATTCTGGTAATATTGAATCAAGGAGGTAAAGATGAAAGAAGATAAAAAAATAATTTTCACTTCAAAGGAAAGAAGGATGTTAAAGTGGATGAGAAAAAGTTTATCAGAGGTAGAATTAGCAGCAAAGTTTCATGTCAGCGTGACTACTATTCGTAGGTGGCTAGATGGTACGAACTCACTATCGTATGCAATAAGAATTATGGTAGCAAGAGAATCTAAAAAAATGGGGGGGCCAAATATATGATTAACACAAACTCTCTATATTTTTTCTTAGGGCAAATTGAAGGCATCCTTGAAATGGAAAAAAGAAAAGTTGTTAAAGCAGAAGAAGTAGTGGTGGAAATAAGAAAGTGTGTAGAAGAAGTAAAAAAGGAGTTAGGATGAATTGTTTAATTAAAGACACTGACTATGAACTTATCTTCGACCTATACAATTCTAAAAAAGAAATTGACAGCTTACCAGAGCTAAAGCAACATATTAGGGAACACCTACCAACTTACGACTTCGGGGCTATGAGAAGTTTTTTGAAGGAATTTGATAAATATGGATCTGTAAAAGTATAGGAGAAGAATATGGAAACCAAAGAAAAAACATTCACAGATAAAATAATAAGAATACAATCTAACCTAAAAGCACCTAAAGACCTATGGAATGATTTTTCAAAATTCAAATATCGTTCTTGCGAAAGCATCTTAGAAGCAGTAAAACCTTTACTAAAAGAAGAAGGACTTTTTTTAACCATTAGCGATGAAATAATACAGGTTGGAGATAGATATTATATCCAAGCCATAGCTACAGTCTCAAGTGGTAAAATTGGGAATAACGGAAGAAATGAAACATTGCAAGTTAGCGGTTTAGCTAGAGAGCCTTTATCTAAGAAAGGAATGGATGAGGCACAAATAACAGGGGCAACATCTAGCTATGCCAGGAAATATGCTCTCAACGGTCTATTCTGCATAGATGATAACAAAGATGTAGATACACAATCCAACCAAACAACCAAACCTGCTAGCACAATAAAAGAACCTCAACCTTTAGCTACATTACCTCAGAATGCAACAAAAACCTCTAAATTAGCCACGCAAGCACCTCAAGCCACTGTAACTACGCCTAAAGATACAAAACCCTCTACAAGGCAAAGATTCGTTAATGCTAAGAAAGTATTAGGTGATGAAGAATATTACAAAATCATAAGTAAGTTTGGGGTAAAAAGTGCATCAGATTTAAAAGAAGCAAGTAAGATATCAGAAGCTTTAGATGCTGTAGAAAAGGCAGCGGAAATATCAAGGGCATTTAGTGATGATAACGTTTGAAGAAAAATCACATAAATATTCTATAGATAACGTTCCTGCGGTGGGGGTAAATGAGTTGCTAAAGAGCTTCGGGATTGGTGATTGTAGCCATATACCCGAACACATCTTAGCACCAGCAGCAGACTTTGGCAAGAAGGGGCATCTTATGGCTAGATACCATTTTGAGAATAGGCTTGATGAAGAGAATTTAGACAATAAGCTTAAGCCTTATCTAGTAGGTTTAAAAAAGTTATGTTCTGGCCACAAGATAGAACCTTTAGCTATTGAAAAGAAGATAGGGTTTAAAGCTCTTATGGTCTGTGGAACACCTGATTTAGTTTGTATGTTTGATGGGGTAAAGACAATTTTAGATTGGAAATTTGTTAGGGCAATTAGAAAATCAAGCCACCTATCTACTGGTGGCTATGTCTATATAGCCAATACAGGCTTAGAACCAGAGGAAAAAGTTAAACAGGCTAAGATAATACACATGTTACCTAACGATTACAAAATTATTGATGTTGAATATGATGCGGTAAATGAATTTAAGGCCTTGCTTTTAGCTTGGCACATACAAAAGGCATATAAATAAGGGGGGTTTATGGCTGATACTTACACAGGTGAATGCAAAATATGTGGTGAAGAAACTGATTTAATAATGGGTGTATGCCTAGAATGTGCATTAAAAAATGAAGGAGATAAAAGGTGAATGCAATGAGTAACATAACAGAGAACGAGCTAAACAATCAGAACCTAAGCATAGTTGAACAATCACAGGAAATAGTTATCCTTACAAGGGAAGATAACGAAGAGGCTAATGAGTTACTAAAAAAGATAATGGCTGGTAAGAAAACTGTAAACGCTTACTGGAAAGACCCCATAGACAAAGCTCACCAAACACATAAAGAACTAACTACTAAAAGGAATGAAATGCTTAAGCCTATCACCACAGCTGAGGGAAGGGTTAAGGGGAAAATATCAGAGTACATTACCAATAAAGAAAAAGAAAGAAAAGAGGCTGAGGCTAAGATACAACAAGAGGCTAAAGAACAGGGGATAGATGTTAAGCCGATAGTTGAGAAAGAAGAAAAGCCAAAGGGGCAAGCATATAGAAATGATTGGTATGTTGAAGCTATTGACTTAAACCTTCTACCTAAAGAATATTGGATTCCTGACACTAAGCGCCTAGATGCGATAGCTAGGGCTGAAAAAGAAAAAGCTAAAATCCCAGGTGTAAAATTCAATAGTAAGGTTATAATAATATCAAGGAGTGTGTAACATGACGCAGGAATATTGGGTAAAAGATTGGTTGGAACAAGGCAGAACCATAACACCGCTTGAAGCGCTAAACCACTTTGGTTGTTTTAGATTGTCAGCAATAATATTTAAGCTTAAAGCTAAAGGAATGGATATAAGGACAATTAACATAAGAAAAGACGACAAAAATTTTGCACAGTATGAACTTGTTCCAAAGGATGTTACAGAACAAATAAGGTTAAAAGGTATATGAAAATAAAATACTTAGGGAAAGTAGACGATAATAGTTTAAAGCTTTATAATCCTACAGCTTTTCTATTGCAAATAAGAAAGTGCAATGGTAAGGAAATAGAGCTTAGTTTTGGCTTGAAGAAAAACCAGCGGAGTGTAAACCAAAATAGTTATTACTGGGGTGTGGTAATAGATATATTATACAAGAAAACAGACGTAGGGTATACACCAGAGGAATGGCACGAGGCTTTAAAGTTTAAATTCCTAAAGAAAGGCGGGGAAGAAGTACCAACTGTTACTAGCACAACTCTTTTGAACACAGTTGAGATGGAAGATTACCTAGCTAAAATTAGGGTTTGGGCCTCTGATTTTCTTGGATGCTTTATACCTTTACCGCATGAAGAAATTGATGGGATGGTAGCAGAACCAGAGGGGTGATAATGGAAGACAAAAACATTAAAAGACTTGTGGATATTTATTACTTGATAACTGCGGTCGTAGATTCAACAGCAGTTACATCTTCGGGTTACACCGGTATGTGGAGAATAAAAAGGTTAGTAGAAGAGGAGATAATAGATACAATGCCTAAAGGATATATTGTTAAGGAAGCACTTAAGTATCTTGAAAAGAATGGTGGTGCAATATGAGGTGGAGAGACCTACCTATAGTCATGTTAGTGGCCCTGTTTTGGCCCAGCCCTAAAGTTAATGCTGATGATTTATGGAAGATAACTGCATATTGCAGTTGTGATATATGTATAACTAAAAAGGAGAATAGGGATGGAAAATTCGCTAGTGGCAAGAAGTGTTATATTGGTGGTGTTGCTAATAACTTTCTTAAATTCGGTACGAAGATTCAGATTCAAGGAAAAACTTACACAGTTGAAGACAGAGGCTCGAAAAAATATTTTGGCACTAAGTGGGAAAAGGTAAAACACATTGATATTTATTTCGAAAACCACCAAGAGGCTAAAGAGTTTGGAGTTAAATATTTACCAGTAACAATATTAAAAGGGGGTGCACAGTGAAAGAAGTTGATTTAGGAATAACGTTAAAAGACCTTGATGGTGAAAGCGTTAAAGATGCCAACAACAAAGGTGAGTTTATTATGTTAAATAAGTTAGCAGCTAATTTAATGATGAGTGCTAATGGGAAAAATAATCCCGTTCGTATGTTAGAAATAGCTACTAGTTTGTATAGGGCTAAAGGAGCTATACAATTAGAAGATAACGACTTTAACATTTTAAAAGAAACCATCAATAAAAGTGAAGGCACAGTATTAGTAAAGGGGCAGATACTAAAAGCGTTAGAGAACGCAGAGGAGAAAAAATAAGATGAAAAGAATAGCATTATTGTTATGTTTTGTTTGCGCTACGGTGTATGCGAAAGATGTCCAGCTAAGTGAAAATGAAATTCTTAAGCTTAAGAATATTAATCTTAGGAAAACCATTGCACAAAAAGAATACATTGATAAGCTAGCACCTATAGCTAAAGAAGAAAAAGACTTAATAGAAAGCATTGAAAAAAAGTATAGGATAAAGTTATCAGATTATAATATGCCTACAGTAGAAGGCCTAATGACTCTTAAAATAGAAAAGGAAGTAAAGGCAAACGATGAGAAAAAATAGGAGGTGTAGCATGAGAATATTGTTACTAGGTTTAGCATTGGTTATTGCTGTAGCTGGTAATGCCTTTGCAAGAATTAAGTACATCAAACCTTACATAAGGTCAGATGGAACTTCAGTCTCTGGACATTATAGGGATACTTCAAACGATGGGAACCTATACAACAATGCTAACTATTTAGGTTGGAACGATTAATTATAGCCCTGCTCTGTTGGTTCAGCCAACATCAGGGTAGTCTTATATAAATTAGAAAAAGGGAAGCTCAAGGAGGTCTAAATGAATCAAAAACAATTTAAAGCTAACGGAGAAGTGTTTGAGGTAGGGTGTGTTTGGAAGGATAAACGCAACCGTTTTCGTAGAGTAGATTATGTTGGGGAAAATAGGATTATTTGTGCACGTCTTAGAACAACATTAGAAGAAGCAGAAAATACAAAATATAGTGGAAGTGATTGGACAAAAGAAGAACTAAAAGGGGATAATACCGAAGTAGTAGCTTATAAGAAATGTGGCATAGATAAAAACGGTGATGTAGTTAGGCAGTATGATGAGGTTGAGTGTTATGGTGTAAACCACACAGTTCTTGGTTTTATAGATAGCTACAATGATGATGGATATGATTATTTTATAATTGCAGATAAAGAGTGTGGAGGTGGTTGGGGTAGTCATCGAAAATTTGACTGCACTCTAATAAAACCTAAAGAGAAGAAAGAAGAACCAATGGTAGAGATAAATGGTAAAAAGTTTAGTGAAAGTACGATACAAGAGGCATTAAAAAGATATGTTGGAGAATAAAAAGGAGAGTGAATGAACTGCCCAGACTGTAATACTAAAATGGATTTGATTGATGAGGTTACCGATAGATATTGTCAGCTTGCACCAATAGAAGAACCTTATTGGAAATGTCCTAAATGCAAAATAGAGGTAGAAGCAGAATAGAACCAAAGGATAGGGAGGGATGAAGAAGTACCAAATAATATATGCTGACCCGCCGTGGAAACAAACCAAAGGTGGACTACGGAAATGCAGACCCAACCAAAATAGAGATTTGGATTACCCCACAATGGACATGACCAGTATTAAGACAATCTTTAATAAGTTAGATGCCCCCATATTATTTGTTTGGACAATTGATAAATACCTACACGAAACAGAAAAACTATTTAGTAATTATAAACTCCACGCAAGAATTGTTTGGGATAAAGAAAATGGAATAGCTCCTGCATTTACGGTAAGATATTCCCATGAATATTTGCTATGGTTTTATAAATCACCAATGTTACCAATAGCTAAAGAACTTAGGGGGAAATACACAACAATATTAAGAGAGAAGTCTACAAAACACAGCAAAAAACCACTCATAGCAAGAAAAATGATAAATGATTTATACCCAAACCAAACAAAATTAGAACTATTCGCTCGTCAAAAGACCGAAGGCTGGGATGTGTGGGGTAATGAAGTGGAGAGTGATATAGACCTAACCAAAGGAGAGTGAGGGATGGATGGTAGCGATGAGATTGATTTGGTTGACTATGTAAAAGTGATTGTAAAACGCAAAGGTATAATCTTAAGTATTATAGCAGTAGGTGTGGCGATAGCTTTTATCACGCACTTTGATAACGTAGATATATACCAAGCGATAGGCCATTATAAAGGCCGACAAGTAAACAAACAATTCATCGAAGAGGCTAAGATTAAATATCCTCAATCTACAATAGAAGGTATTGCCAAAACAAAAATAGTTATAATTAAAGAAATCCACCAACAGCCTGATGTTGCAATAGAAAGATGCCATAAGATTGCTAAAGAATTACGCTTAAAAAAGATAGCAGATATTTCATATCCAAAAACAATAGATTCAAACAAAATGAAAATAGGAACTACAATTTTTCTATTTGCATTCTTTGGTATCTGTATAGGGTTTATACAGGAAAGATGGTATAGAAATAAGGGGGTAAAATGAAAAGGAAATGGACTTTCGGGGTAGTAGTATTTAATGTAACTTTATTATTGATAGCGATTATATGCGCAGTAGTGCTGTATCATACAATTTTCTAGGTATAATATTGCCTATACTAGCTTTCACGTTAGCATCAGTCTATGGCTATTGGCCTAGAAAGAAGTTTATATTTAAGGTAGGGGTATCTATTTTGATAACAACTATAATAACAGGAGTGGTGTTATGGAGTTATTAAACAAAAAAGTCTTAGGTATTATCCAATATGATTTAGGGATTATAGTAAATTCATTGGATGAAAAGATTGAGTTTGAGTCTATCCAAGAAGTTGAACTTGTAATTTCATTAGAAGAAGAATTTGAAATATCAATACCGGATGAGGATGTAGATTTGTTTGGAACTGCTAACGATATAATAAAATATGTAAGGGGGAAGTGTGAAGAGAAATCCGCTTAACCCAGTTAGAGGATTCCAGAGATTCAAGACTAACAAGTATAAGAATAAATCTTGTATCTGCCACCAGAATCATAAACACGATAGTGTAGGGGGAGCTGTAACCATATGAAAAGAAATAGAGATAAAAAAGGGAAATTTTTGAGAGAACTTCCTAAATTTACACCTTGTAAGATGTGTGGACTAAATATCAAATATTATTTAACTATTACTAATAAATTTTGTTCTTCCAAATGTTATCTTGAATACAGGAAGGCACATCCTGAACTTTATCCAGCGGTTCTTATGTCCGATGAAAAGAAAGAAAAATGGATAGAAAAAATGAACAAATTGCGCTTAACTAAAACATTCAAACACAAACATTCTATAGCTACTAAAAAAGCTATGCAAAGAATAGATGTCCAAAAAAAGATTCATGGGAAAAGACTACCTTGGACAGATAAACGGAAAGCACACCAGTCTGATATTCTTGTCGGCAAAAGGCCTAAAAACTTAAACTATTTTATGAATAGTTTTTTGAACAAAAGCCACCATGGATGGATAGATTTTGGCGAAGGGAAAAAGTTTTATATGCGGTCTATATGGGAAAGGAATGTTGCGAGATATTTTGAATTGTTAAAAAAGAACAAAGAAATAAAAGAATGGGAATATGAACCTCAAAGGTTTTTCTTTGAAGGTATAAGTTTTGGAAATCGAACATATTTACCAGATTTTAGGATAACTGAAAATAAAGGATACCAATATTACGTCGAAGTTAAAGGCCATATGGATAAAGATTCAAGAATTAAGCTAAAACGTATGAGAAAATATTATCCAAACATTGAAGTTCAACTATTAGATAAAGAAAGGTATGGAGTTATTAGCAAAGCTGCTCCTATAATTAAAAATTGGGAATGGGAACAATATTCTAAAAGAGTGAAATATTATGTTAAAAAAGGACGAATGTAAGCCACATCAGTTTGGGATTTAAAAAGAAAGATTTTTGAAGCTACCTATCCGGATATACCTTATATTGTTATAGGAAGATAGAAAATAAATAATGTCAAGCCGATAAAAGCACCCCTACCACATTCTTCAACTGTGTCCTTGCTAAAGTAATCACACCATTTACCCATAGCAAAACCTAAGGCAAGCGCTCTAACAACAAGTAATATCCAAGATAAGTTACCCCAAATAGCCAAAGGGAGCAGAGATAAACCTATAGCCAAGCCATGATGAAAAAAATTGTCTTTCCCTTTATTTATTATCCCCATTTTTAGCTTTCCATTTATTACTGCAAGAAATGCTACAATTTTTTACTTTTCCACTTCTATACGCCCAAAATAATTTGTTGCACAACAGACATCTTCTAATTTCATATTGTCTCGCTTGTCCGTCATTTGTTCTTTTTACAATTATTTCTTTAGTATTAGAAGGCACAGGCAATACACTAACATACCTATATTTTCTTAGTTCTAATTTCAAGTGTTCCCCATTATTTATAAATAACTTCAAATTTTCAATTCTGTTATCTAACTTGTTACCGTTGATATGGTGGACAACTTCTTTATTAGTGAGATATCTACCAAGATGTTTTTCCATAACCAAGATGTGTTCATAAATATAAAATCCTCTTGCTTTAGCTTTTGGGTGGCCTTCAGCTCTAACAGACTTATATCCATTTGAAAGTCTAGTGCCGCCGCCCCATCTAGGAGAATTTTCCCCAACACTAATTCCCTTTGCCCATCTTCCTTTACTATCTCGTTTAACCACAATAATACCTCCTTGTGTATTATCTTATCATAAACGAGAATTTTGTCAATTAACTATTATATTGAATCCCAATATGTTGTTAGGCTAGCTCCCATCAACCCATAAGATAAGAACCAAGCCCACCACTTTGCATTAACCTTAAAGACAAAATAAATAGCTACTAGCAATATGGGCGGTATCAACCAGTCCCTCATCCAAGTTTTAAATGGCTTACCGATTCCACCAATTCTATAAAGTATTGCCAACATTGCACTTAACGCTAGAACCGATATCCCAACCTGAACCCACATTCTATCTCCCCCCTAGTAGATATTCCTGTATATATTTCTGTGAACACTTTTTTGCTACCCAAGTTATTTACTATCGTCATTTCCTCAGCCTCATTGGTCTGTGTAGGCTTAGTAATTTGATGGTACACTGCTATCAATATCATAACTATAGTAGCAATAAAAATAATCTTTCCTATATTAGCACCCTTAGTAAGGTTGAATCCACTAAACAATTTGCTTATAGAAAATCCAGCCATAATTCTCCTTAACTATTCTCAGCCTTCTTAACACCGGCCCTTAAAGTTCCTAAACCTAAAGCACTTAAAATAGCTGTTATCGTCTGTACTAATGTAACTTCACCTGTTAAAAATCCACCAATAGCACCGACTATAGCCACTATCATAACAATATACGTTTTTTTGCCAGATAACATAGTTACCTCCTTCTTTTATCATCAGCCCTTTTTAATCTCCATTCCCTTCTATATGTAGCATCTATCAAATTCAGGGATTTTCTTAAATGAACTTGCGTAGACGCAGTGTAAGCCTCATCAAGCGCATTCCACACCTCTTCCCTGATTGCTTTTAAATCTCTAAATATCTTCCTCTTTTCTTTAGACATATTATTTTATCAACATCTGTCTAACTACATATAAAGCTACACCCAATATTCCTGTCAAACATACCATAATCAATTTAAAATTAGTAGAGGTTTTAGACATTAGAGTATAAACTTTGGCTATAATCCCGGGCCTGCCATTACCAAACATAGCCTCGTGCATTCTATTAACCATAGTTTCAATATTCTTAGATGCTGCTTCAATAGATATGCTAGCTTGTATAGCTTTGTCTACTTTCTCATGCACCCTAGCTTGCCCCTTGTTGTATTCTTCCCTCTTAATGAAATTCTCTACCATAGTTACCTCCTTATTCTATATCACTAATGTTAGGATTTTCGTAAGCATCTCTGTCCTTAGCCTTCTTACCTCTTTTAATTTGTCCAATTATGTACCTTCGTAAGTGTTCCTTTACCCATTGGGCATCAGTATATTTAGCTATCTTCTCTGGTATCTCAGGTGTTTCCTCTAAACTGATAAACTCTGGGTTGTCAATCGTTTCTGTGTTGCTATGTATATAAACATAATCGCTTACATACTCAGCTATCTTTTCTTGAGGTATTGCAATGGTAATATCCACTGCAAATACTGAGAAACTAAATACCGTTAAAAATAAAAATGCTACCAATTTTTTCATAAAACCTCCTTATTAAGTTTCCCCACCAATACCTATCACACTAACCCAAACAAAAGCACCTTTTATTTTACTAACCCAATAAGAATTTTCTTTAACTGCAGGAAATATTTCATCAATTCTAGTAAATATTTTAGTCATTGTGGATGATAGCCCATTGTCTATTCTGTCTTTAATATGTTTAACATCACCACCAACTTCAGTCATTTTTAATTCTATGAATCTTATCCTTTTATCGTGGTCTATAAGTCTTTTCTTGATATCTTCCACAATTCCTCCTTAGTAAATAGTTGAACCATAAATTGTCGTATCATATAATACAGTATCATTTGATACGTTCATTGTTATATTAACAGTTCTATCCTCAGTCATTGCTATTTCCTGTGTATTAACATCGTAATCTGGATGAGATACGGTAATTATGTGAAAGTTATTTCCATTGCCATCTGACCATTGGGTGTAATTACCATTGCTTGTTTCTTCCTTCTCAGCTAAGTAAATGCTATCTTCAACTAACCCCTTAACCTGTCCGTTCTCATCAGTTAAGAAATTATGTTCTTCATAAGGGAAATCTCTAGTACCTACTGTTTTAACTAATTTAGTTCTTATATTTACAGAGGCATTTTCTAAAGGTGTTGTTCCGTCTGGTTGGTAAACTGTTATATCACATTTACGAACGTGTAAAAATGTTCCTTGCCCTGACCAAGTCTTGTTAGCTACTGATATATTAGTATATGTTTGTTCACCATAAAGTAAGACTGTCGGATCATAAGCCATCAACCCTCTTTGTGCATTTTCAAAAGTACAAGACTTAATTAAATATAAACCATTAGCATATCCTAACCAACTATACACACCACCATCACAAGCAGTAAAAGTTGTATCTTCATAAACTACCATTGGTTGGTTTTGTGTCCTTAACCCCCAGTCTTTAGTTCTACTTGTATGGTATTGTGAGTCAGTCATCTTTAAACCAGTATTATAATGACTACCATAATT
>JGI10211J34971_10004027_pt1 | contig 11700 bp, 12 predicted proteins | sample Etolagsediment_FD_34971 | JGI IMG/M metagenome (IMG submission 34971)
ATACGGACTATGCAAAACTAGCATATGCACTGGCACTAAGCATCAAGAATACCCAGAGAGAAGGATATGACAAGGTAGCATTGGTAATCAATGATAAGGAACGTATCAAGAGTTTCACATCAACTTGGGTGTTCGATGAAATAATAGAATGGGATGGTGCGGAACATTGGGATGGACGCTCATACATGGATGTCCTCACTCCATGGAATGCTACAGTGTGCTTGGATGCTGATATGCTATTCCTAAGAGATTACAGCCACTGGGCAGAATATTTTATTAAAAATAGTGAGTTATATGTTGCTAACAGGGCATACACGTACAGGGGTGAGGTAGTAACAGAGGACTACTACAGAAAATGTTTCACTGCTAATGAACTACCCAATTTGTATTCCTTTTACACATTCTTTGTAAAGGACAGCAAGTTAGTAACGGATTTCTTTAAATTAAACAGAGACATTATTAAGAATCCTGAACTGTATGCAAATAATTTTTTAGCAAAATACAAGCCCAAGATTGTTGGCACGGATGAGGCATTCGCACTGGCAGCAAAAATACTTGATGTCACCGATGAGATTGCCTATCCATTGGATTTTCCGAGAGCAGTCCACATGAAGGGAATGATACAGAATTGGCCCTATGCCGCGGAAGACTGCTACGATCACATAGGATTTTATTTTAATAAAAAAGGCAAATTAAAACTTGGTAACTATGAACAGAATGATATTGTTCATTATGTCAACAAAGAAAAAGTAACACTGGAAACAGTAAACATATTGGAGGAAATAGCATGGAAGAAAAACAATTAGAACTTCCTGATTTTGACGAATGGATTAAAACTTATAAGCCGGAGACGATAGTATACAATGCTGCTTTTGATCCCGAAACAGGAAGGGTGTTGGCAGTAGGTCCCAATCACACGGTAAATGATAAAAAATACAAAAGCACGATTGTGCTCGAGGCAGACACCGCAGAAAAAATAATATCGGGTGAAATTAAGATGAGCAAGTGTTTTATTGACCCTGATCAGGGTGAACTTGAAATTGTTGAGCGAAAGGATCTATACAAGATAGATGATGTGCTTCACAGAATTATTGTAAGAAAATATTCGGATATTAAGAAACCAGACATCTACCTAGAACACAACAGCAAGACAAATACCATGACTGTTGAACTAAGCGAAGAGTATGGTGGAACATACAAACAGAAAAAGGGCGTTGACATTGCAAGGCGCAAAATGTTTTGGGATGGCGAAACTGAACTTGATTTTACCGTAACTGATTATAATGATCCTAATGTTATTACTGATAACTTTACCGTAAGGGTAGGTGACTTGGTTGGCAAGAAAGTTGAATTAAAGGAACTAAACGTTCCCCGATTCTTTAGCGTGTACACAAGGCGCCTATTCAAGAACTATATGATTGAGGAAAGATGAAAAGAGTAATTGAGTTTGACGTATTCTTCCTGAGCTATGACGAGCCTAATGCGGACCTGCATTACGCGGACCTCTGCAACAAGGTGCCGTGGGCAAAGCGCATACACGGAGTCAAGGGCAGCGATCACGCACACAAGGCAGCGGCTGAACAAAGTGAAACTGATTGGGTGCTGACTGTGGATGCGGATAACATTGTGTATCCGGAATTCTTTGACATAGAAATTGACATGGACAATCCAGACATCCGTGCATACAGTTGGTGCGGTCGCAACAACGTGAATGGACTGCGCTATGGTAACGGTGGGTTGAAATTATGGAATGTGGAACACGTAAAGAATATGAAGACACATGAAAATGCTGATAGTGAAAGGGCGCAAGTTGATTTCTGTTGGGAAACTGGCTACCGAAACTTCCCAAAGACATTCAGCGACACTATAATAAACCATAATCCATTCATGGCATGGCGTGCTGGATTTAGAGAAGGCGTTAAGATGACGCTTGATGGTGGACTAAAGGTTCCGCCACAGGAGATTGAAAAGCGTGTGTGGTGGCACAACATACACAGGCTACGTCAGTGGAGCACGGTGGGCAGCCACGTTGAGAATGGTCTGTTTGCAATCCTTGGTGCAAGACAGGGAAACTATCTTACCAACTGCACGGATTGGGATCATGTGCGTGTGAGAGATTTTGAATTGCTAAAGGAAGAATATGAAACACACGTCAAGCACATGGAAGATGATATTGAAAAGATAACACACACAATTAAGGATCTTGGAGACAAACTTAAGAATCAATTAGGCTTCAACTACCCATACCTTGATGAACAAATGAGCAGATACACCGTGGATCTATACAACGAATCAATTAACATGGGAACAACCTACTATAGTCAAACTTATGTATGATGTATTTTTTATCAGCAGCGAAACAATTAGTGATAATGCTTGGAGCAAGTTCAAGCAGAGATTTCCTAATGCACAGAAAGTAGAACACTGTAACTCGTTTCAAAAGGTAGCAGCAAAGTCACTAACAAAACACTTTTGGGCAGTGTGGGACAATATAAATCTTGCTCCAGAGTTTGAACTAGACTACAAAATACCCGAGTGGGATGACAAATACATTCATGTATTTAAGAATGGCAACTATTATGATGGAGTTTGCATTTTCCCCAAGCATGCCAAGATATTACAAAGAGAATGGGACTATAGATTTTTTACAAACAAAAAGGAAATGGACATAGTTGCAAGCCAACCGCAGCCCTATGATGTAGCATTTATATCATATAAGGAAGAATTTGCAGAAAAGAATTACAAAAAATTATTGGAGCGTGTGCCATACGCACGGTGGACACGTAATGTTAAGGGTATACATCAAGCACACATAGAAGCAGCAAGGAAAGCAACCACTGACATGTTTTACATAGTTGATGCGGATGCGGATGTAGTTGAGAACTTTAAATTTGACATGCAGATACCCTACTATGATTTTAATGCTAGAAAGAGTGTATATGTTTGGCGCAGTAGAAATCCCGTAAACAATTTAGAGTATGGGTATGGTGGAGTGAAACTGTTTCCAAGGCAGATGACCATTGACATGGATACATCAAAGCCAGACATGACCACAAGCATATCAGACAGTTTCCGTCCAATGGATACTGTTGCAAATTCGACGGTAATTAACACGGATGCATTCACTGCTTGGAAGAGTGCATTTAGAGAATGCGTTAAGTTATCAAGCAGAACTATTGATAGACAGGACGACACAGAAACTGCTGAAAGATTAGATGTATGGTGCACGGTTGGTGCTGACAAATCCTATGGCGAATACGCCATCAGAGGCGCTAAGGAAGGCAGAGAGTATGGAGTGAAACATAGCAACGACACGGAAGCACTATACAAGATAAATGATTTTAACTGGTTAAGGGAAAGGTTCAATGAAGGATAAGGAAAGAATACAGAGTTTTGAACCCATGATGGATGAGATATCTCCAACCTTCTGCTTGGCTAAATGGCATCACACTACCATCTATCTGCAGACTGGAGAAACGCATTCGTGTTATCATCCTGCTCCCCACAAGATTCCGCTGGAGGGACTCGAAGAGAATCCTAGCCTACTGCATAATACACCTCAAAAAAAAGCCGAAAGGCAGGCTATGATAAACGGAGAGAAACCCAGCGGATGCCAATACTGTTGGAACATAGAATGCATGGGCAAGGACTATATTTCAGACAGGAAGGAACGTAACGCCAGCATTCATACCAAGGAACGATTTGATGCAATAAAAAAGGATCCAATGGCTGATGTTAATCCGCAGTATGTGGAAATATCATTTGGTAATGAGTGTAACTTCAAGTGCGGATACTGCCATCCTAAGCATTCTAGTTCCTATCACAAAGAGATAAGAGACTTTGGTCCTTATGATATGGTTAAGAACCATCGCAATGATATTGACTGGTTCAAGGTATATGAAGAAGAAGACAATCCATACGTGAAGGCATTTTGGCGTTGGTGGCCAGAACTAAGAAAGACTCTAACAATATTAAGAATTACCGGAGGCGAGCCTCTGCTACAGCAAAGCACGTGGCGCATGTTTGACGAGTTGGAAAAGAATCCAATGCCACACCTTGAACTGAACATTAATTCAAACTTTGGTGTTAAGCCCGTTCTCATAGAACGCTTTGCTGATAAGGTCAACAGCCTTGTTGAAAAAGGTTGCATCAAAGATTTTAAGGTGTTTACCAGCATGGACACCTGGGGACCGCAGGCGGAATACATTCGCACAGGACTTGATCTTGAGTTATGGGAAAGGAACTTTGACACCTACATGACCAAGACCAACCATCCACTGACATTCATGGTAACGTTTAACATACTAACCGTTACAAATTTCCACAAACTATTGGAGAAGTTCCTATACTGGCGCAAGAAGTATAACAGTAATGAACAAACCAAGTGGCAGCGCATACGCTTTGATACACCCTATCTAAAGGAACCACTACAGTATGACATAAACATATTGCCCAAGGAAGAATTTATGCCCTACATGGAACAGCATCTCGAATACATAAAAACTAATATGGATGATTTTGACAGGAACAAGTTTAGTGTGTTGGAATATGAAAAGTTTCGTCGAGTCGTGGACTACATGAAAACAACCAACTACGCAGACGAGCGTGTTACTGAAGGTAGAAAGGACTTTTATAATTGGTTTACTGAGTATGACAGAAGAAGAAATATAGACTTCATAAAAACATTCCCTGAATTGGAGAAATTTTATCGTGACTGCGCCAACTAAGACATTCTGCATACTGCCTTGGATTCATCTATATTCGAATCCTGACGGAACGGTATTGCCTTGTTGCGTTGGGGACTGGCAACAGTCAATGGGCAATGTGCAGGATGGTAAATTAGAAACGGTATTCAACAATGAAAGTTTCAAGACAATGCGCAGAAACATGCTTGCTGGGAAAAAATGCAGCCAATGCACCGCATGCTATCGAGATGAGGAGGCTGGTAATAGTAGTTTCCGCAAGCACAGCAATGAACAATTTGCAAAGTATATTGATGATGCGGTCAAGAATACTAACCCAGATGGCACGGTTGATGATTTCAAACTTAGATATCTAGACGTAAGGTGGAGCAACATCTGTAATTTTAAATGTAGGACATGTGGTCCTTTATACTCAAGCAGTTGGGCAAAGGAAGATGGTTTAAAAAATGTTTACACTTTTGCAGGTGGAGCAAATAATGACAAACTGTACAATCAATTTTTGCCACATTTTGATACCATAGAGGAATTTTATTTTGCTGGCGGAGAACCATTACTTACAGACAAACACTATGACATATTGGAGTATCTAATAGAACATGGTAGAACAGATGTAAAATTAAGGTACAACACTAATATGAGTGTTTTAAGGTATAAGAATAAAAATGTTTTAGATTTATGGAAGCATTTTTCTAACATTTACATTGGTGCTAGCCTTGACAGTTGGGGTGCCCGCGCTGAATACATCCGCCATGGAACCGATTGGAGCGTGATTGAAAGCAACATAAGAAAGATTAGAACGGAAGCACCACATATACACCTACAAACCAACACAGTTGTTTCGATACTTAATATCGCAACCCTTATAGAATTCATAGAATATATGATAGATAATGAATTAGTAGATCCAAAAAAATATAATCCACATTTTTATAATATAATAAATCCAGATTTTCTAAGTTTGCAATTGTTACCAGAAACAAAAAATATAATTATTAGAAACAAGATTGCTAATTATGCAGCAGCAAAAGGCGGAAACATCGAACAATCTTTGCAGAGTGTTATAAATGGGCTAAAAACAACCAAGCACAATTCTCAACTTGTAGGAAAATTTAAAATGACTATTGATCACCACGATAGATTAAGGAATGAGGATATACTCATACCCTTTCCGGAATTGGAAGCACTGATAGAAGAATGAAAATCTACTTTGACACACTTCAAAATAACGACTCTAATCAGAACCAACTAGCCTCACAAGGTAAAAATGACTATTGGTTGGTGGCTCCGGGCGCACCTATCAAACAAAAGTGTATTCAAATGCAGTATGATGTTGTTGGGTTGACAGATGTTAACGAAAAAGGTATATATTTTGTAGACGTGAGAGGAGATCCTAATTGGTGGGCAGGAGTATTAACCAATGCAGGAGTTCCACATAGGCACATATTGTCCAGCCTAACNAAGGAAGTAAGGAAATTAGCCAAGGAAAAGAAGATTAGGATCGTAATTAATGCGGATAGAGAGGGAGGACCCATGATTACACAGCATTGGGATTGCTTTTTAACTACGCATACCGCAATGGTTGAACTTGGATTGCCCAAGGACAGCGTACTAATATTACAGGGCAACAAGAAGATAGAGCATCAGTATCGCAGATGGCTAAAAGTCAAGGGCGTAGATAGGCTGTATGATGTAATGTATAGCAATCACTTCGGAAATATATTCGGAGATGATAAATTACCAACTGCTCCTGTCATAAAATACGCCATGGCAAACCCTACCAGCAAGGATTACAATAGCCTCAACAGAGTTTATCGTCCTCAGCGTGGCGCACACTTATATAGATTAATGAAGGATGGAGTATTAGATAAAGGTATAGTAAGTGGAAATGAAATAAAACTAAATGACAAGGATACTGAAAGCCTAGTTGGAGATTATTCTGACATAGCCAAGGAGTTTCCCAAGTTCATAGACGGCGATTGGAGCAAAACCAATGCTGCTAATCAGTATAATGTTGACATTTATAAGAACAGCCTATTAAGCGTAATCACGGAAACCATATTCCTACACGATGTTGCATTTATTACTGAAAAAATATTTAAACCCATCACAATGGGGCATCCTTTAATACTATTTGCCAGCCAGGGAACTCTTAGATGCCTGGAGAACATGGGTTTTAGAACGGACTGGTGCGGAATAGATCCTGCATACAATGACATAGAAGACAATGTTGAACGCTTCAATGCCACGCAGCAGGTTCTCAACGACTGGATAGCACTACCACAGGAAGAAAAGATAGCAAGGCTAGAAAAGAGCATGGACACCATACAGCACAATTTTGATTTAATAAGGCAGAGTGACTTCTATGCGGATGCAATTAGAGAAGCAGTTGCCAGAACGGAGAAGTATTATGAAACCGTTTAATCAATATAAACGTTTTTTTGCGTTTGGTTGCAGCCTAACAAACTATAACTGGCCCACATGGGCTGACATAATAGCAACCGAAGTTCCAGAGTATTATAACTATGGGCAGAGCGGTGGCGGAAATCTATTCATAGCCAACAGCATCGTCGAAGCAAATCTTAAGCACAAATTCACTGAAGATGATTTGGTTATCGTTATGTGGAGCAGCGTCAGCAGGGAGGATAGATATAAAAATAACAGATGGGAGACACCAGGAAACATATACACCCAAGGCGTGATAGACATGGAGTTCGTATATAAGTGGGCGGATGATAGATTCTATCTTATGAGAGATCTAGGATTGGTTGAACAGACTAGAGTTTATCTTGAAAACCTTCCTTGCGATTCGGATATGCTAAAGATGGTGGACTTTGAGGAAACAAAAATGTCTGACAACATAAAGGGAAATCATCTTGAAGACATATTAAAACTATATTCATCAACGCTTGAATGTGTTAAACCCTCGGTAGTTGATGTTGTTTATGATGGCGTATGGCCCCAGACACCAATCAAGGGTTGGAGAGGTAAAGGCCAGACAGCGGACTATCATCCAACACCACTGGGTTATCTCAAGTATCTTGAAAAGTTTTATTCTGTTACTGATGGCATGAGAAGTTATTCACAGGAATATGAGCAGAAAGTATTGGAGTGTAAGACACTGGATGATACACTTAAATTCTGGACACCAAGCGGAGTGAGTAGATTATAATGCCCTGCATAAACAAAGATAACCTACCATACGTTTTAACCTACAGCCTGCACGACAAGGAAATTGTAAAAATAAATCCCAATGTTGGAGTTCGTGCCAAGGATCACGAACCTTATGATTTTTTCTACATACAATTTTCAAATGCTGATAGTTTCAAAATGTTTAGCATAGAAAATATGGTACCTGAAGATGTTTTGCAGAAAATTAGGAATAGGAAAGTTTTTCTAATGCTTGACAACGGACTGGAACACTTTTATGAATGTGCGGATGCAATTTATCAAGACATTGTCATCAAGCACAACATACCAGCAGAGCAGATAATATTTCTTTCTGCGATTCCTGATATGAATAAACACGTTGCTAAGGTTGCACACCAATTACAGCAATCTGAAATAAAAGTAGATTGGTTTAGCCTATTTGAAGCCACGGGCAAGGATGCGGGAAGAAATAGTCCAATGGCTCTGCCAAAGAAAAAAGAATATACCAAGAAGTTTTTAAATCTTAATAGGCGTTGGAGNCTNCACCGTCCACTGCTNTTAACTCTTCTCAAATCAAAAAATTTATTNGATGAAGGATACATAAGTTTTGCACCTAGCGATGATAATAAAGGTTGGAATCATGTGTATCCACAACTACAAAATTTACACCGTGACAACAGGAAAATATCCGCAATATTGGAACAGAATAAAGACATCGTGGACATGGAACCCTTGTATCTTGACACAAAGGATCTTGTTACTAACAGAGCAATACATGAAAACTCCATAAATGAATTTTACATGGAAACCTATTTCAGCATAGTGAATGAAACTACGTATTATGAAGGAGTTCCTTTCTTAAGTGAAAAGATATTTAAAACCATTGCAATGGGGCATCCATTCATAATGGTAACAGCAGCCAACAGCCTACAGTATTTGAAGGAACTTGGATATAAAACTTATGCTCCATTCATAGATGAATCCTATGATACCATAGAGGATGATGGTGATAGGATGCTGGCTATTTTGGATGAGGTTGAGAGGCTTTGCAAAATGAGTCCAAAGGAATTGCGCAAGACATGGTTGCCAAACGTAAGAACAATAGCAAGGCACAATAGAAGCATTTTGGTAGGCAAGGATTATGAAAAATTAATAAGAACCATGAACTACTAGCACCGTTTTAAGGCGCCTTAAACGCATTTTAAGCGTCATACAGCGGTGGTATTAGGTGTTGTGCTATAGTTGAACCCAAGCACAAAAACCAGGTTTAAAATGCGTTTAAGTGCGTTTTTGTAAATACTTTTGGTATTACAGTAAAGGAACAATAAATGAAAATTGGATTTATAGGACTGGGTAAATTGGGCTTGCCCTGCGCAGAAGTAGTAGCCCAAAAAGGACATGACGTAACCGGGTATGATATTGTTGATGTCCAAACAGACAAGGTCCAATTTAAGACAACCATAGAAGAATGTGTAAAGGATAGAGAAATAGTATTTGTTGCAGTTCCTACACCACACGATCCTGCTTATGACGGTAGAGCACCAACTGCACATTTAGAACCAAAAGACTTTTCATATGATATTGTTCATAGTGTTCTCAAGGAAGCAAACGAATACATGAACAAGGATCAATTGCTTGTTCTAATTTCTACAGTATTGCCAGGAACAGTTAGAAGAGAATTTATAAAGCATGTTACCAATACACGCTTTGTTTACAATCCATATCTTATCGCAATGGGAACTGTTGCTTGGGATATGGTTAATCCGGACATTGTAATGATTGGAACTGAAGATGGTAGTGCAACTGGTGATGCAATTGAACTGGTCAGATTCTATCACACCATAATGGAAAACAATCCCAAGTATGAAATTGGAACCTGGGATGAGTGCGAGTGTATCAAGGTATTCTACAACACATTCATTTCAACCAAGATAGGTTTAGTTAACATGATGCAGGATGTGGCTGAACGTCAAGGAAATATCAATGTTGATGTTGTAACTAACGCACTTGCAAATTGTGAAAAAAGAATTACCAGTTCAGCATACATGAAAGCAGGAATGGGTGACGGTGGCGGATGCCATCCAAGAGATAATATAGCACTGCGTTACATGGCTGACAAATTAAATCTTGGTTATGATTTGTTTGATGCTGTAATGAATGCAAGAGAAAAGCAAGCCAAGAACATGGCTGAAAAATTAGTTGCACTTGCCAAGGAGAATGACCTTCCGATATTACTAAATGGAGTATCATACAAACCAGGAGTTCCTTATCAGGACGGTAGTTACAGTCTATTGGTAGGACATTATTGCCACGAACTAGGAAGAGGTCCGATGACGATTGATCCTGCTATTGATTTAGGTGGTGGTATAGAATTTAGAGCCGTTGTTTTACTTGCTCATCCAACTTTATATGTTAAACTCTCAAGTGATAGCATTGTGGTTGATCCTTGGAGAGAACACAAGTCAAGTTCTTACAAAGTTGTTCATTACGGAAATACTAGAGAATTTTTTTAGTCTTTTTCTTAATATCGTTTTTAAGAAGTTCTACGTCTATTTTAAAATCTAAATTTTTTATTGTATCTTTGTATTCGGACAGTGTTTCTAATAGTTTTTTCGCTATAGTATCAGAATCATCCTTCTTTAGTTGATCTTTTACATTAATTTCCCAGACGCGACCATCTGTGAATTCAATTATCATCTTATCGACGTAAGCGACCGGCATGGTGTCCATGTATAAATCCTTGAACACCTCCGGCCACTCGTCAACTAAATGTTTAGGCGGCTTGAAGTAATGCCTATGCACTTTTATGCTTCTGCTTCTTCTTTAGTCTTTGAAGAAGTTTTCTTCTTCGGTGGATCAAGTTCATCCGCTTCTCTGCGCAGGCGTGCTGCTTCTTTGTACATTGCATCTGCCTGGCTACGATATGACTTGGCTAAGTCGCTGTCAGATAGAACTCCACTATTCGTTGTAGCAGATTCTGTTGTAGATTGTGCAGTTGTAGTTACGTCACCAGCACCATCCTTAGGTGCACCGCTTACTAATGTATAAAGCGTGTCAACAGTCATTCCTTTTTGTTCAGCAATCAAACCATTAAGTTCTGATAAAATGATTTGACTGGTTGGTGTAGGAGTCATTAAAACATTTGCTGTTGGTACTTTTTTTAATCTCCCTTCCTGCTCCATTGCTGTAAGCATTCTTCGTCCATCTGGAAATGTTCTGATAAACATAAGTTCACCTAATTCATTTGTTTGCTGTGCTTGATCAGATTCAATCATCTTCATCAAAGAGTCATGATGCTCATCTTTGAGAGTTGCTGTAGGTAAAACTAATGCATGATCTGATTCCCCTGGAACTGTTCTGAAAACCACGGCTACCTTATCACCAGTGTTTTTCATTTTTCCAACGTGTTTGATTTCTTTAGCCATTGTTGTTTCCTTGTGCTTTTTGTTGCTCCTGTTGCTGTTTTGTAACATGCTCCAAGAACAGTGTTAATTTGTTATATGTCTTGCCAACTGCTTCTAGTTCATTAGCCTTGAATGCCCCTCTAGTTGTGGCAATATCAATAATGCTTTTAACTGCATTAAGATCGCTAATGTTCAGATCAGGTGATGCTTGTTGTTCAACCCCTGGTGTTGGTACAGGTCCGCCAGAAGGCGCACCTTGTGCAACTGTTTCCGTTTTTGCTTCTGCTTCAGCAGGAGCATCTGTGTTTTTTACTTCTTCCGCCATTTAGTTTCTCCTTAAGTATGGACAAGCCAACATAAAAAATGTAAGCTCTTTTTCTTCTTCAAACCCAACAAATGTTGCCGTTTGAAATTTGTCGTCATTTGTCACCGAAGGATATGTAACT
>JGI10211J34971_10004029_pt1 | contig 11697 bp, 12 predicted proteins | sample Etolagsediment_FD_34971 | JGI IMG/M metagenome (IMG submission 34971)
ATCCAAGAACTGTTGCCAATGCAAGAGTGAGGATGATTAGATAAAGAGGTAGTTTCATGTTAAAAAAAATGTCAGCACAAAAGTACTGACATTTTACGACTTAGGTTATTCTCTATTTTTAGAAAATCTTCCAGCCCAACGTTACCATAAAGAGGTTCGATTTGGTAGTGAGCGTATTGCCACCGGGTTCGAGTACCACGTCATTTTTGAACATGTCGTTCAGTCCTCCCATGTATTTGATGTCAAGGGCGAACATTAGGACGTCTACCCCGGCACCTACCTGATATTGCCAAATCAAATCGCTTAAATCAGCCTCTTTGATGGGGTCTGCCAAATTTTTGAATTTTAAATCCTTGTTGGTAACGATGCTGGCCGAAGCACCACCGAAAACGCGGATGTTGGCTAATTTCAAATCAATGATTCTCCATCCTATGCTCACGGGAATCTGAATGGTTTTGTAGTTTATCTCAATTTCTGATGGATCTGATCCGGCTACGTCTTCTTCCCATACGCCTTTCTGAGTAAGCCAGTTAACCTCAGGCTGAACATAAATTTTTTCGCCAAAGCGTGCAAACGCTCCAAACAAGAAGTTGCTTTGAAAGCTGGATTTACTGTCTTCCCAGTTGGTGGTGAGTTTTGAGGACGTGTAACCTATTTGAGGTCCAATGTGAAACTGGGCAAACATCATCCCTGAGACGAATAACAAAAGCATTAATAAAGTCAGTTTTTTCATGGTCTAGTATTTTATTGTTTATAAGTCAAAGGTAAATAATATTTTTAATTAACGGCAAAATTTTATTTGAATCTCTATCTTTGTATAAACTTCTCGAACATGAAAAAGATACTACTCTGGATAATGCTTTTTACAACGCTGGCAGGTAATGCCCAGCATAAACCTTTTCAATTTGGTTTTAGAGCCGGAGGTAATTTAGGCTGGTTTGGCAGCAGCGAAGTAAATTATGTGAACAAAGGCGTTGCTGCCGGAGCTTCGTGGGGCTTTGTGGCCGACTTTTTTATCATGGAGAATTATGCCTTTACCACCGGTTTTGATATGGTTTTCCTGAATGGAAAACTTGAGTATCCGGATGAGCAAATCCCCAATTTGTCCACCGAACTTACGCCTGGCATCATGACGCGTAAGTACCGCATGCGGTATATTGAGCTGCCCGCTGTGCTCACCATGAAAACGAATGAGATTAACGGGATTCGGTATTTCGGCCAAATAGGAGTGGGCATTGCTTTCAGGTTGTCGGCAAAAGGCGATGATTCGTTTTTGCCGGATAACAGTGATGTTATTTCAGAAAGAACCCATGACGTCACCGATGATACCCGCCTAACCAGAGAATCGCTGATACTGGGCGCAGGTGTTGAAATCCCGATTAACGGAGATACCTACTTACGCACAGGGTTGAAATACGACAATGCCTTTTTGAGTGTTTTGAAAGGCGATAACGCGGCCAACCCGACAGAAAAAAACTCAGCCCGAAATAGTTTCCTGGAGCTGAATCTGGCCATTATTTTTTAATTTGTTTCTTTAAAGTATTGATATCTTGAGAATTGCACTGGCACAATTAAATTATCATATAGGAAATTTTTCCGCTAACAAGGAGAAAATTATCCGTTCAATCCAAGAAGCCCGCCATAAACAAGCTGATCTGATTGTTTTTGCTGAGCTGGCAGTTTCGGGTTATCCTCCGCGCGATTTTCTCGAATTCCGTGATTTTATACAGCAGTGTCATCAGGCTCTTGCTGAAATCGCACCTGAGTGCACCGGCATTGCTGCCATAATTGGCTTGCCAACTTATAATGAGTCCCCAAAAGGGAAAACACTTTTTAATACAGCGGCTTTTATCGCGGATGGAGAAATCAAACAACTCATTCATAAAACTTTGTTGCCTAACTACGATATTTTTGATGAGTACCGTTATTTTGAACCAAACACTTCTTTTGAGGTGGTTCATTATAAGGGCAAGCGATTGGCCGTGACTATTTGTGAGGATTTGTGGAATGTACAGGACAATCCCTTGTATGTAGCCAACCCAATGGACGAATTGATGCGACAAAATCCTGATTTGATGATAAATATTGCCGCCTCTCCTTTTAACTACCGACAACGCGAGGTGCGCAAGGATGTCCTGCGCCGGAATGCCATGAACTACCATTTGCCGCTTGTTTATGTGAATCATGTGGGGGCTCAGACTGAATTGCTGTTTGATGGAGGTTCGCTGGTTTTTGATTCGCAAGGCCTATTAAAGCATGAGCTGAATTATTTTGAAGAGGATTTCAGGATCGTGGACATTAGCGAGCTTGCTGAGATGTCACCGAATATACAGGATTCTTATTCGGATGAAATAGCTTTGATTCATGATGCATTGGTGATGGGGATTAGAAATTACTTTGGTAAACTGGGGTTTGAAAAAGCCATTCTGGGTTTGTCGGGAGGAATCGATTCGGCAGTTACCGCTGTGCTGGCAGCAAGGGCTCTGGGTGCTGAAAATGTTTACAATTTGCTTTTGCCCTCACGGTATTCAAGTGATCATTCGTTAGGCGATGCCGAAAAGCTGGCTTTGAACCTTGGAATGCCTTATCATGTTGTTTCAATTGAGGAGGGTTTCAATGCCATGGAACACAGCTTAGCACCTTATTTTAAAGGCATGCCTTTTAATGTGACAGAAGAAAACATCCAGGCACGACTTCGTGGCGTGTTGCTCATGGCTTTTTCCAATAAATTTGGGTATATCCTCCTTAATACCAGCAACAAAAGTGAAGCTGCCGTGGGGTATGGTACTTTGTATGGCGACATGAACGGTGGATTGTCGGTTATTGGTGACGTTTACAAGACCAAGGTGTTTGAATTGGCGCGTTACATCAATAAAAATGGTGAAATTATTCCGGAGAATACCATTGTTAAACCTCCTTCGGCCGAATTGCGACCCGATCAGAAAGACTCTGATTCATTGCCTGATTATGCTGTTCTGGATGAGATTTTGTATTTGTATATTGAGGAGCGAAAAGGGCCGAAAGAAATTGTGGCTTTGGGTTTCGACAGCCAGCTGGTTGCCCGCATCCTGAAACTGGTTAACACCAACGAATACAAACGCTATCAAACTCCTCCCATATTGAGGGTTACTCCAAAAGCGTTCGGTATGGGACGCAGAATGCCCATCGTGGCGAAGTATCTGTCATAATCCTCGTCACAACGGGCATTTTAGTATTATACTGTATTACAAATTAATAGCTACTACTTCTTTTATTTCGGGAATAATTTTCTTGAGCGTAGCTTCTACACCATTTTTCAGGGTCATGGTGCTGAATGCACAAGTGCCGCAAGCTCCTGTTAATTCAACATTTACAACCAGATCATCTGTTAATTCCACAAAGTTGATGTCTCCACCATCGGCTTGCAGGTACGGGCGAACCTGGTCGAGCACATTAATTACTTTCTGATTCATTTCCTCTTTACTGTACGTCATGATAGATGAATTTTAATAAGTTATTCTTTTTCAAGTTCTTGTTTAAGATTTTGGACGAGTGTTCTGAATGTTTGGGCAACGGGCGAGGTGAGATCCAGGGCGATAGGATTTCCATTGTCGCCGGATTCGGCAATTTTGCCAACGATGGGGATTTTTGCCAATATTGGAATTCCCAGTTCTTCGGCTAGCAGCTCGGTTTGTCCTTGTCCGAAAATGGAGTATTTTTTATCCGGTGCGTCTTCGGGGATAAAATAAGACATGTTTTCGACAATGCCCAAAAGGGGAATGGTTAGCTTATCCTGACGACACATGATGGCAGCTCTGCGGACATCGGCTGTGGCCACGCGTTGCGGTGTGGTTACCAAAATCGTTCCCCTTACATTATACGATTGACCAAGAGTGAGTTGAATGTCGCCTGTGCCTGGAGGCATGTCGATGACCAGAAAATCAAGGTTCCCCCATTCAGCATCTTTCATCAGCTGATTGAAGGCGTTATTTATCATAGATCCGCGCCACATCAATGCCTGATCGGGTTGCACGAAAAACCCCAATGACAGGATTCTTACGCCAAACTTCTCAAGAGGTACCATGTAAGTTTTTCCTGATCTTTCAATCACACCGGGTTGCTCGCCTTCCACACCAAATAGTATGGGCACTGAAGGTCCCATGATGTCGGCATCCAGAATGCCAACGGAATATCCTTCTCTGGCAAGCGATACGGCCAGGTTGGCGGCTACAGTTGATTTGCCAACACCTCCTTTTCCGGCAATAACGGCAATGATGTTCTTTACGCCTGAGAGCGGACCTAGTCCGCGGTCTTTTTCTGCTACGGGCTTAACGTTAATGGTCATGTCTGAGCCAAAAGCGTCTTTTAGTGTCTTAACCACCGAGTTATAAACAATGTTCACCGACGGGTCTTCCAGTTTCGGAAAAATTACCGTCAGGCTGATTTCTTTTTCTCCAACTACCAAGTCATCTACCATATTCAGATCGACAATGTTGTTCTGCTTGGCGAAGAAAATAACCTGCTTCAAGGAATCAATCACTTGTTGCTTTGCGATAGCCATTTCAATTCTTATTTAGATTTAATAATAATTAATTTAATAGATGTCGCAAAATTAGCCAATATTTTAACGTTGAATAAAAAAAAACGCACGAATTGGCTTATTTATTCCGGTTTAAACTTTACTTAAAGACCCGGGATGATTAACAGGACTAACTATCTACGTTTGTCAGTTGCTGTCGATCCATTTTTTAAAAGCACTCGTCTTTTCGCGGCTCACCATAAATTCGTCGGTAGTTTTTATGTTTAGCAAGACCCGTAATCGTGTGGCCGAATAAGTTTGAATATGTTGAATGGCGTTGAGGTTAACAATATGGCGGCGACTAATTTTGAAGAATTGTTTTGGGTTTAGGAGCGGGAAAATATTGTCAAGCGCTGCATCCAGCAGAAAATCTCTGTTGTCGAAAGTTTTAGCATAGGTTCCTTTGTTCAAACTGTAGAAGTAGCCGATGTTGTCAGTCTTGATGATTTCGATTTTACTTCCAATCTGAACAGTGAAGCGCTCTTTGAAATTCCCCTGAAGCAATTGACGCATTTCGTCGATGATGGAGTTTGAGATGGGGGCTTCCTTTTTGCTCCATACTGTTTTGTATTTTTCCAATGCATGAGATAATTCTGCCTCGGATATGGGCTTCAATAAATAGTCGATGCTGTTCAGCTTAAAGGCTTTAACGGCATAATCGTTAAAAGCGGTAGTGAAAATAACCGGGAAAGTAACCTTTGTCTGTTCAAAGATGGAAAGGCTTAATCCATCCTCAATCTGTATATCGAAAAATCCCAGATCGATGGTGTTTTGCTCAATAAGTTTCAAAGCTTCCTTAATGGAATGGGCTACTCCAACCAATTTGTATTCGGTTCGAATTTTATCCAGAAGCCATTGTAACCGACTAGCGGCCAACGATTCATCTTCAACAATCAGAATGTTTATCATAGCAAATATTTATGGTTGAACAAATGCAGGTTGCCCCGGAAATGAAGTCGTGGCGTTGCCAAGCCACCGGATATGTTTTTAGTCCGCATCTATTAAAGGTATTTTTACGGTAAAATATTCCTTTGTGTCTTCAATCACACACTGCCGGTCGCTAACCACAGCGTATCGGTTTGTGATATTCGACAACCCTACGGCATATGAAGCGTTAACCTCTTTGGTCATGGTTTTGTTATTGCTAACAACCAGGTAGTTATCCTCGAACGAAATAGAAATGTGCACCTTTTTATTTTGAGAAACGATGTTATGTTTAAACACATTTTCAAGGAGGAGTTGCAACGAAAGCGGGATAATCATGGTGTTTTCGCGGCCTTCAAAATTTTGGATGGTAAGCGTGAAATTCTGATTAAACCTGATGGACTGCAAATCAGCAAAATCTTCGGCGAAAGCAAGCTCTTTTTCTACAGGAACCAAATCAGCATCCTGGTGGTTTAGCACATAGCGGTAAATGCCCGACAGCTTCGACAAATTCATCGGCTTTGTTGGTGTCGATATGAATGAGCGTGCTTAGGGCATTCATGCTGTTGAACAGAAAATGCGGATTAATCTGTGCTTTCAATGTTTCAAACCTGGCCAGGTCGGCTTCTTTAATCGCTTGCTGGGTTTCTTTTTGTGCTGTAATAAACTTTTTCATGTAAATTTTCGACAGGATAATAAAGAAGATAATCAACCCGATGAAAATGGTAATAATGGAAGTGATTAAGATGCCGGTTGAAGCAAATATCCGTTGGAATGGCATGTTGTATACATACCTGTACCACAGTACATTTACCGCAAATACATCAATGGTGATGTAGGCAAAAATGGCTATTAGCAAGACAACGTAGGTGCGGAGCGGTTTTGATTCAACATCAAGTCGGCTCACTACAAAATGCGATACAAACCCCGACAAACCAATCGAACCGCCAATGACTACACCATAGATCACGTTCACGATAAAATGCCGAAGGCTAAAACTGGTAGTACCGGTTGATACGGAAAAAATAAAGGTAATGGCGATGCTTACTGCCAGTACGATCAACATGTTTTTAAAGTGCTTCATTATAACGCTGCTAGATTTGGCTAAAATATTTATTTATTGCGACAGAAAAAAACGAAAAGAACTGGAATCCTCTGTGAGGAATAAGCTCCGCTCTTTTCGCCATACAGAAAGGCTAGTAGCTGCACTTACGGTACATTTCGTTGTTGGTTTTAGCTCCCCAAACAGGATTTAGAAAATCAGATGAATCTTGGTTTTCAAATAACAGTGAAGCTTTGGCAAACAGTGGGAGTGCTTTTTCTTTACCACCGCCATATTCGGACGGGGTATAGTAAACATTTTGAGCCATAAGGAATGCTGCCCGTGGATTTTCCGGATTAATTTTTTGAGCCTCTGAGAGCAAGGAGGCCGCTTTACCCGAATACGACTGGCCGTATAGGCGTGGGTTAACCATAATCATGGCCTGGTAGTAAAACGCTTCAAGCACTAACAATTCATCGTTTTTTGGGCTTAATACCAAAGCTTTTTCTATTTCAGTTTTGGCCTTGTTGAGGAGGTCGGTTTTTTCGGTAGGATTTTCGATCGACCAACTACCCAGAATATAGCAATAAGCCGCGTAGTACAAAGGTTCATACCTGTTTTTGTTCTGTTTGGCTACCGATTGAAATTTGTCCCCGAGTTCCGGGTAGTTCATTTGTTCGTGCGGAGTCCTCAGCAAGTCAAGGTTTTCTTTCATCGCTTTGTTAAAACTGCGAGTGCCTGCGAAGGCAAAAAGGGTGATGACGACAAGGGTCATGGTGATTAAACTTTTTTTCATGATTTTTGTGTGTTGATTAATTTGATGGCGAAAATAGGATGCTCAGCAGGTGAATAAAAATAATCTGTACCCAATCGGATACAACGACAGATGAATGGTAGAAAAATGAAGATGAACCGAGGAGTATAAATCATGTAATCGCTCATCTATAGCATAAGTTTCTCTGTTCTGGTCTGGAGCCTATCACTACCCTTATCATTAAAATTTACGGTTAACCGTGAATATTTGTACTGAAAATTTACGGTTAGCCGTAAATATTTGTATTTTTGAACAAAATTAACGTCGTGAAAATACAGAGGATACTTAAAACGCAGCTTCTTGATGACTTGTTAAACTCTGGCAAAGTGATCGTTTTGTATGGTCCGCGGCAAGCCGGAAAAACTACTTTATCTAAAATGGTTATCGAAGAAACGAGATTGAAATGTTTGATAATCAATGCGGATCAACTGAAATATATTGATGTTCTTTCAAGTAGGGACTTAGCGTTACTGCAATCTCTGGTAGGTGGGTATCAGTTGCTTTTTATTGATGAAGGTCAGCGAGTCCCTGAAATTGGCATTAACTTAAAGATTTTGCACGATGAGCTTCCTGAATTGAAAGTGCTGGTTACGTGGTCTTCTTCTTTTTTGCTCTCCGATCGGGTTACTGAGGCGCTCACCGGCAGAAAAACAGTTCATACACTTTTGCCTGTCTCAATGGGTGAACTGGCTTTGGATCAAAATGCATTCGAGCTTAACGACCAGTTGGAGGAACGGATGATCTTTGGTATGTATCCCGAAGTGATAACTCTCAAAAACTATAAAGAAAAAGAAGCGTATTTGCGTGAAATAACTACCTCTTATCTTTATAAGGATATCTTGGAGTTGGAAAACATCAGGTATCCTTTAAAAATAAGGGATTTGCTCCGGTTGTTGGCCTATCAGGTTGGCTCTCAGGTAAGCATTCATGAGCTTTGTAACCATTTGAAATTAAACCGTGAAACGGTAGAACGTTATTTATTCCTCCTGGAGCAGTCGTTTATAATTTTCCGCGTAAATGCTTTTAGCAGAAATCCTAGAAATGAGATTAGTAAGTCACAGAAATACTATTTCTATGACAATGGTATTCGTAACGTGCAGATTGACAATTTGTCAACCTTACAGGTCAGAAATGATGCAGGGTCGCTTTGGGAAGGATTTATTATTGCCGAACGGAAAAAGAAACTAATGTATGCGCAAAAACATGTTAACACTTTTTTCTGGAGGACATACTCAGGAGCCGAAATTGATATTGTGGAAGAAACCGGAAATAGTCTGGTGGCATTTGAAATAAAGTACAAAAAACCCCGACTGAAAGCCCCAAAAGCTTGGGTAGATTACTATGGAGATAACTATCATTGCATAACAAAAGACAATTATTTGGAATTTGTGGTGTAGGTAATTAGTCTATGTTCGGTTTATATGAAGAAAAAGTCCCACAGTTCCTATTAATTTTGAAGAAAAACGAATTGTCAATCAAAAAAAATCAAAACAAAAATCACGCTCCTGAAAGGTTGTTTTAAATGAACTTGACAGTAAACCGACGACGGAAGTAATCCATCATTGCATTTGAACTTACCTGAACGGTTTCTGTTCGGTATCGCTTCTGAATATCAGATTTGGAGGTTGTTGTTAACCCTCCGGAAACCAAAGTTTTTCTTTAAAATCAAGGATTTGATCATTTTCAATTTGCAATCCTTCGCTTCTAAGTAAATCGGCCATGACCTGTGTTCCCCAGAAATGATTTTTGCCAGTGAGGAGTCCTTTGCGATTTACCACCCGGTGGGCGGGCAGGGGCGAGGAGATTTTTTTGGTGTTATTCAGCGCCCATCCAACCATTCGTGCCGACCTTTTGCTTCCTAAATGTTCGGCAATGATTCCGTAGGTGGTCACCCGTCCGTGTGGAATTTGCGCTACTACCCTGTACACGCTCTCGAAAAATGAATTGTCCATGTGGGCTAGGGTTGGGGATAATTAAGCCTGAATTTCAGGTATTTAATTTTGGTTCCGTGTTTGAGCCACCGTTTTTCGTAATGGGTTTGTATTTGGGTTAATTCATTATCAAGCCCACTTCCGTAAACATCGTAGTTCAGTTCGAGGATTTCATGATTTTGTTCTCGCAGAACATCCAGGGTATACTCCAGAAAGATGATGTTGTCAGTTTTGAGGTTGATCGTGCCTCCGCTTTTAAGAATGGTGTGGTATTTTTTAAGAAAAGCAGGAGAGGTGAGTCTGCGTCTTTCATCCACGCCCCGGGGTGTGGGTCGGGGAAAGTAATCCAGATTTCGCTAACTTCAGCCATGTCGAAATACATGTCAATAAGGTTGATGCGGGTTCTGACGAAGGCTACGTTTTTCAGGTTCTCCTCCTGACAGGTCTTTAGTCCGCGCCAAAGCCGTGCTCCTTTGATGTCTGCTCCAATAAAGTTATTCTCAGCATGTCGTGAGGCCAGGCCAACGGTATATTCTCCTTTCCCGCAGCCAAGTTCTAATACAATATCGTTTTCGTTTTTAAAAAAATCATTCGCCCATTTTCCTTTCAGGAAAAAACCATGCACCACTTCTTCAAAACGTAACTGAAACAGGTTGTCGAAAGTGAGGTTTTCGGCAAAGTGCTGGAGTTTATTCTTTTTGCTCAACGTTAGGTAATTTGTCGTTTATTTTTTTAGTAGCCAGCAGTTTTTGCAGGGCCTCTGTTTCTGTTTCAAAACCCTCATAAGCAACGCGATACATCCCATACTTGTTGGTGTCGGCTATTTCAGCCTGAAACCCTTTGTTCCGCAATTCGGCTACGAGCTTTCGCGCATTGGCTTCGCTGTTGAAGGAGCCCGCGATGAGGAAATAGGAAAAATGCCGTTGCACTTTAACAGGACTTATTTCAATAATTTTTTCGGTTGCCTTCACTTCGGGCATTTCTTCAGGGGTTTCCTGAACGGGTTCAGCTACCACAGGTTTTTCGGAATCCACTTTCTCTGCCAGATCTTCCTTGTTTTCTATGGTTTTTTCTTTCAGTATCTCCTTGCTGATGGTGTTTGCACTTTTCATAGGAGGAAGGAGGGAGGCCTTATTGATTTCAGGCTGTTCAGAATTTGGTGTGTCAGTCTGTTGTTTTTGAAACAATCCGGGGAAATAGCTTATGGCATAGTAAGTTATTTTGCCAAAAGGGAACATGTTGATATTCCTGGCGATGTAACTGTGCGGGTTGGTATAGAGGAACGGGACTTTCGAAGCATGACGGTCATAGTAATAGCCCATCGCGTGCCGGTGCATATAAATATAACCTGCTCCCATAAGGAAAAACACCACCATTAAAAAGATGAGTTGTTTTACAAATGGAGTTTTTCTGCGTGTGGCCACCATGCGTTTTCTCGGCGGTTTTTTGTCGACATGAGTTGTTTTAGTTTCCGGTTTTTTTTCCGTTGTAACTTTTTTAATTGCGCCAAGAATTTTTTCTTCTTCCGTTGTTCTGGCTATGGCAGGCGAAACAAAGCTCCCCAGTCCAAAGGCCTGAGGGTTATAATTGATGGACAGATCCTGCGTAAATTCAATGTTTTTTTCGGGAGTAAGGTGTAAGTTTCCAATGCCATGAAATTTGATTCGCTTTCCGTTTTCAAGTGCTTTAGTACATTGAAAGGCAAACTGATCGACTCTGGATTTGGCTTCGCGGTAACTCAGGTTTTCTTTGGCCGCAACGTAGTTTACCAGCAGTCCGTCGTTTGTTTTGAGGTGTGCATTAAAGTGAACCACACGAAATGGAGGCTTAAAATGATGCGTTACATTGATCACCTGTGCAGGTTTGTCGTTGGTAATAAATCCGCCCAGTCCGGGTATAACAACACACTCGTAATCATACAATAAATCGCCTATGTACCCTGCAATTTTCATTGGTATTCCTTTTATTTTCCGAACCTGCTAAATTACAAAACAATATTTGTTCAATCAATAATTGTTAGTAAGTTTTCCAGATCTTCGGGTGTATCGATGCCAATAGTCTCAAAGTCAGTTGTCTGAGTATGTATGGAGAGGCCATTTTCGAGCCAGCGCAACTGTTCGAGCCGTTCGGCCAGCTCCAGTTTGCCCGGTAAAAGCTGCATAATCCGTATCAGACTGTCGCGTTTAAAGCCATAGAGGCCGATATGTTTGAAATATTGGTGGTGGTTTATCCACTCTTTTGGTTCAAAATCTCTGACAAGCGGAATGGGGTGTCGGCTAAAATAAAGGGCCTGCCCATTTTTCCCGATAACTACCTTCACCACATTAGGGTTGAAAAGAGTTTCGGACTGATCGATCTTTTTTATCAGCGTAGCTATTTTGATTTCTGGTTTTCTCAGCAACGAACAAATCATTTCAATTTGTTCGGG
>JGI10211J34971_10004030_pt1 | contig 11694 bp, 12 predicted proteins | sample Etolagsediment_FD_34971 | JGI IMG/M metagenome (IMG submission 34971)
CTTTTTATCCCACATTAAACACTTCATTTGAAGGTTTCCCACAAAAAAATACCAAAAGTGATACAGCCTACAAAGATGCAATAGATAGTTTAAAAAAAGGCTCGGCAGTGCTTATCTTTACCCCAGATGATACACACTTTGAGATAGCACAATATGCACTAAAATCTGGGATGCACACACTTGTAGCAAAACCACTAGTAAAAACAACAAAAGAGCATAAGAAACTACAAAAATTAGCTACAAAAAACAATCTTTTATTGATGTTAGAGGTGCATAAAAGATTTGATCCAATCTATGCAGATGCGAGAGATAATATCAGAACATTTGGTGATTTTTCCTATTTTAATAGCTATATGTCACAACCAAAATCACAACTTGATACTTTCGCTTCATGGGCTGGGATAAGTAGTGATATAAGCTACTATCTTAACTCTCATCATATTGATTTCTTATGTTGGACACTAGAAGATATAGCAAAACCAATCTCAGTATACGCAACAGCCTCAACGGGTGTTGCAAATAAAAAACTCAAACGAGAGGTAGAAGATACTATAACATTAACAGTACAATGGGAAAATATAAAAGATAAAACTCTAGGAACAAGTATACACACAGCCTCATGGATCGCTCCACCAGCAGATGTACACTCTCAACAAAGATTTTTCTATATGGGTGAAAAAGGGGAGATAAATGTCGACCAAGCTCATAGAGGATATACTCAAAGTACAGACACCAATGGTTTTAAAAGTTCCAATCCACTTTTTATGAAATATACTCCAAAAGATGGAAAGTTTGTAGGACAGGATGGGTACGGATATAAAAGTATCGCTACATTTATAAATAGTGCAAGAGAGCTTCAAAAAGATACAAAGAGATTAAAAGAATATAATAAAACTTTACCAACTATTCAAAATACATTAAATGTGACAAAAATACTTGAAGCTGGAAGAAAGAGTTTGGATAAGAAAAAAGTTATTGAGTTGTAGAATGTAACGTTTAAAATGAGCCGATGAATTGCCCACAGGGTAATTTATTGGCTCCACTGATTTGTTAGGTGTTTTCTAAGATTTTTTCACGCTCTAAAACTTTTCTTATGTCTTCAAAAATAGCAGAAATATTTCCTTTTGGATAGCGAATTTGACCTAAACCTTGAATATTACTAAACTCTTTACATCCTTCTTCTAATAAAATTATAGCTTTCTCAAAACCTAAACGCCCTTGAAATAAACCAACTTCATGTATAACATTCATTCTTGCTTGATAATTTCCATCTAATTGTTCATCTTCGGCAGACATAATTAAAAAAGCAAAACATGATTGGTCTAACATTTGATTTAATCTATTTGTATTTGAAAGTCCAGCAACTGGAATCCGATTAAATTCATCCCATGCAAGGTTAAGTCTGTCTTGAATAAAATCTTTTAAATCACGCCAATCACTTGAACGACCATGTCCAATAAAAATATGTGAACCAGTTTGCTTAAAATTATTAATCATTTTCACCTCCATGTTATCTAAGTATTTAGATATTTTTAAAATCGTTTTACTTAATTGTTCCAATGTATGGAAAGAAGCTATTATTTCTTGAACTTCAGAGATAACTAAAATATGGGGAGGTGGAATAAGTTTTTTATCAACTTTTATATCTCTTGTTGTAATTGTACCTTTAGGCATATAACTCTTAATAAAATCATTTTGAGATAAAATCTTTATTTTTTCTAGCTCATCAACTAACTTATTAATAAATTTATTATCTGTTAAATTTTTTGCATGTATGATTAGCAATATGTCATCTTTTACTTCTTCAATTAATTTATTTGCTTCCAAACTATTTTTTCTAATATTGGATAAATCAATATTTCCAGCTTTATCTTCAATGTAAGATATAACTTCATCTGAATTGTATTCAATCCAATCTCCAGTACTTCCCATACCTAACATTCCATAATCACTATATATTCCCCATTCCGCACTAAAGTGTGCACCTCTAGGAGGTATGACAAAGTTTTCATAATACACACTTGAATGATAGCCTAACCATGAACCAGACCAAGCTTTAGAAATAATCTCTGCCTCTTTAATAAGTGGATTTATACTTGAATAATCATAATTTAAATATTTATCTAATTTCTTAATTTCTTCTTTTAATTGTTCTGATGGTGTCAATGATTATTCCTTTATTTATATTCTATACCTAACTATTTATTAGTATAACATACTATATAAAATACCCTTAAATAAGCAATTTTATAAATATTTGATTAAAAATCGTAATAAAAATACATTATGTTATGTTTTATATTTATTTAAGATTGGAGATTATTATGGCTAACAAGTTACTTGAAATCATGAGAGATAAAATTAGATTTAAACACTATAGTATTAGTACAGAACGAACTTGATTTTAATAGTTAATTAATCTCAAAAAAACAAATACTTGGCTGCACTACTCTTTATGACTTATAAAGTTTTCTATCATATTTAGTTTTGTAATACTGTTTTTTACTACAAAGTTATTTGTTTCAAAATTTTCTATAAAATAAGAATTCTGTTCTACATCATATATTTTTAGTAAGTCGTTGAAAAGTTTCCCTTTTGTATCAAAGATAAAAACATCTTGTTTGTTTAAAGAAAACCAGATTAACCCCACTTCATATTTATCATCCACAAGATATTTTGTAAACTTAGTAAAATCATCATCAAAACTTTTTATAAATTCAAACTTTGATGAGGAAAACTCTTGTTTGATAAAAGTATCAAAACAACTTCCTGCACTTCCATTCCAATCGTGTTGTTGGTCTAGCTCAATCACCTCTATATAAAGTTCACCTAGGTCTGCATTATTTGCATCTATAACTGTACTTCTGAAGATATTTGGATCGTGTGGAGTTCTGATATTTATACTATCAAAAGTGAGTGTGAAGTATTGTTCATGGGAACTATCTAGGAGTATTTGTATCGAGTTTGTCTCTTTGTTGAGGATAAATCTTTCTCTTGTAGCACTTTTTATTTTATTGAATATACTGTTTAAAAATCCCATTATTTTCCTCTTCTTTGTTGACTAAAATTCATTTCCCTCTACTGCTCTATAATCTAAAGCAATAATCTCTAAGTTTTCGACACCATAAGTTATATCAATAGGTCTACAACATACTTCACAATCATCAATAATATTGTAGATACCTTCAACACCTGTGTCTAATAATATAGAGATATGTTGTCTACAATATGGACATACTATAAATTTCTCTTCCATGATTTACCTTTATTCTAAAATGTAATATAACATTGAATAAATTGTATCGTAACTAATTAAAAGAATAAGTAATAATTAAGCACTTTCCTTATACAATTTCATAAATAATATGCAACTAAGTTGCACTCAAAAAAGATTGACGATGTCTATAGTAGAAATAAAAAATTTATCATTTGCATACCAAAAACAAAAAGTACTTGAAAATATAAACTTAACTGTCCAAAGAAATGATTTCTTAGCTATCATTGGACCAAATGGCGGTGGAAAATCAACACTTCTAAAACTTATTTTAGGTATTGAAACTGTAAAAGAGGGTTCTATAAAGATATTAGATAGTGAACCTTGTAAGAACTTATCAAAAATAGGATATGTTCCACAAAATACAAATATCAATGTTGATTTTCCTATAAAAGTTATTGAAGTTGTTATGATGGGACATGTTGGACATAAAAGACCTTTGTTTGGATATAGAAAAGAGGAGATTGCTTGTGCTATGGGTGCTTTAGCACAAGTAGGGATGGAAAAATTTGCTCAAAATAAGATAGGTTCACTTTCAGGAGGACAGCGACAAAGAGTGATGATAGCAAGAGCTTTATGTGCACATCCTGATATTTTAATATTGGATGAACCAACAGCAAGTATAGATGTAGCCGGACAAAAACAGATTTATGATTTGTTAAAAATTTTAAATAAAAATATCACAATCATAGTTGTAAGTCATGATATCTCTGTAATTTTAGGATATGCCTCAAAAGTAGCTCATATCAATAAAAATATCTCATATCATGACCTAAGTAATACAAAAACAAACTTTGATAGTAAAGATGAGCATTTTTGTGAAGTGGAGTTATTACAGATGTTAAGCCAGGGAAATAAAGAGATTACAAAAAAGAGTTGTTCATGTTAGATATGTTGCAATATGAGTTTATACAAAATGCTATAATAGCTGGTATCTTAGTAAGTTTTGCTTCTGGTATCATAGGTTCTTTGATAGTTGTAAATAGAATGGTGTTTTTAGCAGGGGAATTGCACATACCTCGTATGGTGGAATCGGTCTTGCTGTGTATTTTGGATTTCCTATATTTTTAGGAGCTTCTATTTTTGCTTGTGCAGCAGCACTTTTGATGGCTTTTATAACCTTGAAAAACAGAAATCGTATAGATACCTTTATAGGACTTATTTGGGCTGTTGGGATGGCTATAGGAATTATTCTTATTGATATGACACCTGGGTACAATGTGGATCTCTTGAGCTATTTATTTGGTTCAATTCTTGCAGTAAGCCATGAAGATTTGTATTATATGGGTGGATTGTTGTTTGTGATTGTCACTATAATGTTGTTTTGGTATAGAGAAATTTTAGCAGTTTCTTATGATAGTGAGTATGCAAATTTACGCTCTATTAATGTACCGTTTTTTTATACACTTATTTTAGTATTGTCAGCTTTAACTGTTGTAATTGCTATAAAAGTCGTAGGACTTATACTTGTGATTGCATTACTTACAATTCCTATTTATATTGCTGAAAAGATATCTAATACTTTGGCTACTATGATGTTGTATTCAGGGGTTTTATCTACTGTTTTTACTCTGCTTGGATTGTTTTTATCTTATACTTATGATTTAACAAGCGGTGCTAGTATTATTATGGTAAGTGCTTTTGGACTTATTTTATTTTTTTTACTTGAAAAACTTCAAAAAATAAAAAATTAACTTTTTACTTTGTAAGATATTATTTTCTTAATCTTCTTACAAAGTCATTTTGTAGTATTTTCGTTGGGTCTTCTTTATCTGCAAAGTTCCAAAAATCATTCCATCTAGGATATGCTTTTTTAAAATCTTCTTGAGAGATTCTAAATTGTTTTCCCCAATGTGGTCTTCCATTGTATTTTAAAAGTATCTCATCTATTGTTGTAAAGTATTTTAAGTATTCTGGTTTTCTTCCATAAGGAAAATGTATCTTTGTCCCTATCCAACAACTATTTGAATTCCCTGTTGGACTTAACCAATAGCTATCTTTTTGAACAAATCGTACTTCAATAGGAGTATCTACATAGATATTTTTCTCTTTGATAGTTTCTATAACTTCACGAAAAACTTTAAAAGTATCTTTAATATCAAAAGCATACTCTACTACATCTTGTTTGAGTAGATGTGGTAAGAAAAATGCCCAGTATGATTTCCATACCGAGATATTTTTTTTAGGTAATAATATTTTTGCCATAAGCTTATTGATTTTTGGGACAAGTGTTCTTTTAAATGAGGCAAAAAAGAGTAAAAACTCATGAAAATAATTATTGATAAGTAGTCCATAGAGAAAATAAGTATTGAATTTTTTTAGATTACTTGATTCATTTTTTGTAGTTCTATTTCCAGTCCAAACCATAAATTCATCAGTATGTGGAACCCAGATGAATTTAAAATGGTCATTATTTTTTAGTAGTTCATCAAAGTTTTTCTCAATCTCTTCTAAACTCATCTTTTGTTCTGTTACTTCAAGATTAAAAGAGGGTTCACATTGTAAAGTGATTTTTGTTATGATTCCCAAAACTCCAAGACCTACAGCATATATGTCAAACTCTTCATCACTATTTTGTACTATTTTTTTCTCTCCAGTTGGAGTGATGAGTTCAAAAGTTTTTACAAAAGAGCTGAATATTTTGTAGTTGATTCCACTTCCATGATANCCAGTACTACANCTTCCAGCAACACAATCAAAGATGTTNGTACCTAAGTTTGAGATAGCAAGATTGTATNTTTTGAGNTGTTTGATTAAATCTGGCATCATCATACCTGCTTGGAAAGTAGCTGTATTATTTTNTTTATCTACATCTAAAAGTTTTGAAAANTTTTCAAGAGATAGTAGTATTCCATCTTTATTTGGACAGTAAATATCATTGTAACTATCCCCTCCACCTATAACTTTTANTTTTGTATTGTGTTCATTACAATATTTTACAATGTGAATTATTTCTTCTTCAGTTTTTGGATAGAGTATCTCTTTTGCATCACTTGTNTAGGTTTTTGCCCAGTTTTGTCGTATGTTTCTATTTATTCTCATAAGTGTAAGTTTACNATTTTTTTAATAACATTGAAGTAAACTAGTTTATTGTATAATCTTAAAAATTAAACAAGAAAGATTATATCGTGTCAACACTCTTAGCTATCACATCAATTTACCTTTTTATTTTTATAGGTTTTATTGCTAAAAAAGTATTTCAAGATGATATTGATGAAAAAACACTGATTCTTATTTCGTTATATTTTTTACAACCTATGTTGACTTTTTGGGGACTTACACGGGCACCAATTGATTTTAATCTTGTGTTAACCCCATTTTTATATTTTATTATTGTTACTATTGTTTTAGTGCTATTAATATTTGTTGGAAAGTATCTGTTTGATGATTCAAAAGATAGATCAATTTTTATAGCAACATCACTTATAGGAAATACAGGAAATTTAGGGATACCTCTAGGGATTGCTTTGTTTGGGGAGAGTAGTGTTCCATATACTAGTATTATCAATATAGCAAATATATTTTTTATCTATACAGTAGGAATATACTTTTTTGCAAAAAGCTCTTTTAGTTTTAAAGAATCAATTTTACAAATGGTAAAAATACCTATTATTTGGTTTGCACTCTTTGCATTGTATTTCAACTATAGAGGATTTCATATCCACCCTCAGCTAGAGTTGGTACTACAAATGGGAGCTTATGCTACTATTGTGATACAGCTTATTATATTTGGAGTATATTTAGCAAAAACAAAAATAGCTTCACCCAATTATAAACTAAGTCTAAGTACAAGTTTTGTAAAGCTTATATTTTTACCAATAGTTGGTATTGCAGTTGTATTTTTATCTCCTCTATCAAATGATATTGGTGCTATTTTGATAATCTCATTGCTTGTGCCACTTGCTGTGAATAATGTAAATATTGCAGCATTGTATGATTGTAAACCTTATGATGTGACAGCGATTGTATTTTTAAGTACGGTACTGTTTTTGGTTTTAATCTATTTTGATTTGAGGGTTATTGATTTTATCTTCTAATATGACAAAAACTAAATTAATTTTAAAGGCTTCTATATGTCCAAACTTTTCTTAACTGATCTTGATCATACTTTTTTACGCGATGACCTTACTATTAGCGATAACAGTAAAATGATCTGGAATAGTATGGCAAACAACAATATTATGGGTATTGCAACTGCAAGAACATATAAAAAAAGCGAACAATTTTTAAGAGGGCTTCATATCAATACCCCAATGATTTTACTTGATGGCTCACTTATCATATCACCTGAAAAAAAGATTTTAGATATGAAAACTTTATCAAATGAGATGGGTAATGAGATTATTGAGTGTGGAGCAAAGATTGGTATTTATCCTTTTGTTTTAGCATTAAAAGACAAGCATCTTAATGAGGCTTTTTTATATCCCAAGCAAACAAACGCCCATCAAAAAGAACTACTACTCAGATATAAAGATGATGACAATCTTCAAGAGTGTTCCCATATAAAATCGATGGAAGATAACTTTAAACTCGTTTATTTTGGAGAACAAAACCAGCTTGAAGAGCTACAGGAAAACTTACAAAGTATTTTTAAAGATGAAATCAAATATATTTTAGCCCCAGAAGCATATCTTGGATGTTATTTTTTAACACTTCTGCATAAAGATGCAGATAAAGCACATGGCTTACAAAAAGTTCATGAAATAACACAGATAGACTATAAAGAGTTTACTGTTTTTGGAGACAATCTTAATGATGTTGGGATGTTTAAGTTAGCTCATACATCAGTTGCCGTTGCAAATGCCCATGAAGAGGTAAAAGAGCTAGCTTCCGTTGTATCTGATTATACGAATAATGAAGATGCGGTAGCTAAATATCTACAAGCTTACAGTAAGCCCTAAGATAATTTTAATACACTTTTTTAAATTTTCCGTAAATTCATCATAAGTTATATTCATGAAGAGCTTAAAATTTAACTTTCTATCTTAGAAATCATCCCATTAAATAATGAAATATCCATATTTGAAAATGCGAACCACTTTTTACCAAGGTCTTTAAGACTAGCCCCGATATGGTATATCTTTTTATCATCAATAATTATAAACCTATCATGAGAATCTTTAAATATTTTTATAGTGATATTATCATACTGCGTATTATATTTTTCTAGGTCTAGTTTTAGTTGTTTGGATATAGTATGTGTATAAATAGTTACTTTTACATTTGGTATTTTAGAAAAAATAGTAAGGGTGGCATCGTCTATATAGTTATCAATAAGTATAATTTTTTCTTTGGCTTCTCTTATAATATCCGATATAAAATTATAGGCATCGAATATTTGACCATCATAAAATATACCTTGAGTTGGTTTTAGTTGTTTTGATTCTAATATATCAAACTTTGAACTTAACTGTTTAACTTTATTTTCAAGAGATATAAATCTATCATTTGTGATTTTATCACTATTTATTACATAACCATTTTGAATATAACTTTTTAATACTTTAGTAGCCCATTTTCTAAAGTTTATCGCTTTAAGAGAGTTTGTTCTATAACCAACTGCAAGTACAACATCTAAGCTATAAATATTCACACTTTTTGTTTGATATTTATCATTTATTGCTCCATGTTGAGTGGTTATTTCCATTTTGGAAACAACCATATTTTCTATTAGTTCATTTTGTAAAAATATATTTTTAATATGTTTTGAGATAGCAGGTATTTTTACATCAAAAAGCTCTGCTATTTGCTTTTGCGTTAGCCAGATAGTATCTTGATTTATATCTATCGTAACATTTAATTCTAATTCTCCATCATTATAAACAACCATATCTTCCATACAAAAGCTCCTAAAGATAATTTCTAACACTATCTTAGTGTAAAATTTTTAGAAACTTAAAAAATATGTCATATTGCAATACTTTGTAAAGTAAAACTAGAATTCATCATATCCATTCCATACCGATTTTTTATTGCACATCAGCTAATCGCTCAGGTGTTCCAATATCACTCCAAACTCCGCTATGAAGTTCAAAACTTATCTTTTCTTCACTAATTAAATCTTTTAAAATTGGAGCTAGTGGACATTTCTCTAAACTTAAATGTTCAAAAATCTTTTTACTGTAATACCCAATACCACTAAATGTATAGTATGCTTCTTTGTAGAGAAAATCTCCCTTTGGATTATGTTCTGGGTTTGGCACTAAGATAAGATGTGCTGACTTATTTTCCAAATTACAATGTGAATTAAAATCATAATCACACCAAATATCACCATTTACTACTAAAAAGGTATCACTTAAAAAGGGTAGTGCTTTGATAATAGCACCAGCAGTTTCTAATGCGCCACTTTCTCTCTCATCACTATAGATAATTTGAATACCCCATTTTCTTCCATCACCTAAACTCTTAACAATCTGTTCTCCAAGATGGGCAATATTGATAATAATAGTTGTAAATCCTGCACTTACAAGTTTTTCAATATGCCATACAATGAGTGGTTTATCTTGAACTTGTAGTAGCGGTTTTGGGGTTGTATCGGTTAAAGGACGCATTCTCTCCCCACGACCCGCTGCTAATATCATAGCTGTCATGGTAATGTTACCTTTGAGAGTAATTGGTGAAGCTCATCAAGTTCTGGGTATTTTCTGCACACTTGCAATACATATTCTAGTGTAAGTGGAAGATCTTTTAAATAGCCATCTTTATTATCTCGCAAGAACAATCGTGCAAAAATACCTAGCACTTTTAAATGACGCTGTAATCCCATAAAATCAAACCATTCTAAAAATTCTTGGTCACTTACTTGCAGTTGTTTTTTCTCTTTAAAATAGAGTGCTAGTTCAGCCATATCTTTTGGGTCAAATTGAATATAAAGGTCTTTAAGCAGTGATACCAAATCATAAACAATAGAACCATTCATAGCATCTTGATAATCAATAATCCCAAGTGGTTCACAGTACATAATATTTCGGGAGTGAAAATCCCGATGGACAAAAGAGTTTTGTGGATGAGAAAGCACTTTTTTTGCAATGAGGTCAATAGTGTTCTCTATAATTGCAATCTCTTTGTCATTTAAATCTTGTTGTAGATATTTTTTTAAAAACCACTCTGGCATGAGATTCATCTCTGTTTTTAAAAACGCTTCATCATAAAGAGGTAGGTTTGTTGCATCAATGTTTTGCATAGTGATAATCTCATCAATACACTGTTTATAGAGTGATTTAAAATTTTCTTGATTGAGAGTATCAAGAAGATTTTTCACGCCAAGGTCTTCTAAGATTAAAAAACCTTTCTCTCTATTTTGGTGCATAATTTTTGGTGCATGAAGATTCACACTTTCTAAAAGATTAGTAACCTCAATAAAAGGTGTAAGTGATTCTTTTTCCAAAGATGAATCCATCATAATCAAAGCAGTATTATCTTGAGTTAATCTAAAATATCGTCTAAAGCTAGCATCGCTTGAAGCAACCTCAATGGTAAAATTCTCATAAGGTGTACCTACTAAAAACTCTTTAATCTTTTGCATGAATCGCTCCTAAAATAGATGGTTGCTTTGCCCCTGTAATTGTTGTAAGGTCAATACTTTCATGATTTACTCTTTTATAAGCTAACCATGCAAAAGCTATCGCTTCTAAAAAAGTACTATCAATTCCCAAGTCATCACTTTTAATAACTTCAATTTCATTAAGTTTGTGTGAAAGTTTATCCATTAAAAAACTATTGTGTGCACCACCTCCACAAACTATTAATCTATTAACTTTATACTCTTTAAAAACCTCTACAACAGGTACTATGGTAAACTCTACTAAAGTTCTTTGTACATCAACAGCATCTATAGTAGTAAATGATTCTAGTTTTTTCTCCAACCAAGAAGCATTGAAATATTCACGCCCTGTACTTTTAGGTGGTGTCAACTTGAAATATGAGTCACTTAGTAGTGATTGTAAAAGTTCATTATTTACTTTTCCTTGAGAAGCCCATACTCCATCTTTATCAAAAGAGATATTTTGATGTTTCTCTATCCAATAATCGGATAAAATATTCGCAACACCAATATCATAACCAATGAAATCATCGCTTAAAATTGTAATATTTGCAATACCCCCAAGATTCAGTACAGCTGTTCGTTTATCATCAAATAAGGCTTGATGAAATACAGGGGTCAAAGGTGCCCCTTGCCCACCATTTGCTACATCTCCACTTCTAAAATCATTTACCACATCAATCTGAAGTTGTTTCGCTACTAATGAACCATCCCCTAATTGCATTGAAAAAGGGTAGGGGGTATTTGGAGCGTGCCAAAGGGTTTGACCATGGAGTCCTATAGCGATAATATCTTTAGGATTAATGTGAAATTCAGATAAAAATTCTTGTAATGTTTTAGCATACATAAGTGCTAGTTTATGGTCTAGTGTACC